>Ga0315555_1001838_pt1 | contig 15223 bp, 20 predicted proteins | sample SalMarSW160380MG_FD_202113 | JGI IMG/M metagenome (GOLD analysis project Ga0315555, IMG submission 202113) | Salt marsh sediment microbial communities from the Plum Island Ecosystem LTER, Massachusetts, United States - Salt Marsh Sediment SW1603-80 ... | reverse complement strand
ACCACTGTTGTATGCGCTTGGTGGGATTACGGGTATTGGCTGAGCATACTTGGTAATGTTACATCTTTGGCCGATAACGCTACGGTGAACGCCACACAGATAGAAAACATAGGTTTCATCTTCATGTCGCCTGAAGACCAGTCAATGAAAATGCTAGAGCTGTACAACGCTAAATACATACTCGTCTTCACCGTTCTTGCCATAAGTCAATCGTCTGATGGAACCTCTTATATAGTTCAGCCTGCGGGATACGGTGATGAAGGAAAATGGATGTGGATGGCACGAATTTCAGGCCAAGCTCGCGACAGATTCATTAAAGAGGGCCTACTTGATGAAAACTCTGCATGGACAGACGAGCACACCTTCTACAATACAACTAGTGGGGAATGGTACGATGTTGGAAAAAACACGACGATATACAAGTTAATGAGTTGGGCGAAGCAACGCTGGGTAGACGTATCTGGCACTCCGAGCGGAATAGGAGCAGACGAGGCAGGCGTGCAACCTACTTACTTTAAAGAAAAATATTTCTCCGGTGAGGACTTGAACCCAATTGACGCCGCTGCGAAATACGGCGGTCTCATACCGATTGTAGCCCTGTACGAGATCGACTGGCAAAAATACTACAATGCAACAAGTCAACCTTAAGGAAGCGACAGCTTGTTTCCAAAAGTTCCCGACCAGCACAAGATAGGCAAACCATTAGTTCCCAACGGGTTAGGCGTGATCTACGTCCTATTCACAACCGTCTATCTTTTCTTGATCTATTTCTCCGGCATCTCACCCGCCTCGAACGGTGTTTCTGCACCATTAACCTTGGCAGTATGCATCTTATTCGGCGGCTTCATGGGTTTGCTGGATGACTGGATGGACCTAAAATGGCGATACAAGGCTTTTATGCCCTTAATAGCAACTTTGCCGCTCATATACCTCGCAATCGAGGATGGGCTGCGAACGTCAATATCGTTGCCGCTCATAGGCATGATAGAGTTTGGTGACGCATATTATTTCTTAGTAATTCCATTAATCGTCATGATAGTCACTAACACCGTAAACCAGTTAGGTGGACTAAACGGTTTGGAAACAGTCTGCCCAGCCATAATTCTAATCGGCCTGATGGCTTTGTCGCCATTTTCGTACCTAATCCTCATGCTTGGACCCTTAATCCTCTGGCTTGCTCTCGCCGCTTTAAACTTCAAAGGCAAGATTTTCGTCGGCAACATAGGCTCATTCGCCATAGGCATGACAATAGCCTCATTCGCAGTAGTCACAGATCTAAAATCGAGCTTGGTGATTTCGATTCTTCCCTACATTTTTAACTCTGTTTTAATCCTGTTTACTGTTTTCTTTTTTAGAAAGAGAGCAAGTGTTTCGCTTGACGGAAATAAACTTGTGTCTGACCAAAGGCAGAGTTTAGTTACACTCATAACTTACCGTCGACCGATGACTGAACGCAAAGTAGTGGCTCTAATATCCCTGCTCATGGTGATTTTCGTGTCCATTGCCGTGCTTATCGAGCTACCGTGGCCACTTTTAACTTAACAGTTTCGACGACTGCAGCTGCTAATTCAATAAGTTTTAATAAGCAATTTGCGTGTGCTTAAAGTTAATGGGCGGGTAGGTGGACCTCCACCCGTTCCGCCTGAATAAACCCCGGTGTAGGAGGCAAAAAGAAAAGTGAAGTTTGATAGTCGAGACTTGGCTTTAACCGCTGTGTTTGCGGCGATGTACGTAGTTGTAAATGCTGCTGAAGCGTTCTTTATCGGCAGTCCAATTTTCACGTATGGTCCAGTGCAGTTGCGTTTGGCTGATTGTTTGATAGCGTTGGCTGCGTTGTTCGGTTGGCCGCTTGTCGGCGGCGTCACCTTAGGCTGCGTGTTGACTAATGCGTACTTTTTCGTTGGTGCTCCTGACGTGATTCTTGGCCCCATCGCTAATCTTGTCGCTGCCAGCATAATTTTGTTCTTGAGGAAGCGGCGATTACTAGCTTGCATTGTTGGCGCTTTGCCTATTGGCGTTATCGTTGGCGGTTACCTGTGGCTGTTCTTTCCGCCGCCTGACGCGCTAAGCTTTCTCCCTGCGTGGGCTGGAATGATCGTCAGCATAACCATCAGTAGTTTAATCGCAGTAGCCATCATTGGATACGCGTTGCTGCTTGTGCTGAGTCGACGAGGCATAATTGAGCCTTTGAAGTCTCGCGGACTGAAAGTTGTTGAAGAAAAATAGCTATGCCAGAAACCTTTCGAGCTTCGTTAAGCCGATGATTTCGTCGAAACTTAAGCCTAACGCGTCTAAAACTTGGTCGAAGGTGGACTGCAAATAGGCGACGTACTTGTCAATATCCACCTCATTCTTTGTCGCCAGTTCAACAGGCTTCACATGCGGTTCTCTGATGGTTTTGACAAAGCTAATCAGGTCGCCTGCTCTTATTTCCACTCCGCTTGCTTGCAGAATCTTTGCTGCTTTGACGTGCTGCGGCGTGGTTTTCGTGTAGCGATGAAGGTCTTCTCCCAAGACCACGTGGAAGGCAAGTTCGCTGAGGCTTTCCCACTCTCTTCTTTTAAGCCGCGTGTAACGTTCGCGGACGATGTTGGCTATGTCTTTCTTTGCCTTTTCGAATTCCGCTGGGTTCTTAACCTGTGCAAGTCTCTCTTTCATTTTGTTAAAGGCGTTTTTGATGAAGAGCGGTATGTGCTTTTTCTTGCCCGTTAACCCTTTGACGTCTACTGTTCCATCTTCCAGAACGCCTAAGTAGTTCTTTTTGCGGGAGCTGAAAACCGCGTATCTGTAGACTTTCTCCACGTCTATGGTCATTTTCAGTTCTCGCTCAGTCCAGCGGGTTAACTCTCCAATTTGTTCTTTGGAGGGGTTTTTGAGAAAGAGGCTGTCCGTATCGCCGTAAAGCACTTGAATGCCTAACCCTTCGGCTTTGTTGAGTATTTGGGTTATGGAGTGCCTTCCTATGGCTGCTGTGGCTTCAGCTACTGGTGGGCAATATAGGTCAAAGCTGGCGGCGCCGAACACGCCGTAACTGGCGTTTAAAATCACTTTCAGCGCTCCTTGAGTGATGTTGTACCAGCTTCTTAATTCTTTGGGTAAGGTTTTGTCTTTAGCCTTTAGCTTGTACCATCGCACGCGCAGGTCTCTCAATGAACCGATTAGGAGGCTTTCCAAGGCGCGTTTTCTGGTGCAGACCCAGTGGGGCGTGCCCGGTATTACATTTGCACGGCATTCTGGGTGCGGGCAGAGTATTGATTGGTAGCCGAGGTTCCAAACTTTTATTATCGATGGGTATAGGCTTGGAAAGTCCATTACGGCTACGTTAAAGTGTATGCCCGGCACAGGTTCGACAACTATGGCGCCTTTGTATTTTTTGCCTTTTATTATGGCTGTTGTTGTGGTTTTGCCTTTTTTGGCAAGTATGTCTTCAGCGTTTGGGATCAGCATGTTTCTTTTTCTGTGTTCGCGGTGCATGAAGTTCCTTATCCACCGTGACACGCCTTGGCGGCTTACGTCTTCCATGGGCATGCTGCTGATTCTCGCTAAAACGAGGATTAGCTTCATGGCTAATTCGTCTTCGTAGCTGGTTAGTTTGAAAGTGATTTCCGAGTCTCTGAGGCAGTATCGGGCGAGTTCGGTGTAGGATAGTTCTCCGAAGGGTTTTTCCAGCCGAATTTTCTCTACTCCGATGATGCCGCTGCCCACGTCGTCTAGCGAAACGTCGCGGTAACGGTTGTTGAACGCGTAAATCTGAATCGCCCTGTTGAAGAAAAACCTGTATAAATCGATGTGCACGCCGTACCTTAGCAGGCAGACCCGCTTGCCCACCTCTATTGGAATCTCGCTTTTCCTAATCCCAAGGTTCAGCGCGCGGTGAGTTAGATAGCGCAGGTCGAAATCATCGCCGTTGAACGTCAATATGAAGGGGTAATCCCATAGAACTTCAAAGACAGCTCTGAGTAGCTTCTCTTCAGTGTCAAAGTATTCGAGAGTTGCGCCCGCAGGCAGCTGCTCATTTCCTTTGCGTACGCCTTCGCGTTCCAGAAGCAGCACTCTTTTCTGGTCATCCGAACTGTAAACAGACACGCAGATAACTGGGTAAGCGGCTTCACGCGGGTCAGGCACTCTCGTGGATATGGGTGCGTACACTTCTATGTCTATGGCTGCTCTGCGGAACTTGGGCGCAGGATATTCCAGCAGTCTTGCCCAATCCTCGACGTGTTGAAGTTCCTCAGCCGACTCTTCTTTAAAAATCGCTTTTATCTGCGCGAGAGTTTTTTCGGTTTCTTCTAAAGTTACAGGAACAAGATTGCCGCTTTTGACTTCGTAAATCATTCCTGGCAAAAGTTGCCTGTCGTAAATGTAAGACTGGTAATACTTGATTCTTGCTTCCCAGACTTTGACGTCTTCAGGCTGGACTGGCGTATCTGAAACTTCTGGGAAGTCTTCTGGGATTATGTCTCTTATGCAGCCTTGTGGGCGACCGCCGATGGCTAACGGGTCATTAGCAATAATTTTTGTCACTTGCACGTTCCTGTCAAGTAAGGCGTCAAACTTTTCTTCAAGTTCAAAACGGTCAAAGCTTTCATGCTTCATGAGGCGGTCGATTTTTTCCAATTCATACGGCGAAAGGTTTGTGAGGCAGTAAGGCTTATGCCCCGTGTTGTCGTACCAGAAGTAGATTTTGCCCGATGTGGGCTCGTACAGTTTGATTAGCGCTTTTCTTGAGCGCCCGTCGTAGGTTGCGGAAACGAAGTAGGATGGAGGCAGGTTTTCAGGCGCCACGGGCGGAAAAATGCGACGTTTCTTTTCTTTTTTTCCAGTTTCAGGGATGGCTTCGGCGGTTTGAGGCGCTTCCGCTTTTGGCGCCTCTTCTTTCGAATGCTTTTTCTGCGCTGGTGAATATTCCAGTAAACTTTTCTGTGCCATCCTGCTTCTTGCCCCTAGCTATTGTTATAGATAACAGAGACTAAAACCTTTACTGACTGTTACAGTCACGTGGTCCTTTGCGGTGGGCGCTAGCGCTCTGCGGAGACTACCCCCTCTTTTATATGTACCTTGAAGCTTTAGTTCACTTTGACGCGTGGGATTTTTATTGAGCCGCCGCATGGCTTTAGCTGTGTGAAAAGCTTGCTGAAGGACGCTTGGACGGTTGCCATCGAAACCCTAAGCTGGATAGAACTGCAGAAACTAAGCGAACGCTTGGCGTTGGCGCGGACGGTTAAGCAGCTGGGCATAAGCAACCCTAACGCTGTCCGATACGCTTATGGACTGGTTGCCGAAACTGTTCGGCGCAAAAACCTGATAGACAAGTTCGTCAACAGCGTGCTAAAACCCAAGGAAATCAGCGAATTCACCATGGGCGTTCAAGCGTTCCTGCGGCTTTACGTTTACCAAACCAGAATCGCAAAGCGCTGGGCTGAATTCGACTTGGAAGAGGCGGAAAGCATTGCCAAACTGGGCAGGGCGATTTTGGGCTGGAAAACCCTCAGGGAAGTTGAGCCGTTTCTGGGTTTTCTGCTCACGTGCCAGCTAGAGCCGATTCTGAAAGCGGCAGGTGATGAGGAAAGAATAGGGCTCCAAACGTTCCATCCAACATGGTTTGTTAAATACTGTTTTAACCTTCTTGGGCGCAGCGAAGCCATAGCGTTTCTAGAAGGAAACTTGAATCCGCCGCCCACTTGCATCCGCCTAAATACTCTTCAGGCTCCCGAAAAAGAAGTTCAGGAAAAACTCGCTGCGGAAGGCGTTAAACTGGAAAAAATTGAACCGTTAAAGCATGCGTACAAAGTCTTGGGCGCAAAACAGCCCTTAAGGGGGACAACGAGTTTTCAAGAAGGCTTATTCTACATTCAAGACAAGTCAAGCTGTTTCGCCGCAGAAGTTGCCGACCCGAAGTCAGGGATGACTGTTTTGGATGTTTGTGCGGCTCCCGGTGCCAAAACCACCTATCTGGCGCAGCTTATGCAGAACCAAGGCGGCATTTGCTCAGTAGATTATTCTTTGCGGAGGATGCAGGTGTGGAGAAAAGAAGTGCGTCGTATGGGCGTGGAAATAGCGGAGCCAATCCTCGCTGACGTGTGCGTTTCTTTGCCCTTTATGCTGGAAGCAGACGTGGTAGTTTTAGACCCGCCGTGCACGAGCACTGGCGTTTTTGCCAAGCAGCCGTCAGCCAAGTGGCGGCTCACCCCACGGTCGATTGACAAGATGGCTGAGGTCCAGTGGCGGATGATTAACAACTGTGCCGAGCGAGTGAAAGTTGGCGGTGTTTTAACCTACTCCACCTGCAGCATCACGGTTGAAGAGAACGAGATGATTATCGAACGGTTCTTGAAGCAGCATCCAGAATTCGCGTTAGCGGAGATAAACCCGAAGCTCGGTGTGCCCGGTCTCAGAGGGCTGGACAAGTGCCAGAGGCTGTATCCGCACGTTCACGAGAGCAACGGCTTCTTCATCGCAAAACTACTAAAACAATAGAAAACACGATTCACGCTCTAGTTTTACCCGTGTTTCCGCCTTTAAATAAGGGGGGTATAGTCTTCTCCGAGCAGCTAGCCCGCGCCAGTCTAAACTCTATTTATAGTATAAATAGGGGGTATAGACAAGAAATCGTACAACAGTTCAGCGACTTCCGCAATGCTCGTGTTTTCGGCAAAACTATAAAAGACAAAGCAGAGCTAAAACTTACACACCTCACGTCCACAATAGCGTCCCTACACACGGGACTTTGCACTCTTAGAACTAGCCAAACTAGTTTTGATACGGAAAGCCATATAAATCGCCATTACGCTGTTGAATTGCACAGTTGGAGAAGACATAAAAATGCCAAAATGGGGATACTCCGTAATAGAAGAAGAACTGGACCCTGAAAAAACAGCGAAAGCCAGCGGCAGAGAAATCAGAGTATCCCACAAACACGCCCGAGAAGTCTGCCGAACCATCAAAGGCATGATGCTCTCCAACGCGAAAACTTACCTCAGAGACGTTACAGAAAAGAAAAAAGCAGTTCCCTTCAGAAGATACAAAAAGAAACTCGGACACCGCCACGGGCTAGATAAAACTTTTGCGGGAAGATACCCCATAAAAGCAGCGCAGCAAATCCTACGCGTAGTCGAAGCTGCAGAATCCAACGCGGAAAACAAAGGCTTAGACGTAGACAGGCTCCGCATATTTCACGCTGCTGCCTATCCAGGCATGAAAATTAAGCGGTACATGCCTAGAGCGCATGGAAGAGCTTCACCGAAATATGAGACCACGACGCACATTGAGATTGTTTTAGACGAAAAGCCTGGGCGAGGGGAAGTAGTTTAATGTCCATTGTTAAACGTTTTATAACCGAATCCATCAAAAAGACGGAAATAGACGAGTTTTTGCAAAAAAAGCTTGAGCGCGCTGGCTACGGCGGAGTTGACCTTTCCAAGACACCATTGGGAACCCACGTGGTGATTTATGCCATGCGACCCGGCATAGTTATAGGGCGTGGCGGAGAAACAATAAAAGAACTCGCCACGACTTTAGAAGAAAACTTTAACATTTCAAACCCGCAGATTTCCGTCTCAGAAATAGAAGTCCCTGAATTCAACGCTTTTGTAGTTGCGTCTCGTGTAGCCTCAGCCCTCCAAAGAGGCGTTCACTTCAGGCGCGCTGGTTTTTGGGCTCTGAACCAAGTTATGGATGCAGGCGCCTTAGGCGTGGAAATAGTGATAAGCGGCAAACTGCGAACCGAAAGGGCAAGGTTCGAAAAATTCCGAGCAGGTTACTTCCCAAGATGCGGCGACGCCGCATTGAAATACATGAAAAAAGCCGAAGCCCACGTTCAACTTAAACCTGGCATCACCGGTGTGAAAGTCAAGATAATGCCTCCAGACGCAATGTTTCCAGACAAAATCCAAATTGTTGAGGAACTGCCACCTGAAGAAAAGGTCGAAGAAAAAGAGGAAAAGATAGAGGAAACGTTGCCAGAACAAAAAGCGGAAGAACTTCCTGAAGAACAAACCGAAGAAAAAATGGAAGCGGAAGAAGCATCAGAAGAAACCGTAGAAGAAGAGGAGGCGGAAGAGTAAATGCCCATATTGCGACTGAAAGATATCAGCGGCATGTCCTCCGAAGAACGAACTAAGAAACTCTCTGAGCTGAGGACAGAGTTGGCTGGGCTGAAAACCATGATCAGAGCAGGCGGTGCCGTTGAGAACCCCGCTAGAATGAAAGAACTGCGCAGGACAATTGCCCAGATACTTACGATTGAGAATGAAAACAAACTGGGAATCAGAGAAGCAAAGAAAACAACAAAAACAAAAAAGAAAAAGGAGAAGAAAAACAAGTGAAGGTAACCCCAGACATCATACGTTACGAATTCATAGGAACCGAAGGAAAAATCGCCAAAAGCCAAAATGCCAGCTATGCTGGGATACGCGGCAAGGTAATTGACGAAACAAAAAACACTTTCACAATTCTGCATAAAGGGAAGCCGAAAAATATAATAAAAAACTCGGCAGTTTTTAACTTCAAGTTTTCCGACGGCACAATTGTTGAAATCGACGGCAAACTTTTAGTGGGGAGACCTGAAGACCGCCTCAAAAAAAGTGTGAAGAGGTTATGGTGATGTCTTTAACTTTTAAGAAACCTAGGAAATCTTGCGATGATAGGAATTGCCCTTTCCATGGAACGCTGCCTGTGAGAGGTCGCATTTTAGACGGCGTCGTCGTCACCGCGAAGATGGATAAAACCGTTGTTGTGGAACGCGAGTACCTTCAATTCTCCCCTAAATTCGTGAGGTATGAGCGAAGACGCAGTCACATTCCATCACACAATCCGCCATGCATAGACGCAAAGGAAGGCGAAAGAGTAAGAATCGCGGAATGCCGTCCCATCAGCAAAACAGTAGCCTTCGTTGTTGTGGAGAAACTGGAGGCGAAGTAAGATGGCAGCTAAGGCAAAACAAAGGGCACTTATCGCAAAAGGAATGCTTTCACACGGACAGAAAGTTTCGAGGGGACTCTTGGCTGGTTCGATATTACGATGCACTGATAACACTGGAGCGCGAGTATTGCGTTTAGTTCAAGCCATGGGCTATAAGGGTCGATTGAGGCGTTATCCATCCGCCACTGTGGGCGACAAGGTTACTGTTTCTGTTAGGCAAGGGTCACCAGACATGAGAAAGAAGATTTTCCAAGCGGTGATCGTAAGACAGAAGAAGACTTACAGGAGAATTGACGGCGTCTGGATTCAGTTTGAAGACAATGCAGCGGTGATTATAACTCCTGATGGTGAAATGAAAGGCTCAGAAATCCGCGGTCCCGTAGCAAGAGAGGCTGCCGAAAGATGGCCAAGAATAGCAAGTGCCTCAAGCACAATAGTGTAGGTGAAAGTGCATGCAAGCAACAAAACCAGTAAAGAAACCGAGAAAACAGCGAAAACATCTCTATAACGCGCCCGCTCACTTACGCCACAAGTTTATGGCTGCTCCCCTCTCGCAGGAACTTATCTCGTCAAAGGGCGCAAAGGCTCTTCCAGTCAAGAAAGGCGATACTGTCCGCATCATGCGCGGAGACCACACTGGATTCGAAGGAAAAGTCAGCCGGATAGACTTGAAAAGATACCGCATCTTTATTGAAGGCTTAACACGCGAGAAAGTTGACGGAACAAACATATTTGTTTCAGTGCATCCGTCGAAGGTCATGATCAGAAACTTGAAGCTTGACGACAAATGGCGACAAGGAATCGTTGAAAGAAAGAAGGAACTGGAACTGCCCAAGAAAGAAAAGAAGATAGTGAAAGTAGCGGAGAAACCTCCGAAGAAAGTAGCTAAAGTTAAAAAAGAAAAAACCGTTAAAAAGCAGAAAGCCGCAGCCAGAGCAGAAAAGAAACTTCCAGAAAAGAAGCCAACAGTTAAACCTAAAGCAGCGCAGAAAAAGCCCGTTGCAAAAAAGAAGAAAGAAGAGGCACCGGCGGCAGAAGAAAAAGCAGCTGTAAAGAAGAAAAAGAAAGTGCCGACCGTGGCTAAAGAAAAGCCTGTTGAAAAAGAAAAGAAAACTAAGGCAGTGAAAAAAGCACCAGCAAAGCGAAAGACTGCGGCTTCGAAAAAGAAAGGAGGAACATAGTTTGGGCAAGAAAGGAAAAACTGGAAGATTAAAACGAAAGCCCGCTCCGAGGTTCTGGCCGATTCACAGAAAAGAATTTCAGTGGACAGTGAAACCTTCACCTGGACCTCACTCCCTCGAAAAGTGTTTACCCCTCTCACTTGTTCTCCGCGACATTCTAGGAGTAGTTGAGACTAGAAAGGAAGCCAAAAAGATAATCTCGCAAGGCAAAGTTTACGTTGACGGCAAAGTCAGGCGCAAAGACGTTTTCCCAGTCGGTTTGATGGATGTTATTTCGATTCCTGACCTGAACAGCTTCTACAGGGTAATGCCTTCGCATAAAGGTCTATTCCTTAATCCAATCAGCAAAGAGGAAGCAAGTTTCAAACTGTCCAGGATCGAAGGCAGAACCACAGTCAAGAATGGGGCTTCGCAAATTGCTTTCCACGACGGGTCAAACATGCTTATAAAAGTGGCAGACCCCGAAAGCCCACAAGAAGTTGTTTATGAAACTTTTGACATATTGAAGCTGAGTCTCCCAGAAAAACAAGTGCTTGACCAACTGAAAACCAAGAAAGGCAATTTAGCTGTTATAACAGGCGGAAAAAACATTGGAAAACAGGGCAGAATAGTCGAGATCGAAAAGACCGAGGCAAAGAAACGCAGAAACGCCCTCGTAGTAGTCGAAGACGAAAAAGGCAAGCGTTACCAAACAATTTTAGACTTCGTCTTTTCCATAGGTGGCGCCAAATCCCTCATATCTTTACCGGAGGCAACTTCCATTGTCTGAGGATGCGCTGCTTAAGAAGTGGGAAGAGCAGCCCATGCTTAAACCCAGAATAGAGAAAGTTGTCGTCAACCTCAACGTTGGAAAATCAGGCGAACCGCTAGAGAAAGCTTCCAAAGTATTAAAGGAGTTGACAGACCAGACGCCTGTTAAGAAAAAAGCTAAGAAAACCATAAGGGACTTTGGAATAAGAAAAGGCGAATCAACCGCATGTGTTGTGACGCTGAGAAAACAGGCAGCGATTGACTTCCTTAAAAAGGTTCTACCTGTTGTCGATAACAAAATTTCTCGCGCGTCTTTTGACAGGCAAGGTAATTTTGCTTTCGGCATAAAAGAACACATTGAAATAGCAGGGGTAAAGTACGACCCTGATGTGGGAATATTCGGCATGGATGTGTGTGTCTCCGTGAATCGACAGGGGTACCGCGTGAAAACCAGAAGAAAAGAAAAAACACACATCGGTCACAAGCACTTGTTAACGCCCGAAGAGTCAATTGCCTTCGTCAAGCAAACTCTAGGAGTTGAAATCGTATAAAACAGGAGAAGGATGTATGGCTAAACAGAAAATGAAGAAGGAACGGAAATATGGCAAAGGAGCAAGACCTTGCGTTAGATGCGGTTCTTACGGACCCATTATCCGACGTTACAATTTATATTTGTGCAGGCACTGTTTTAGGGAGACAGCGCCAAAACTTGGGTTTAAAAAATATGAGTAGCGAGGAAAAACGATGGATACTTTGACAAATGGCTTGATAACCATCATAAACAACGAGATGCGCAACAAACGCGAATGCATAATTAGCCCTGCCTCCAAACTTTTAGGACGCGTATTAAGGATAATGCAGCTTAACGGTTACATCGGAGAATTCGAATTTATTGATGATGGCCGCTCAGGCAAGTTCAAAGTACAGCTTCTGGGCAGAATAAACAAGTGTGGCGCTATTAAGCCACGCTTCTCTGTCAAAGTTGGCGAATTCGAGAATTGGGAGAAGAAATTCCTGCCGTCGAGAGATGTCGGAATAATGGTTGTCTCAACCTCGAAAGGCGTGATAGCCCACAGGGAAGCTGAAGAAAAGAATATGGGAGGCAGGTTGTTAGCCTTCGTTTATTAGCTAGGTGTTTTTTGATGCGGCTGCCAGAAATCTCCAAAATCATTCAAGTTCCAGACGGCGTGGAAGTGACCATAGAAGGACGGAAAGTCACAGTTAAAGGCGTCAATGGCGCTTTGACGCGCGATTTTTCTTACGTTCCAATATCAATTGAAGGTAATGGTAAAACAGTTCGCGTTTGGGCTGAGTGGCCTCGCAAGAAGGAAGCCTCCCTCGTAGGCACGATATACTCTCACATTCAAAACATGATTACTGGTGTTGAAAAGGGCTTTTCGTACAAGCTCAAAATCGTGTTTTCTCACTTTCCAGTGTCAGTCAAAGTTCAAGGCAAAACAGTTGTGATTGAGAATTTTACTGGCGAAAGACGAGCCCGAAGGGTAAAGATAATCGGTGATGTTAAGATCAAAGTCCAAAGCGAAGACGTAGTTGTTGAAGGCATAAACTTGGAGGATGTAAGTCAAACCGCCGCAAACATTGAACAAGCCACAAAAGTGAAGAAGAAAGACCCCCGCGTTTTCTTGGACGGCATATACGTGTATGAACGCAATGAGGGAATGGAGTAATGGCAGAAAGAAAAGAATCCCTACCGCAAAAGCCGCTAAAAGCGAGAAAACGCGCGAAAAAGAAGAAACCAGACTTTGTCAGGTCAGAAAGCTGGCGATATGCGAAATTGAAGGAAAGCTGGCGTAGACCTCGCGGCTTAGACCACAAGATGCGACGGAAGATTAAGGGGTGGCCGCCCACCGTCAGCGTCGGCTACAAAGGACCAAAAGTTGCTAGAGGGCTTCATCCGTCTGGATACAAGGAAGTTTTAGTGCATAACGCGAAAGAAATATCTAATGTTGATCCGAAAACTGAAGCTGCCCGAATTGCCCACACGGTTGGCAAGAAAAAGCGGGTTCAAATCATAGCTGCAGCCAAAAAGAAGAAAGTTTTCATTTTGAACTTCAAGCCAATCAAGGAGTTGGTGGAAAAAGAAGAGGAGAAGCCAGAGGAAGCAGAAGAGAAGCCGACAGAGAAAAAGAAGAAAACTGCAGAAAAAGAGGAGAAACCGAAACGCAGACTTATCGGTAGAAGGAAGGGCCCCAAAAAGGAGCAAAAGACACCAGTTAAGAAAAAGGAGAAACCGAAAAGGGCACGCGAGAAAGCTAAGGCTAAGAAAGGAGCTGAAAAGCAATGACCAAACTTAGCAGTCAAAGGCGTCTGGCAGCGCAAATACTGAAAGTCGGTCAAAATCGGGTGTGGATTGACCCTGAACGAATGGATGATGTTGAAACAGCCATAACCCGAGAAGAAGTTAAAAAGCTGATTCATGAAAAAGTCATCACAGCTTTGCCTGAAAAAGGCGTAAGCCGCGCTCGAGCAAAAACAATTCGAGAAAAGAAAAGGAAAGGGCGGCGTAAAGGCGTTGGCAGCAAAACTGGCGCTGGGCACGCGAAGATTTCTAAGAAAGAAGTTTGGATGAGCAGGATTCGTTCTTTGAGGAAACGGCTCCGCGAGTTGAAGGCAACCAGAGTTATCACAGAAACCACTTACAGAAAATTATACAGTGTGGCTGGTAGCGGCAGGTTTGAGTCAATTGCCGACTTGGAGCGCTATTTGAAAGCTCATGATCTTTGGAGGAAACGTTGATGGCACGAGGTTCCAGTTATAGAGTTCCGCTTAGACGAAGAAGAGAAGGAAAAACCGACTATAAAGCGCGAAAGGCTTTGGTTCTTTCTGGAAAACCGCGGCTTGTGGCTCGTTGCTCACTCAAGAATGCTACTGCACAAATAGTCGTCGCTAAACCATACGGTGACGAGGTCTTGGCTTCAGCGCACAGTCGAGAGTTGAAGAAAAAGTATGGGTGGAAAGCTCCAACGGGCAATATTCCAGCAGCCTACCTGACGGGGTTGCTCTGCGGGTTAAAAGCCAAAACCAAAGGAGTGGAAGAGGCTATTCTGGATATAGGATTGATTGCGCCGACAAAAGGTGCAAAGGTGTTTGCCACTTTGAGCGGCGTTTTAGACGCTGGTGTTGATGTCCCTCATACTGAAGAGAAAATTGTTGAAGAACGAACAGAAGGGGCACACATAGCCGAGTACGGGAAGAGTTTGGGACCTGGCTCTGAAATTTACTCAGCCACATTTTCTAAGTATTTGGAGCAAAAGGTTTCTCCTGAAAAGCTTCCTGAACATTTCGCTAAGGTGAAAGCTGACATTATTGATTCATTTAAGAAGGGTGAAAAGAAAGCATGAGGCGTAGAGACAGAAGAAGTGACAGAGGAACAGAAAATTTAGAGGCGTGGGTTCCTAAAACACGGTTAGGCAAGATGATTCAAGAAGGCAAGGTAACGTCTATTGACGAAGTTTTCTTGAGTGGCTTGAAAATCTCTGAGCATCAGATTGTTGACGCGTTAATTCCTGACCTTCAAGAAGAAGTAATAGACGTTAACTTGGTTCAGAAGCAGACGGACGCGGGTGAAAAATCAAGGTTTAAGGCCATTGTGGCTGTGGGGAACAGAGACGGCTACATAGGCTTAGGTTCTGGAAAAGCAAGCCAAGTTCGAACCGCGATAGAGAAAGCCGCGGCAGCAGCGCGTTTAAACATTGTTCCCGTTAAACGGGGCTGCGGCAGTTGGGAATGCGGCTGCGGAAAACCTCATTCAGTGCCGTTCCAAGTTGAGGGCAAGTGCGGTGGCGTGCGGGTGGTTATTGTTCCAGGTCCAAGAGGTTTAGGGTTGGTGGCGAGTGAGGTGGCGAAGGTGATTTTGGGCTTGGCGGGCGTGAAGGATCTTTGGGTGAGAAGCCGTGGTTCGACGAGAACTGTGCCGTCTTATGCTTACGCGATTTTTGATGGGTTACGTAAGACTTATGCTCTTATAACGCAGGCGGACTGGGTGAGGTAGTTGACTGAAAAAGCTGACGAGCGCAAATGCTTAGCCGTTGTGAAGGTTCGAGGGACAATAAGCGCTCAACGTGAAGCCAGAGAAACTCTTGACATGCTTCGCTTAGCCAGAAGTAATCATGCAGTGCTCGTTGACAACCGCCCCTCATACATGGGCATGCTGTACCGAGTGCAGAATTACGTCACATGGGGCGAAGTCTCCAAAGAAACCGTGGCTATGCTGCTGAAAAAGCGCGGACGCCTAGCTGGCAACAAGAAACTAACAGACGAATACATTCAGAAAATCGGTTACAAATCATTAGACGCGCTCGCCGAGGCGATAGCAAACTGCAAAGCGGAGTACCAGAAGCTGCCGAACGTGC
>Ga0315555_1001837_pt1 | contig 15224 bp, 16 predicted proteins | sample SalMarSW160380MG_FD_202113 | JGI IMG/M metagenome (GOLD analysis project Ga0315555, IMG submission 202113) | Salt marsh sediment microbial communities from the Plum Island Ecosystem LTER, Massachusetts, United States - Salt Marsh Sediment SW1603-80 ... | reverse complement strand
CGTCTCTCTGGTAGAATTCATCCAGGTTGTCCACATGCAGGATGCCGACATAGGTATAGGGGGACTCCCCCGTCACTGCCCCCTTTATCCTGACCAGCTCGAACTTGCGAACCGAGGGCAGGCTCTCTAGGAAGGGGCCCTTGGTATTTTTAACGTACTCCCGGTACTGCTCATCGGTCACACCATCGGCCAGGTTGTAAATAGAAATTTCCTTTCCCATCTTGGTCCTCCTTTGTTAAGACTCAATCCCGCGGGCTTTTAAGCCCGGTTTTTCGGGTCATATTAGCTTGATTAAGAGGAAATATAGTTGGCTCACCTATGTTTGTCAAGCATCTGACAAAGCCTCAAGCCTTCTCAAACTCCACTGATCTGGTACATCTCGCACCATATCCAGCTTCTCCCTGCCACCAATATATAACCTCTCTCGTATACCAATCTCTTGGAGGAGATGTTCTGTTATGATACAATATAACCATCCTGTTCCTCCTGTGGAAATATACAGCAGGGGTAAAGGAGGCATATTATGCCTAGACATATCGATATTTGTGAGTATGTTCAAAGCGGCGATACTTTCCGCATCGCAAAGCAAAAGTGGATACGGCTTGCCAGTTATGAAGCACCAGATGAAGTAGAGCCTAATTATGTTAAGGCCAGACAATTGCTCTCATCCCTCATACTGGGTAAAGAAATCATTTATGAACCGGTAGAAGAATCGTACGGCCGAATTGTTGCCAAAGTATGGCAAGATGGCAAGAACGTGAACGATATTATGATTCAATCAACGTATTAGAAGTAGCCTTAGAGGTACGAATTATTTGTTAAGGTTTGGGATAATGACCCGGAGGTCACAGGTTTAAGTCTAACCCTTGCCCCGATTAAACTAGGCAGGCAGGATGGCTTTCAGAGCCGCCCTCCTTTTTGCAATAGCCTAAAGCGCAACGAGGAAATGCAGGATACTCACAAGCTTTATGCCCCGTTTGCCAATGCAGCAGTATCTCTTTGCCCTAATTGACAATCTCTCTATCCAGAGATAATAATTACACGAATCTTCCGAGAATCATCTGATGTCGAAAAAGCTAACGGTAATCCCTGAGCAGTGTTCCGGTTGCAGGATCTGTGAACTTGTATGTGCAATCAAACATTTCGGAGTGAACAATCCCAAGAAGGCGGCGATAAGAGTCTTGACCACATACCCTCAACCTGTCGTGAGAATGCCGATTGTGTGCAGCCAGTGTAAGGTGCCCGCATGTGCGCAAATATGTCCCTCTGATTCCTTGCGATGGTTTGATGGCGTTGTGCAACTGGACGAGGAGAGTTGCACTTCCTGTTACAAATGTGTGGAAGCCTGTCCTTTTGGAGCGATGTATATACATCCAGATTATGACCTGCCTATCAAGTGTGATATGTGTGGAGGAGACCCGGAGTGTGTTAAGAAATGTCCCAAGGGAGCACTCATGCTTATACCGGAGGCTGCCCTGGGCGAGTCCAGGCGTCTCAACAACGTCCTCAGCTACACTCAGATGAAGGAAATTGAGTTCTATGAGAAGGGCGAAAAGAAGGTCATCCGCTATGCCGAGGTAGGAAAAGAAGAGCTATGAGCATAAAGAGCGGATATTTTAAGCAACACCTCCACGTAGACCTTACGAAGGGCACAGTTGAACGCCGAACCACTGAGGACACCTTCCTTGAAAGGTATGTCGGGGGGCGTGGATTTGGCGCGAAGTTGGTCTGGGACAATCTGAAGAAGCATGATTTCAAGATAGACCCCCTTGGCCCTGAGAATCTTCTGGTTGTCGCGCCGGGACCTTTGACCGGGGTTTACCTGCCCTCATCGGGAAAGAACTCCTTTGTCGCCATCTCACCAGCTACCGGGCTCTACGGTGATTCCTCCATGGGTGGTGGCTTCGGTATCGAGCTCCGACAAACAGGGACTGATATTCTCTCCGTTATGGGCCAGGCACCGGAACTCTCCGTTCTTTTCATCGACAATGGTGAAACGACAATCCTTCCCATGCCCGAACTGAAAGGAAAAAGCTGTCTGGAAGCCGAAGGAATGATTAAAGAGCGACTGGGCACCCACGCTGTCCATGTTGCTACGATAGGCATAGGGGGCGAGAACATGGTCAGGTTCGCCTGTGTCAACACTGACTGGAGCCGCAATGCCGGCAGGGCTGGGATGGGCGCAATCATGGGAGCCAAGAACCTCAAGGCAATTGTTGTGCGGGGGCACAGGGATCTTCCCGTCTATGATGTGACCGGGCTAGTGGCGGAGGCTGAACAAGCTTTCAAATATATGGAGGAACACAAGTATTTCAAACTATGGCAGCAAGAAGGCCTGATGAATGTCATTGATTACGCCAACGAGAAGGGTATTCTGCCTACATACAATTTCAAGGATAGCGTTTTTGCCAGGCACGACCAGATCAACGGCACAACAATGGTAAATCGCTATAAGATAGGTGATAGTGCATGCTTTTCCTGTCCCATGTGTTGCGGCAATATTTGCCTTGTTAAGAGTGGGAAATATACGGGCACGGTGGTCGAGGGACCGGAATATGAAACCTGTGCAATGCTGGGACCAAACCTGGGGATTGACAACTTCGCTGCGATACTTTCCGCGAGCCGACTGTGCGATGAACTGGGTATAGATACAATTTCCACAGGTAGCATCGTGGGAGCTGCAATAGAGGGGTACGAAAGGGGGATTCTGTCTCTCAGCGACCTCGATGGCAGGGAGATTGCTTGGGGAGATGAAGATGCCATCCTGGAGCTGATACAAAAAATCGCTCACCGGCAGGGCATCGGTGACATCCTTGCTGACGGCTCTCACCGTATTATCGAGAACTGGCCCGAAATGGACAAAATCATCCTCCAGGTCAAGGGCCTTGAGCAGTCTGCCTATGACAGCCGCGCCAGCATTTCTATGGGTCTGGCCTATGCTACCTCGGACATAGGCGCACATCACACAAGGGCCTGGACCATTGCTAAGGAAATGGAAGAAGGTCAGAACTGGACTGACGACGAGAAGGTTGACACCGTGATATATCACCAGAAAGTGCGCCCGTTGTTTGACATGCTCGGTGTTTGCCGATTGCCCTGGATTGAACTTGGGCTGAGCGAGCGGCACTATGCGAACTTCTACAAATATGTGACTGGAAACGAAACGTCTCTCGAGGAGCTTCTGGAACTCTCGAATGACATATACGACCTGACAAGACTGATAAACGCCCGCCTCGGTATGAGCCGCAAAGATGACACGCTTCCCTACAAGGTTTGGGCTAATCCTCCTCTTACTGGTCCCAACGCGGGCAAGGTGATCGGACAGGAAGATTTCCAGAAGCTTCTTTCCCTGTACTATCGGAAGCGCGGCTGGGATGAAAACGGCATTCCACCAGCCGAGTCGGAAAAGAAGTTTTCAGATTAGCTTCCTGGGAATCATTTATCCCGTCTCAATGCGCAGTGTAATATACTTCACCGCTTTAACTTTCATGGCTGCCAGCTCAGGAAGGGATAGGTCACCCCATTGACGATATTCCAGACGTAGGAGAGGTTGCACACGCTAGGATTGGCGACTGCGATTATGTTCCAGCCTGCACCTGGGAAAGTGGCGATTTCCTGCATTTCCGCCGTGGTCTTGCCTGTCCCGCCAGCCGAAGTAGCTTGTCCACTGGTTTCGGTGTCCCAGAAGGAGTTGTTTACAGTACCCTCATGATCCGATCCCACCAGACCGCCAACCTGCCGCTCGCCAGTCACGCTGCCGGTGGCATAGCAGTTGCTCACAGTACCATACCAACTAATTCCCACCAGACCGCCAACTGATGAATGCCCAGTCACATTGCCGGTGGCATAGCAGTTGCTCACATCGCCCTCAGAATTCCGTCCCACCAGGCCGCCAACATACCCATGGCCGGTCACAATGCCGCTGGAATAGGAGTTGCTCACATCGCCCTCCCGATCCCATCCCACCAGACCGCCAACATGCACATTGCCAGTCACGTTGCCGCTGGCATAGGAATTGCTCACAGTGGCTTCATAATTAATTCCCACCAGGCCGCCAACAAGATTATCGCCAGTTATGTTTATGTTCTCGACACTCACTTGAGTTACTTTTCCACCATGAGTAAGGTATCCGAATAATCCAACATAGGAAACAAAGCCAAAGTTGAAGCTCAAGTTGGAAATTTTGTGACCATTGCCATCAAACTCTCCGGCCAGATAAGGGATGTAGAAATTGGCTTCATCGGCTAAATCCAGGTCGTTTGTCAATCTAAACTTGAGGGTACCATTTTGACCGAACGCCAGTAGCTGTTTGAAATCACTGACATCGTTTATCAAGTAATAGCCATTTTCTCCAGAAAGCCTTTCATTGATATCTAGAAACTTATCATTAGCAAGCCATTGGTTGACGTCTTCACCAAACAGAGCTCCGATAGTAATTACGTTCTCGCCATTAATCAGGACCTCGTCGTAGTTATAGTAGGAGTTACTCACAGTACCATAAATATTCTCTCCCACCAGACCGCCAACATATTCATCGCCAGTCACGTTGCCGCTGGCATAAGAGTTGCTCACAGTGCCCATCCGATTCCATCCCACCAGACCGCCAACATAGTGCTCGCCAGTAATATTGCCGCTGGAATAGGAGTTGCTCACAGTACCATAATAATTCCATCCCGCCAGACCGCCAACACTCTCACAACCTATCACAGTGACGTTCACCACGCCGACATTCTTGATGATACCGCCTTCATCAATAGAACCGAAAAGTCCCATAGGGCTTACATGACACTCGTCAGGGCGGTTGATGAACAGGTCACGTATCTCGTATCCCTGCCCGTCGAAAGTGCCCGTCAAGCCAAACCACCACGGAGCCACACCATAACGACACCCCCCACCGCCAATAGCTCCAAAAAATCCAATTGGCTCCCAGCCCTTTCCCTGGTTGGCTGTCGGGCTCGCCAACTCCTCATAACCGGCAGTAGTGGAATCGAGGTCGTTCATCAGAATGTAGTGGCCTCTCAAGTTGTTCCTGACGGCATTCAAATCATGCCAATCCCGTATTTCGGAAGAAGGAGCAGACAGCCAGCTTACCAGCCAGACGATTAAGGCTATCGCAGCCAAAAGGATGATAACTCCTGTCGCGTAAAGGCGGCTCCTCTGTGGCATCTTACTTTCATACTATGTCACACCCCCCGCGCAGTCAAGATTACTATGGTACCGTTATATGATAACATTGTTAAATTTTCATTAGAGAAATTGCCAGTAGTTTTTTGTGCGGTGTCCAAGACGTGGCCGCTGAGTAGGATTTCGTTCCGGCAATCCAAAGGGTCGGTAAATTTGACCCGTCTCCTTGACCTGATAACTTTGCTTCGGTGGCAGTGTAAACTTGCTCCCTGAGTACCTATGTAACCTATTTTGCGGGATAGTATCTTGCAAGATATTATCTATTATGATATGATAGAATTACACTTGCTTTCCCTGTGGGGATATGCCACAGGAGTAAAGGAGGTGTATTATGGCTAATGCTGTTTGTGAGTATGTTGAAGGCGGTGATACTTTCCGTACCTCAATGCAAGACTGGATACGGCTTGCCCGCTATGATGCGCCGGAGGAAGGCGAGCCCGATTATGATGACGCCAAACAATTGCTTTCATCCCTCATATTGGATAAAGAAGTCGTTTACGAACCAGTAGGAACATCTCATGACCGGATTATTGCAGAGGTATGGCAAGGTGTCAGAAACATAAACGTTATTATGATTCAATCAGGATATCAGAAGTAAACTCAAAGGTACGAATTACTTGTAAAGATTTGGGATAATAGACTGTATATCGCAGGTTCAAATCCAACCCCCGCCATAAAGAAACTAGGCAGGCAGGGTAACTTTCGGATATTTTCATCCTCACAATAATCCATCCAATTGGAGGAGTAACTTTTTTCACTTGCCGCAGCAGGCTTTAATCGCTAAAATATCGTTTCAGGCAAATGTATAGCGGTACGAAGGATTATTACTCTGTTCTCGGCGTTTCTGAGGGGGCCAGTCGCGAGGAAATAAAACGTGCTTTCAGAAAGCTTGCTATGAAATATCATCCCGACAAGAATTTAGGCAATGAGCAATGGGCCGGGGAAAAATTTAAGGAAATCAACGAGGCCTATGCCGTGCTGGGCGACGAAGCGAAGCGACAGGAATATGATAGGATGAGGCAGGCCGGCTTTGCTGGATTTGGTGCTCAATATGCTGGTGGTCGCTATTACAGCCAGGAGCAGGTGTTCGCGGATGCCTTTACCAATCCCTATTTATTTCAAGAGCTGGCAAGGATGTTTCAGGAGGCTGGTTTAAGGTTTGACGAGGGATTTGTGAACAATTTGTTTTTCGGTGGCAGAGGTTCTTTTTTCACATTCTCAGGTCAACCATCAGGAAGAAATGGATCCGCAGCGACTTCGGAGTATAAGCCACCTTTATTATTACGGCTTTTCGGCAAGGTTCTCGGGTTTATTTTTAAGCGAGTGCTGGGTGTGCCGGAATTTTCCTGGCAGGGCAGGGGAAAGGATTTGTACCATGAAATTCATCTCTCTCAGGAAGAGGCTGCATCCGGTGTTGATAAGAAGATAAAATATAAGAGAGGCAAAGAGAAGAAAAAACTTATAGTCAAAGTCCCACCAGGAGTTACCCAGGGCACGAAGGTGAGGCTGAGGGGGATGGGATTGGAAGGGAATACTCCGGGTGACCTCTTCATTACTGTTAAAATTAAGGGTTAGCTGACATGGGTGCTTTCGAAGATTTTGTTGACGTATTAAAACAGACAGAGACTATGCAGGCTCTCCTCCAGAACCTGGAAAAGGAGCCGGCTAAGCTCCTGGCTGCTATTTGCAGGGAGTATGAAGCGACTAAAAAAGCAGTTCCCGACCATCACCTTAATGTGGCGGGGTACTTTGGCGAGGCAATGTTGAGGGCATTGGTGTCGGCAAATTTAATTACCAGGGAACGAGATGACAGGTTCTCCCTCTACGGCTACAAGCCGACCGAGGAGGGGCTTAAGTATTACAAGGCCATGCTTAAAGAGAAAAAAATCTAGTGTACAAGCTCATCGATACTCATGCCCATCTTGACGAACTAAAAAGCCTGGATTTGGCGCTCGAGGAAGCTAAAAAAGCAGGCGTTATTGCCATAGTAGCTGTGGGGTCGAACCACCAATCGAATATAAAAACATTGGAAATATCGCAAAAACATAGCCGTTTTGTCTATCCTGCTTTAGGCTTGCATCCCTGGGAGCTGGGTAATCTGGGAACCTTTGAGATAGATGACAATCTGCGGTTTATTGAGCAAAATATTGCTTCAGCGGTTGCTGTTGGTGAAATAGGCCTGGACTATGACAAGAGGGTGTTGAAGGTAGCGTCCAAGGAATTGCAGAAGGAGGTCCTTGTCCGGCTTCTGAATATAGCTAAGAAATATGCTAAGCCAGCGGTAATTCACAGTAGGTATGCCTGGAAGGATGCACTGCACCTTATTCAGGATACCGGAATAGATAAAGCCGTTTTTCATTGGTTCACTGGCTTTTCCAGTGTTCTTAGGGGTATAATTGAGGGTGGCTATTTTGTTTCTGCCACGCCAGCTACCGAGTATCATGAAGAGCATAGAAGGGCAGTCAAAGAAGCACCATTGCAGAGGTTACTTCTGGAGACAGATTGCCCTGTCACTTATGGAAGGGAAGCACGGTATGAGTCCCAGCCTTCTGATGTTTTAAGAGACCTGGAGGCTGTGTCTCAACTTAAAGGAATTGATGAAGCTACAATTGCTGAACAGACAACGAGAAATGCCATTAACTTCTTTTCTTTAGATATAATATTTTAAGTAAGGAGGTCAGTTCTATGCCACAATCAATAGTAGGAGAGGATAACTTTCAGAATGTTGTTTTGCAATCGAAGTCGCCGGTTCTGGTAGATTTCTGGGCACAATGGTGTGGTCCTTGCCTGGCTGCCGCTCCTGTTCTGGAGGAATTAGAGAAAGAATATACCGGCAAGATAGACTTCACTAAAGTGAATGTGGATGAGAATGGTCCTCTGGCTGCCAAGTATGGAATAGCCGCCATTCCAACTATGCTCGTATTTAAAGGCGGTCAGCCTGTCCAGCAAATTATTGGTTATAGGCCCAAGAAGGAACTTCAAAAGGTATTAGATGAGGTTCTTGGGAAGTAAATTATACGCTAGCTCGTAATAAATCTACTAGTAGGGAGAAAAGAAGTCGCGGATGAAATCGAATTCCCCGGGTAGAAGGGCTAATAACAGGGGGAATCCTTCCATAATGAATTTGGCTAATCCGGATTGACTGATAACTGCCTCCATGCCCGGGTCATACTTAACTGCAATAGCGAGAATAGCAGCACATAACAGACCTCCTATAAAGACGCCGAGGATGAAGCCCACAAGCCTATCCAGCCACTCAAGCAGGACGAGGTGAATCAGCTTGGCTACGAATCGCCCAACCACACCAGCTACAATTAAAGTAGCTAACAGGATTATGGCGTAAGCAGCGATGTTGACCCAGGTAGCACCGCTGGAAGAAAGAAATGCCGCAAACTCGTCGTAATAACGCCCGGCTAAAACTATGCCACCTATTAACCCGGCAATGCCAAATACTGTCTTGATAATTCCCTGCCGCAAGCCTACGATACCCAACAAAACTGCAGCAACTATTATTACGATATCTAACCAATTCATCACTCATCTCTCCAATCTCTTATTCTATCATAAAACAACCGCTTGGTCGAATATCCTTTGTGTGGTAAACAGCTTAGCTGTTTTTATGCTAAGCTTCGCCGCATTCAAGCCTGTATTCGCAGTAAGGGCACATCCAGGAGGGGCATTTGGGAAGCTGTAGTGGTGATGTCGCCTTTTCCAAAAGCTCAAGCCGGCGTAGTGCTTCAGCCTTAACGGCATTCAAATTCCTGAAGTTTACGTCATAGACCATCAGCTTGGCATCCTCTTTGGGGACTCTAACATAGTAGAGCAGCAGCCTGCCTTTTGTGTTGTCTGTGAAGGCGCATTCAAAGCCCAGCCTGAGGAAGTAATGGGGGAATGTCCGGGGCAGGCGTTCTCTTTCCACCAGTGAAGAAAATTTTGGGTCGCGCAAAATAGTAGGCAAGTCCCGCCAGGTCTGGACCAGGTCGGCTAGCGGCGCATGCTTTACGGGAATCCTCTGCACTTCGCCCGGGGTGCCGTAGCGCAATGAATCGCGAAGTGCATAGAGAAAACCGAGCTCGTCCATGGAGCGAAGATGCTCCTCCTTTTCCTCCCGGACTTCCTCACCTGGGGCGATTTCCTGCAACTTGAGGCGCTCAAAATATGCTTTGCGGGGAAAGACAATATCGTTGATGCCAAACAGTTGGGATGGTTGAGCCCCGGCCATTTTGCTGAGGAGTTGCTCGCAAGTTGTGCTGTCGACGTGGATTTCCCCGGCTAAGTCAGCTATCTCACGCGATGCTGGCACCGATGTAGTTGCGCAGTCGCATACTTCGGAATAATCACACTGCTTATTGAACCAGGGGCAAACGGGGAGATTGCTGGGGTCGTTTGAAATGAGTGCTTGCACCAGGAGGTCTCGTCTCCGCCGCATTTCAGTTCGAATTGCTTCCAGGTCTGGAAAAGTAATGTGATAGACAGTTAAAGGAGGAGGTGATTCCTCCGCGGGGCGTTGGTAGATGATAATTTCTCCCTCGTGGACGTTGACCATAGCACAGTACATGCCCAATTGCTCGATATAATTTGGCCTGTATTTCAATAAATCTTTCGTGTCTACAGGTGTAGAAGTGGTCTTGACCTCCACGGGGATTTTTTCGTAGATATCAACCTTACCGACTATACCCTCGGCTTCTACGAATTGCTCCAGGTATTCCTCGCTGGATACGGCTGAGCCGAAGGTCTTATGAAAGCCGGTGCCGGCCCACATAAGCTGCTGTTTCTCCAGAGGCGGAACGATTTCAGGATACTTCCTCCTGAAGTAAGCCTGTTTGAGGTTAAGTAAGTCGGTCACGGAGATGCGGTATGGAGGTCGGCGCGTCTTTAAACTTTGCATTAAGGCATCCTTGACCGAGCGGTTCGCCTCGATGCGGGAAACGTAAGATGCGATGTCGAAGTCACTCATTTTTCAAACCTTTTTCACTGCCAGGCCCTCAGTCGCCTGAAGGCTTCGAGCTTCTCTCTGTCTCCGATTTTAGCCTTTTCCACCGCCTGTGTCAGAAATTGGATGCTGCTATCGTAGGTCTTTCTGTCCACAGGATAAGGATAGCCATCTTTGCCGCCGTGGGCAAAACTGTAGCTCGCCGGGTCTCGCAGGCTAACCGGTGTTTCATAGACCAAATCTGAAATAAGGCTCAGGGCGCGGAGCGTTTTGGGCCCTACGCCCGCAAGTGCTAGCAGTGATTCGAAGCTTTCGGGCTTATGTTCATAGGCGGTGAGGAAAATCTTGCTCAGCCTGTCAGGGTGAATGTCTTCTAGGCTGATGTAAGCTCGCCGGGGTAAGTTTAAGGTCTTTAGCCTGTTTAGCTGGCCGACGATTTTATCCGGCTTCTCTTCGGCAGCGACCCGGGCAATGACATCCCTCACCTTTGCGCTCTCCAGAGCCACCAGATTCAATGTCTCGCCCCTGGTCTGAGAACAGATAGCTGCCTCGGGCTCGCAGACAAAGTCGCTGATCTTCTCTCCCAGCCAGTGATAGCGGCGCGCATAGCGGTTAACTTCATTCATACCCTGTTGGATGACTGCCCAGGAGCCGTCTCTGGTGAAGAAGAAGCTGTGATGATAGAGCTGGTAGCCGTCCTGAAGGGCGGAGTTATCTACCTTGGCCGACATCCGACTGGCGTAGACCAGAGATGATGGATTTACCTTCAGCAGGTGCCCGGTGTTTTCTATCTCCAGAGGAGTTTTCCGTGAAGTCCGGCCCTTGCCTCCGGCGACAAATAAGCCGAGCTCTCTTTCCAGTCCTCGCATTCCTTCTTTTATGGCGCCGCAGACAGTGGTGGTGACGCCGCTGGAATGCCAGTCATAGCCCAGGACGCAGCCGAAAGCCTGAAACCAGTAGGGGTCGGAAAGGCGCCGCAGCATCTCCCCGGTGCCGAACTCCGTTACCGTAACGATGGTAATCTCCCGGGCAAGCTGGCACATCCGCCCGAATAGCCACGGCGGCACCTTGCCGTAATGCAAAGGCAAATTAGCAATCCCTGTCCTCTGTCCCGCGCTAGCCATCTCTTGTTCCAAGCATATTATACACTAGGACACACTGCCTCACTTTTGGCTGGTACGGTATGGTGTCGGCACTGGTAATTCAACCCAAATTTCATATATACTGCAGATTCTAGCCCATCGGTTCAAGATTCCGATGCTGGAGCTTGTTAATGAAAGCAGTAGAAGTTAGAGAACTGGTCAAGGACTACGGGAACTTCAGGGCACTGAATGGGATCTCTTTTGAAGTAAACGAAGGGGAGGTATTCGGTCTGATAGGTCCTAATGGTGCGGGAAAGACCACCGCATTGAGAGTTATTGCCACGCTGCTTCAAATAACCTCTGGCTCGGTAACGGTCTTTGGCTACGAACTTCCTGGAGAGGCGGGCGAGGTGAGGAAGATAATAAGCTATTTGCCCGAAGAGGCTGGCGCCTATAGAAATCTCACGGGCAGAGAGTATCTGAATTTTATAGCCAAATTCTTTGGCGATGGAGAGAAATTCCAGGGTATGGTTCAAAAAGGAATGGAAATAGCCAATTTAGGAGAAAGAATAAACGACAAAGTTGACACATATAGCAAAGGAATGACACGGCGTTTGCTTGTGGGCAGAGCTTTGATGGCAAATCCGAAATTGGCAATATTAGATGAGCCTACCTCCGGCCTGGACGTGGTAAATGCCCAGGAGGTGAGGAGGATAATAAATAGCTCGGTCAAAGCAGGAACGGCGGTCTTATTGTCTTCACATAATATGCTTGAGGTAGAGCTCTTGTGTCATCGCATCGCTTTGATAAACGATGGGATAATAGTTGCCAGCGGGACTGCTGAGGAACTTAAAAAGGAATATGGCGCCGGAAATATAGAAGATGCTTTTGTTAAGGCGATTAAATGATTGGCAACATAATAAAGAAAGAATTCAAGGAATTGTTTGTCGTCGCGACCCTGATCCCAATAGTGGTTATTGCCATAGTTTTTGGGCTTGTGGGGCAAACGATTGGCAACGTCGGGGAAAGAATGGAGGAGAAGCCAGTTATAGGAATCGTGGATTTGGGTGGTGGCGATTTTTCTGATATAGCCATGTCAGTCCTTATGGAGAGGGCGGGTGTTATCTATAATGGCGGTGACGCTGAAGCGGGATTGGAGGAAGTAAGGGATGAGAATGGAGTCGCGCTTCTGGTAATACCGGAAAGCTTCAGCCAGAACATTTATGCCAATCATCCCGGGGAAATAGAAATTTACTGGATGATGAGAGGGGCGGGGATGCTGGATTCCATATCCTCGAGCGTGGTCGAAGGGCTTATCCAGGCAGTGAACCAGGTAATATCGGCGAAACTGATACAAGGAGATAGCTCGTTAGACCCGTCCCTGGTTTTGAACCCGACGAAAAGAGTTGAAACCACATTTTTTAAGGGAAAGGAGATAGAAGGACTATCGGCAAGTCAACTAGGCAATATACTAAGTTCACAATCAATAGTTATTCCAATCGTGGTAATGATGCTCATAATCATGGCCGGGGCTTCCGTAATATCTTCGATGGGCATGGAGAAGGAAAACAAGACCCTGGAGACATTATTGACCATGCCTGTAAGGAGGAGTCATATAGTAATCGGCAAAATGGTCGGCAGCGCTCTGGTCGGGATGATAATGGCGGCTATCTATATGGTTGGATTTTCACGCTACATGAGTTCGTTCCAGATTTCGGATATAAATCTGGCAGATTTCGGGTTGGCCCTAGGCGTGCAAGATTATTTACTGGTAGGAATTTCGTTATTCGTAGCTCTTTTAGCCGGGCTTGCACTGTGTATTGTTCTGGGAACATTTGCTAAGAATTACAGAAGTGCCCAGACACTAATCTTCCCGATAACCGCCCTGGCTATGATCTCCATGTTCATAACCATTTTTAAGGATTTCGATACCATACCCGTCGTCTTAAGGATTCTGGTGTTTGCCATACCTTTTTCCCACCCTATGATGGCTATGCGGGCTCTCATGATGGATAGTTATCCGCTGGTGATCGGCGGTATTGCTTATAACGCAGTTTTCACTGTAATAATGATAGCGGTGGCGGTCCGCATTTTTAATTCGGACAGGTTGCTGACCGGAAGCGTTCAAAGGAAGGCAGGTCTGGGGAAACTGGTGTGGGGATTCCGGCGGTAATAAATCGGCCAGCACAAAAGCAACCTCACTATGTACTATAGGTGCGTTGCACGATCTGAGGGTGTTTGGGTCAGTAATGGAAGACCTGGTCAAGCGAGCAGCAAAGGATTTGGCGGAAAGCAAATACGCCATTGCATTAACCGGGGCGGGCATGTCAACCGAATCCGACATACCTGATTTCAGGGGACCGAAAGGCATCTGGACCACGGATAAAGAAGCAGAGGCCAAGGCTTATCAAAGATACGGGCTTTTCCTGAGCAACCCCAGGGCGTACTGGGAGGAGATGCTGGGAATTCAGGGGGCGTACGGGTCGTTTTATGAACAAATCAGGCAAGCCGAGCCAAATCCAGGGCACTATGCTCTAGCCAAGCTTGAAGCTCTGGGAATATTAAAGTGCGTAATCACGCAAAACATTGATGGTCTACATAAAAAGGCGGGAAGCAAGAGGGTTTTAGAATACCACGGCAGCACCCATGTGCTGAGGTGTACTTCCTGCGGCTCCAGGTTTGCCAGGGAAGAAGTCTCCCTGGATGAGCTTCCGCCTCTCTGCCGGTGCGGTGCTGCCCTGAAATATGACGTGGTTCACTTTAAGGAGCCAATACCTTCGGATGTTATGGAAGAATCGGAGAAAGAAGCTTCAAGGTGTGACCTGATGCTTATCTGTGGAACATCAGCGGTGGTTTATCCTTTTGCCAATCTACCCAGGATAGCAAGATTTCATTCTGGCGTCACGGGCCTGGATGTAATAGGACATAAAGCAAATGTGAAGATAATAGAGGTGAATGCAGACCCTACGCCGCTCACCCGCGAGGGCGTATCAGACTATTTAATTCAGGGTAAGACAGGTGAGATATTGCCCAGGATAGTGGAGGAAGTTAAGAAGGTTCGCTGAGGCTCTGCTGCTAAGAATATCCTTTCTTTAGTAACTTGATGGTCTCCGAGATCCCCGGTTGGTAGAACTGCTCAGAGTGGCATCCTAGCCAACAGTTAGATTGCCAGAAAGTTGGAGGAATTTTTCAGCATCTGCAAGAGTTAGATTGTTTATCCACAGCATTTCCTCAAGTATATCGTCCATCTGCTTCAGGGCATCAAGGTTGGTCGTGAGAATTTCCTTCCTGGTTGGTCTATTTCTTACCCCTATGAAAAAGTCCTGTAGGTTAAACATCGCTGTTCCAAAAAGCGAATATTTTTCGTCATCGGTTAAGGTGCGAAGCATACCCGATGAATAGTATAGTGTCCTTGCGTGGAAAAAATACTGAAGAAGTTCTTCTCTGAGAAGCTCATCTATGGTATCGGGTTTTATCAAATATTCAAATACGAAGCCCACCTTACTCAGTTCCAGTAAGGAAAAATCAGAAAGGCCAATGGCGTCATTCAGCATAACGCTCTCTATTCTTTCTCCCTCCAGCCACTTGTATGTAGCAAGGCCAGAATATGCGATAAATAAAATCAAGATTGCTACGATTACCCATTTCGTAATTGGTTTCTTCATAAGCCACCCTCCTACTATAATCTTGGCAGAGCGTTTCACTGTAGATTATATCATATGGCCCTAGCCCTACGTAATAGTTTGCCAAATGTGGCTCGACCTGTTCCTTTCATAACTATGAAGAAGAGAGAGTAACGTTCATTCGCTGTCATTCTGAGCGAGCGAAGCGACCAAAGAATCTCTTGAGACCTTCCTCATCATGGAGCCTGCCCGAGCGCGGCAAGATTATTCATGAGTTTACCCTGTTTATCTCCTTTTATGGTTGGGATGACCTTATCTCAGCCTGTAATAAGGTAAGCGGCTTATTTTGGGTCGTACTTTCTTTAGTATGATTGGAGCATGTAGTAGTTACATCACTCTCTT
>Ga0315555_1001835_pt1 | contig 15227 bp, 19 predicted proteins | sample SalMarSW160380MG_FD_202113 | JGI IMG/M metagenome (GOLD analysis project Ga0315555, IMG submission 202113) | Salt marsh sediment microbial communities from the Plum Island Ecosystem LTER, Massachusetts, United States - Salt Marsh Sediment SW1603-80 ... | reverse complement strand
GCATTTAAGGCGGGAGAAGTTTGAGATGCTTCTTGCAAGAGCAAATGAAAAGGGCAGTCCAGACCGCAAGGCTATTGAGCTGTATCTAAAGCAGAAGCTAGAGGAGATTAAAGGGATTGAATGAGATTCATAGATATGTTCTGCGGAATAGGGGGTTTTAGACTTGGGCTTGAACAAGCGGGTTCTCAAATACAGCAGGGCAAACAAGAAGAACAAAGAGGGCAAGATAGAGATAACCTATCACGAAGGGGAAATAGTGGGTTCTCTGAAAGGCCCAACGGGCAACCAGCGGAATTTCATTGTGTCTGGGCCAATGACAACGATAAATACGCCTGTCAAATCTACCGAAGGCACTTTGGGGAAGTCACAGAGGCAGACATCAAAACAGTTGACGCTAGTGCCATACCAGACCACGAACTCCTCTGTGCGGGATTTCCTTGCCAATCTTTCTCTAAGGCTGGGAAGCGACGAGGCTTCGAAGATACTAGAGGGACACTATTCTTTGATATATGCCGAGTCCTACGGGCTAAAAGACCTCGCTTGCTTTTCCTTGAGAATGTTAGGGGGCTCCTCTCCGCTGACGAAGGTAGAACCTTTCTCATTATTCTACAATCGTTGGATGAACTGGGGTATGACTGTCAATGGCAGGTGCTTAACAGCAAGGACTACGGCGTGCCACAGAACCGAGAGCGGGTGTTCATTATCGGACATCTTAGAGGACAACCCAGACCAAAAGTATTTCCTCTCGGAGAAGCAGGTCAACTCAATGAAACAATGGAACTCACAGGAGAACCCACTACCGGCTGTTTACGGGCGAGAGGAGAAGAAGATATGCACTCTGGTTTGAATCTAGTGAGCGAAATGGAAGGAATAAGGCGCTTAACTCCCATAGAGTGTGAACGCTTACAGGGATTCCCCGACAACTGGACGGCTGGTATAAGCGATGCGCAAAGGTATAAATGCCTGGGCAACGCCGTGAGTGTTCCAGTCATAGAGGCAATCGGAAGGCAGTTAATGGAGTTTAATGGCTGAATACACTAAACAGGAAGCAAGGGAGTTAATCAATAAGACACATCGCAAGTGGGTGGAGACTTGCTTACGGCAGGACATAAGAAACTATATGGAGCTATGCCCTGCTTTAGGCGAGCCGAGCGAGACGACTGTAATGGACTGGGCTACTGATATTTATCATTACAAGCCGAATGGGTTACATAACGGCTGGGCGAAGAAGCTCATCAAGAGAGCATTAAAAGCCGAGAAACTGCCGACAAATGTCCGAGAAACTAGCTTCGTGGTGTATTCAGAAAGGAATATCCCGCAAGTTTCCCTGTATAGCCCGAAGCTGGCAGATATAACGTTGTTGATAAAATAAAGGAGGAACATGGAAGCTAAAGACACAGTAATGGGTAAGGTGCAACGGGACAATATATTTTATCACGGTATAGGAACACTTGAAGGAGTGTGTACAATGCAAGCTGAAATCTCATTCAAGGCAGGGCAGGAGTCAGAAGTTGCCCATAGTGCAGATTTATGTGCCGCATATTGGGATGCCATTAAGGAAGAAGGACACAAGGCAGGGATAAAGGAAGTGGTGGATTGGATACAAAATCATGGAGGTTGCTTAGATGGTTCTCGTAATGAGTGGCATGCCTTCCTCAAAGAGAGGGGGATTTAGATGATAATAATACCCCCTAACGAGTTATTTTCTACGAGCGATGAATGGCACGCCTTTGTTATAGGCTTCTTTGAGGTAATCTGCCCGTTGCCGCCGAGGGTAAAAATAGCACCGGCAAAGCCTGAGATACTCAAAGAATATCATTACTATATGTTTGGCAGAGGGTGTGGTATAGGAGTTTGGCTGATACTACTGGCGATATTATTATGGGGATAGCAGAGCCTTATTATCAAGATAGCCACATCAGAATCTATAACAAGGATTGTCGCTCAATGCTCGAGCTCGAGGCTGAAAGCATCCAGTGTGTCATAACATCGCCGCCTTATTGGGGACTTCGGAAGTATAGCGGAGACCAGGACTTAATCTGGGGGGATAATCATTGTGAGCATCGGTGGGGACAAGAACTTTTAGTTGATAAGCAAGGCAATTGGGATACTTGGAAAGCAAACGATGGTAAAGCGGAAGATAGGTTTACTAGAAAAAGGGCTGAAGGTGGTAGCTCACAAGGCTCATTCTGTTCCCTCTGCGGAGCGTGGAAAGGTGCTTTCGGTTTAGAGCCTACACCGGAGATGTATGTCCAGCACACGATAGAGATATTACGGGAGATAAAAAGGGTGTTGAGGAAGGACGGTGTTGTGTTCTGGAATATCGGGGACTCTTATGCTACTAGCCACGCCGAAGTAGGCACGATTGATAGAGAAACTGGCTGGACAAGTACCACCGCTAAAATTGACATGAAGGATAGAGGCAGAACATCAACAAAGGGGCATCCTATCCTCAAACCCAAAGACCTCTGTTTAATCCCCTTCAGGATAGCAATAGCAGCACAAGAGGACGGCTGGTGGGTTAGGTCGGTTATTATTTGGAGCAAAAATAATCCTATGCCCGAGAGCGTAACTGATAGACCGACTGAATCACATGAATATATTTTAATGCTAACAAAGAGCAAGAATTACTATTGGGATGCTGATGCGGTGAGAGAGCCGATATCTGAAAGTTACGCCGCTGATAAGAGACCGCATGGAGTTTTAAGGCAACGCTTTTATCCCAACTCCAAATATGTTAAGGCGGGTATGGTGGAGCACGACAGTTCCCCATTCCCTAGTGGTGAGAGAGCAGATGGCCGCAATCTCCGTTCAGTCTGGGAGTTCCCAACACAGCCTTATCCTGAAGCTCACTTTGCGGTATTCCCTGAGAAATTACCCGAGCTATGTATTAAGGCAGCCACGCCAGAGGTAGGATGCTGTTCAAAGTGTGGTAAGCCCTGGGTGAGGATAGTTGAAAAGAAAAGGGCAGAACCACAACGGCAAAACTGGCGATTCCAAAAGGATACTGAAGGGCGGAGCGATTATTCTGAAGCAGGCGGGTGGTATGATGCCCAAAATATCACTCTCGGCTGGCAACCCACCTGTAACTGCAAAGACGCCACAAAGACGCCACCTATACCTGCAAAGACGCCGTCCGTAGTCCTGGACCCGTTTATGGGAACGGGGACTACTTTATGGGTAGCAAAGAAGCTCAGCAGGAAAGCGGTAGGATATGACACTTCAGAGGAGTATTGCCGGCTGGCATTAGAAAGAAACCGACAGTATGCAATGGAGTTTAGCCAATAGAATGGAGGTAAAAGATGAATAAATGCAGAGATGCTTTAGAGGCTATGGTTTGGCAGTTTGGCTATCAAGGTGTTAGAGATGGCAAGCCAATTATATGGACTGGTGGGCTTAGTGCTTTAGAGGAAGCTTTTGAAGCATTGGGATGGGAAGACCCTAGGTTTGTTGAAGACTCGGATGCTATTTGCGATGTAGAAGGGTGTCCAGAATGGACTGTCTCGCAAGGTGTAGCATGGGAAGATACGGGATACTGGCACATATGCCACAAACATTCGGCAGCAGCAAGAAACAATGAGCTTCAGCCTCAAATGAAGCAACGGGCTATTGATAGAGAAGCAAGCCGAGACCCGATAACAGGGTATTTACCATAGAGATGGAAGAAGAGTTCTATGCACCTTACCAGATAAGATTCACTACTTCTCAAATTGTTTGGCTGCTGAGATACCTCGACTTACTTAAAGATGGAAGGTGGCCTCCCGGGGAGCCTGACGATATAATCACCCGAAGGGGTGTTGAGGGAAGGTCATACTTTGAAATTCCTGTTACTATCGCGGCGGAAATAGACATACGATTGGAGAAAACAGGTGATGACGGGTTTATACTCAAAGATAGATTCTGCTTTGAGCAAGACAAGCGAACACTAAGCCGTAAATATCACCTTTCAGTAGAAGACATTGAAATGAGGATAAGACGAGGGCTGAGATTTATGAGCGGCGAGGCAAGGAAAAAGATTACTTATCAGGAATTTATAAATCATAGGCGGGAAAAGTATCGCATCCCAAAGCTAACTGCGACACAAAAGCCAGGAATTTTGACCCCTTGACAATCAATTTACGAAGGAATTATACTATTAGTGGGTGTAATCATTATGCCCTTTTTTATTTCGATAGCCAGCCAAGTTTGGGATATAACGGCAGCCGTATTCCCAAGTAATGCTGGCCTTAGCTCGCCCACCAAGTGTGGGAGGAGTACTGACCCCGTCTTACAAAGGCGGGGTTTGTATTTTAGAGTGGGATAATCCCACTTCTTTATTTCACGGAGGAATTATGAAAACCTACGATAATGTCACAATCAAAGAGGAAAAAGATAATGTCATTCTAAGCACGCCGTCAATGACTATGCCTTTAATCATACCCCGTGAGGTTTGGCGAGCTATCGTAGCTGACCATGTGAAAGACGTAATGAAAGGTGAGCCACGTCCCGATAATGTAACGATTACCTACGATAGTGGCATTCCTTGGGATTGAAGTCTAGCTAGGCTTAATCATATTGCGCCGTGCTGGGTTTACTCCTTTGCTCGGCACGGTGCGCCTTATTATGGAAGTAATCATAAGTCCACCAATTAAATGTAGTCGTAGCCAAGAGTTCCTATTGTTTCCTCTTGGAGATATTCATGCTGGTTCTATTGACTGCTCTGAAAGTGCCATCAAGGCGAAAGTAGAGGAGATAAGGACTACCAAGAACGCCTTATGGCTTGGCATGGGGGATTATGTTGATAGTATAACAAAGAACGACCCACGCTTTAGCATGGATGGACTAGCACCCTGGGTAAAGAAAAGCAATATCATAGAATCTCAGCGGAAATGGGTAGGTAACTTATTCACGCCGATTAAAGACAAATGCTTGGGATTATTAACAGGCAATCATGAGGAGAACGAGCATTTAAGGTATCAGAACGATATTACCAGGAACATCTGCGATGATTTAGGCGTTCCATATGCCAGCTATTCAGCGTTCTTTATTCTGGATTTTCATAGAGCAGAATCGGCAATCCATCAAGTAATTGTCCACGCCTGGCATGGTGCGGGGGCGGCTCAGACGGAAGGGGCCAGGTTGATGCGGTTAATGAGATTAGTCAACGAGGTGCAGGCTCATATCTATTTAATGGGTCATCTGCACGCTATGACACAGCATACGCCTGACAGATTAGTATGCCAGAGAGGAAGGGTTAAGAGTATTAAATTAGCAGCGACAATTACTGGTAGCTGGCTGAAAGCATACACGCAACCCAAGCAAGGGCAGGTTCTAAGCCCGACATACGCTGAGATGAAAGGCTACAAACCTTCAAGGATCGGCTGTCCGGTAATACATATCCGACCTGATAAAGAAGAATTTACAGTTGAGAGTTAAATGGAAGAGCTAGTTGAACAACTGAAAACGATAAAGAATCTGGCTGATATTTCAGTTTTGTTGATTGAAGAGGGGAAAATGGATTTATTGCCGACAGCCTTAGAATTGATTTATATGGAATCCCAACAGATACTTGACGAACACTGTGTTAAGCATAATCCCGATAAATGAGCATAAAAGGGTAAGTGAATACCCAAATCAGGTATGTTTAATGTGGAGGCAACACTTATTCGCCTAAATGAGTGCAAAAACGGAACCAGAAACTGAACTAATTACTGATGATGAGCTAATGCAGTATATACGTGGCTTTGATTGGTTGCAGGTTGTCGAATATGGGCAGGTGATAATCCATATTAGAGAGGGCAAGCCATGTTTGCTGACACTCCAGCGAACTATCAAAATGGATTGAATTATACAACTGAATAGCTACTAGCTAGTTTAAGGCTGAATCGGGGAACGATAGGTCTAACCAGAAATGGTTGGCTTGTTGTTCCCCGTTTTTTTTGTTTTTGTGGTATGAATAATAGCAAATATAGAGCAGGCATTCTTGTTTATAGGGCAATTAAGGCAGAGAAGCGTAGAGACTGTCGGCTTGATAAGAAAATAAAGAAAGAGGGTTCTCGTTATCCCGAACCTACGAAGATATTACCTAATGGTTGCCGAGTGTGGGTATTTTAATCATGTTCACTTCCCTCATTGCTTAGGTAATGAGGCCACTGGGCGTTTCACGGAATGCCTAGCTTTCACAAAACGGTGAAACTGCTGTCGTTCTTTAACAACCTATGGTCTAGATATAATCTTCCCAGTCTTGTCAAACACAACACCGCACTTGCGGCACCACCAGGAATTAGTGGACTTGTTATAGAGAACATACTTTGATTTACAGTTGGGGCATTGTAGTTTCATTGTTTACCTCCATTTATTTTAGCTTACCACTTATGATTACAAGCGGGGCATTTCTTACTAGACGGGACAGTTGGTATCCATCTTCTGCAATGCCGACAATATCTCATATACATTTCACTCCTCCTTTAACTTATTTACCTTATCGTAAAGGCAACTAGCGTGTTCAGGTTTGCCATTGTCATCAAAATAGAATGTTTGTCCTGGTAGCATTGGCAACCCGCAAATGGCACACTTTGCGTCTGTCCACATTGCTCGATTTGCTGCACAATCCTTATGTTGACAAGGTTGTTGGCATACAACAGCTTCATCTTTGATGTTTGGCACTATTGCATATCCCATTCTCTTACCTCCTTTAATGTTTGCTATCCCTTCCCCACCATTCAAAGAACCAATGCCAAAATCCAAGAGTGATAATAATTACTTCGGGTGAGATTGATAGCCCAATGCCAAATGTATAACTCGTTATCTTGTGATGATAAGCTACCCACTTTCGTCTTATAATCATATAAGCACCTCTCAGAACCTAAATACCATATAGCCATAACGAGGTTCGGGTGATCGTCTATGCCAAGAGTGTGCTATAAAATCACCGTTATGAGCTATCATACACTCTAGGAATTTGCAACCAGTGCCAGCAGGTAATGATTCTGTGTTCTTGATACGGTGGTCATAATTGCAGTTATATCCTACTGAGTATGGTCTATAATCCCTTGTCATTCTCTTACCTCCTTTTGTTTATTCCAGTAAGGTGAGCCACAGCCAGGACAACGCAGGACTTCTCTTTTCCTGGGCGTCCACTTGTGACCACACCTCAGACACGTGAGCGTTTGTGGTATTTTAACTCTTTTCATACCTATACTGTAACATTATGCTGTTTTATTTGTCAAGTCCCCCTAGGCACGCGGTTAAAAAGAAATTTGCATATTAGCAACAGGTCAGTCATAAATCGGCCGGCTACATCAATGTCTTATTGTTAATGGTGATTGATACAAAGTATCTCATTAAGCTAGTGTCACTTTTCTCAATAATCTGTAGGAGCAACTATGAAAAAGCTATTTCAATATATTAAACGATTATTCCAGAAAAGATACTCATTCAGAACCTATGAGGGTTATCCAAAGAGTGGCAAGGTATGGGAGCATAGTACCTTTCACTGGTTATGGAGTAGGCGAATTAAGAGGGAAGTAATCAAGGTATGAAAACTATGGAGAAGAATAGATTAACTCAAAAGCAGGAAACATTTTGCATAAAGTATTTTGAATTAGGTAATGCTACTGAGGCTGCCCTTGTTGCTGGTTACAGTCGCAAGGTAGCAAGGTCTATAGGTTCGGAAAACCTAACAAAGCCTGACATTCAGTCTCGTATTCAAGAGCTTCGGGAAAGAGTTGAGGATGCCTCTATTACCAGTGTTCTTGAACGCAAACAGATACTTGCGGAGATAGCCAGGGGGCGGCTTGCTGATTTTGTCGAAGTAGGTGCTGATGGAGCTTGGTTTAATATCGAGCCTGAGGCAATGAACTCACGGGCTCTTGCTTCAGCTACCAGTAAAACTATAGTCGGTAAAGATGGGGCGGATGATGCTGTTTTTATACGGGTGGGCTTGCATAACCCTATTCAGGCTATAGCCGAGCTCAACAAAATGGAAGGGATATATGAAGCTGGGAATGTAACTAACATTAACAACAGGATAGTTAATATCAAGGTGATGTATGACGGTAGCAACGGAACAAGAGTATATCGTTCACTTGCGGAAGCCACATGACAAACAAATAGAGTTTCTTCAAAGTCCTGCACCTCGAAAGGTAATAAGGGCAGGGCGAAGGTCAGGCAAGACTGTTGGTATCTCTATTAAGGCAGTGGAGAGATTCCTGGATGGTAGGAGGGTATTATACGCTGCCCCTACTAATGAGCAGGTAGGTCGGTTCTGGTATGAGATTTGTAGTGCTTTAAGTGAACTGGTGGATGCCGGCGTTTATAAGAAGAATGAGTCTGAGCATTTCATAGAACTACCTGGGACCGAGAATAGGATTAAGGCAAAGACAGCATGGAACGCTAACACCCTGAGGGGTGATTATGCCGACTACCTGATATTTGACGAGTGGCAACTTATGGCTGAGGATGCGTGGGATGAGGTTGGAGCGCCTATGCTACTCGATAACAACGGGGATGCTGTGTTTATCTACACTCCCCCTTCTCTGGCAAGCAGTGGGATATCAAGAGCTCGGGACCCTCGTCATGCTGCCAAGATGTTCAAGGCTGCGAAGGAAGACGAAACTGGTAGGTGGGAGGCGTTTCACTTTACCTCACATGATAACCCTTATATCTCCGAAGAGGCGCTACAGGAGATTACAGGGGATATGTCCAGGGAGGCGTACTTCAAGGAAATCATGGCTGAGGATGATGAACTACAAGCATCCTGGCTGGTGTATGGTGTATTCAATGAGGACACTTGCTGGATAGACCCCTTCCCTATACCTAAAGAGTGGTTACGCTACTCAGGGCACGATTTTGGCTCTGCTAACCCTGCAGCCTTGTTTATCGCTCAAGACCCCGCTACTGGCTTTTTTTATGCTTATTATGAGTATCTTCCAACGGGTGGTAGGTCAACGGCACAGAATGTAGCGGAGTTTAAGCAGATAACAGAGGGAGTTAACATCATTCGAAGGGTTGGGGGAAGCCATCAAGAAGAGGAGATACGTACTGGATACACAGCGCATGGCTGGCCTATCCAGGAGCCAAAGATAAACAGTGTCAATGCTCAGCTAGACAGGGTTAAGGCATTGATGGAGTTGAATAAACTCTATGTATTCAAGAACTTAGTCCATTACCACGAAGAGTTGATGAACTGTATGTGGAAGTTAGACGAGCAAGGGGTGGCTACAAATGTGATAAAAGACGAGAAGAAATACCATCTTTGTGCTTGTGCCAGATATATATTAAGCGACTTCACTCCTGAGACTGTAGAGAAGGGCGAAGAGGGTCAAGTCTGGAATTATTAGGAGAATCTATGGACAAAAAGACAATAGAAGAAAAAGAATCTGAGTTTAGTGCTTTGCACTCTCGGATGGATGGCGACAAGGACTTATGTTTTGGCAAGACTTTCACGCTATTGAACGCTGATGGTCAAGAGATGCCGAAGGTTCGCAATGTCACCTTACCGGATGCCAAGATGTTTGCCAGGAAGACTATCTCTGTGATAAGTGCAGCCAATCAGCAAATCGTGGTAGAGGGTGAGACCTTGAAGGACAAAGAGACCACTCTTATTGAGGAGTTTCTTGAGGATGCTTATTTAGAGGCTGACAACCGATTAGCTAAAAGAGGGATAACGGGGATGTTTCCCTATCAGGTTGAGAAGGCGTGTGCTAGAGGTCATCTGGTTGGTAGGTGTTTGGTGAGGAAGGTAGGTAAAGAGATTGTCTTTGACATCCTTCCTCTTGATGCCAGGTATTTCATCTATGAATTAGGTGTTGACGGGTTCAAGTGGGTAGCCTATAAGACGACTCGGAGCAAGGCAAGGATAGAGGAAGAGTACGGCATCGAGATAGCCAGCGATAAAGAGACAGTATGGGATGCATGGGAGAACGATGTTAATACGGTATTCATTGGCGAAGAGGTAAGAGAGCAGCCGAATCCTTATAAATTCATTCCCTTTGTATGGCAGATGATACCGGCGGGGTATATGCTAGAGGACAGCGACAATATGAGCCACGAAGGGGAGAGTATATTCGAATTAAGCAGGGATGTATTTCCTCAGATGAACACGACTGCAACGGTCTTACAGACGCTCAATGTAAAGGCTATCAAGCCAGACTATCAGTATGAGAGCGAGGAAGGGATAAAGGCAAAGAAGCCAGAGAAAGCACCTTACGGAGAAGGGACTATCGTACCTGTTGATAAAGGCATGGGCTATAAGCCTTTCCCTATAGCGGATATTCATGCTGCTACGAGGTTGTTCTACGCTATGTTTGAGGGGAGACTACAAAGGGCTACTATGGCTGCAACCGATCTGGGGAACCTGACATTCCCATTGTCAGGACAGGCTATCAGGGATTTATCTCAGAAAGACGACCTTGTATTGCCTCGTTTACAAGGGTTGGCGATGTTCTATGAGCAACTCTCCAGGATGATTATCAGACAGTATCGGGAGTGGGGCTTAAAGGCTGAGTTAGGGGAGGAAGGGCACAGGCGCACATACAGCCCGAAGGAACTGAACGGAGAATACACGATTAAATATAAATACTTCTCTACCTCACCGATGGAGAAGTTAGCTAATTACTCCGTAGCCAACGCAGCGGGGAACCTCATCTCTGAAGATACCAAGAGAAGGGATCTTATAAAGCTCGAAGACCCTGACGGTGAGGAGACTAAAATCAGGGGAGAACTGGCAGAGAAGCTTGATCCTGCTATTGCTCTGTATAGATTAGCGGGGAGTTTGATAGACGAGGACAAGTCTCTTGAAGCGCGGTTAGTAGCTGAGAGATTAGTTATGGTGTTAAAGCAGAGGCAGATGCTACCTGAGCAACTACCACAAGAGGCACCTGAGAAGAAGAACTTACTGCCGATGGGTGGCGATTCTGCCAAGAGTGAAGCAAGCCCTGAGCTTACAGAGCCGTTCAAAGAGCCAGCAGAGGAGAAGATTGAATGAAGTTTACTAGAAAAGATTTAGACAAGCTAGTTGAAGATGCCCTGAAACCAGAGGGTCAGGCTATGTCTGGTGGAGATATTAAGCAAAGAGGCAAGTCTGCCTTTCAGAAGTTATTAGGGAAGAAGCCTAAGTTAAATGAGCGATAACCTGACCGAATTATTACGGAAATATTCCACGGAACCCGAGGATATGGAGAAGCTATTAAAAGAGCTTCATGCTGGACTAGAACAGCGGAAGGTAGCGAAGCCCGAAGTATCCGTATTGAACACCCCTCAGATATTCGACTGGGAAGAAGCCAGAGGGATGGGGATTCCTGTCCGCCAGGGCTGGATGCTGAAATTAACTCCCGATACCAGCGAAAGGGGATATTCCTTCAGCATGATTACTCCTGAGAAGTGGGAGATAACCGAAGATTGGAAATATATCTCCCCTGAGGGTAAACAGTATGGGTATGAGGAGATGGAAGATGTGGTTGGTGAGCATCCTGAAACTGTATATGGGCAGATTGAACCCACAGAAACGCTTGAATCTATTATGGCTTATCTGAATGTTGATCCTGAAGGGTTTATGAGTGATTTAATGGAAGCTGGCAGGACAACCGAGAGTGAGGATTTACTTAAGCAACTGGGAGCAAGTGAGGCTTATATTGATTATGTCTTTATGAGTGAGGAGGAGCAAAACGCTTTCCTGTACGATATTTATAAAGCAGGCAGAAGCGAGACGACTGAGAGTATATTAAAGGATCTCTTCCCTGATACTACAGAGGAGCAACTGGCAGAGTTCTTTGTTGGTGCGCCGGCGGCTTATAAGGAAGAAAGCAAGTTAAAGGATATTTGGGACGCTTTCTATTCTGGTATGGCAAATTTCTGGTTTGCCAGCAAACAATTCATACTTGGTGTCTTGCCAAGGTTCAAGGAGTTGGCTGGTCCCCCAGGTGCAGGGATAGCCGAAATGAACAAAGAGCGACTTCTAGCACTACAAAAGGAAAGGCCACTCACTAAAATCGAACAGGAGTCTTTAGATTACTTACTAAAAAGCACAGGAGAGGCAGAGGTTGAAAGACAGCAACGCCAAGATAAATTCAGGGAAAAGTATTTCCACCTGAAGGGACAACAAGAGGAATGGTTAGGCAGTCATCCCGAATTAAGGCCTCCGCCAGAATGGGAGGGGGGAACTATTGAGAAAATTCAGGAAGACCCTAGCATTCTAAAAGACCCTGCTTATTGGGCTTATGTGGCTGCTGATACTGCTGCCTTCACATTGGCTTTCTTAGGGACAACGATAGTAGTTACTGGTGCTACGCAAAATCCATTTCTTGGGTTGGCTGCTGGCGTGGTAGCTACAACTCCCGCTCAATCACAGGACTTAATGGACGACTTAATGATGAGTGGGGCGACATTTGAAGAGGCAACGCTGCTTTCAGTACCTATCGGCAGTGTGATTTCATCGGTTGAGGTTGTCGGTGGTATGCCAGTATTGAAGGCTATAATGCCAAGTGTTTATCAGAGCTTGAGAAGGAACATTCAAAGGGAAATAGCCAGACGGACTATAGGAACATTAGCTGGGCGAGGGGTGAAAACTGTTACCAACATAGAGTTAGCTGAGATATTCGAGGAGATTGTTCAGGGTGCTATCCAGGATGCTACGGTTAAGACCTTCGATGAGAACCGAAGTCTAATTGAAGGAATACCCGAGACAACAATACGGACTGCAATAGCTACTCTCCCTCTTGCGATTATCGGTGGGGGAAGTGCTGTAGGTCAGTTTCATAAAGCAATGTCTCCCGAATTAAAAGTGGACTATGACGGTTGGGTGGCGAAGCTAAAGGAACAAGGCATACCTGAAGAGCAAGCGAAGATAATAGCTGCTGGTAAGATTTTAGAGACTCCCGAAGGGCAAGAGGCTTTAGAGAAGGCTATGAGGGAAGTGGAGGCTGGGGTTGAAGTTCCCAAAGGTATCACTCCAGAGGTGGTAAGGATTCTCAAGGATATTAACGATAAAGCAAGAACTATAGCAACCAAGTATGGGTTAGGAGACATTATAGAAGACACTTACCTTATCGGTAGTAGGGCAACAGGTAAAGAAAAAGCATTATCTGATATAGATGTTTTAGTTAAGCTCAAAGATGTGGATGCTTATGTAAGGCGAACAGGGGAGTTTGACCAAGCATTACAAATCCGTATTAACGATATGAGTAGTGAGATAGAGGAAGCATTGGGGGGGCATCTAAAGAAGCGTGTTGAAGATGTGGGTGGTATCGGCAAAGTGCGAATCGATGTGTTTGTCAATGATATTATGGAGGGCAAGGGTATTAAACTTGCTGATATAGCTCGTGTACCAAGCGTACGAGGAGTAACGAAGCCGTCAGAAGTGGCGGCTTCAGCAACCGCCAAAGCTGTGCCTGAAGCTAGTATAGATACTATCAAGCAAGATTTGATAACCGAACTAAAACGCAGGGCTGATGCTGGGGAGAAACTACCTATTGGTATTTCTGCAACTGAAGAAAGTATAACGAAGCATATTGAGGGTATGAGTGAACGCTTACTCCGTGACTGGCATAGCACTATATTCAAGCCTAAGAAAGTTCACGCCACCAAAGCCGAAGCAGAAGCATCTGCTAAGCAGGTTATATTTGATGCGGTAAAGGAAGAAGCTAATCTTGAAGAGACACAAGATGTAGTCAAGAAACTAACCGACCTTATCAAGAACGCTGAACCTATAAGAGAAGCAACTGAGAAGCTAAAGCATGAGGAATTGTCAAAGAGGTCAGGTAAAGCTGCTGCGATACTAAAGACAGCGAGGGGGAAGGAGGCTTTTGATAAGTCTAAGGCTGCGTTGAAGGGAGAATTACCGAAGTCAGACTTTGCACCACCCGAGTTACAGATGACCGATGCTGATATTGGGGCTTTATATGATGCGATAAACGATGCGGATATGCTGTATTTTACCAAATTTAACACAGCCAACGCCTTATCGAATTTACTTGCAGGGAATATACCAACGATAGGCGAGTTAGCACGATTGGAAAAGATGTTTGGGAGCGAATTAGTCAAAGCAGTTTTGGACAAAACAAGCCGAGGGCATAAGGCATGGTTTATGGTTCTAGACTTAATAAATCTACCCCGAGTAGTATTAGCTGCATGGGACTTGTCAGCACCGTTAAGGCAGGGGGCGTTGCTTTTTGTAGGGCAAGCCCCACAAACAATGCCTGCGTTGAAGCCTATGGTTGAGGCGTTTGCCAGCGAGAAGAACGCTAGAATAACTGAAGAACTCACTAGGGCTAATCCCTATTATGAGTTTTCACAGAGCCTAGACGATGTACTATACATTGCCCCACTATTTGAGATAGCCAAAGAGCTAACACAGATGGAAGAAGCCTTTATGTCGAGATTAGCTCGCTATATCCCGCTTATAAAGCATTCAGAGAGAGCTTATGTTATCTACCTTAATAAAATAAGAATGGATGTCTTCGCTAGTTATTGTCGGGCATGGGAAGGCACAGGTAAAACAAGGGAGGATTACAATTCACTTGCTAGGGCAATCAATGTAATGACGGGAAGGGGGAGTCTAGGTAAGTTAAAAGGCTTGGGGCCGATTCTCAATGCTGGGCTTTTCTCCCCGAGGTATCAAATAAGTAGGGTAATGGTGCCAGTGGAATTTGTTAGAGCTACTCCTGCTGTACGCAAGATGATGGCAAAGAATATAGTGGCGTTTGTGGCGACTAATTGCACGATACTTACTCTATGGGTATTAGCCGATGACGATGCTAGTGTAGAGCTTGACCCACGATCTGCTGATTTTGGAAAACTTAAAGTAGGTAATACCCGCCTTGATTTCTGGGCAGGCTTCCAGCCATATTTCAGGCTAGTTGTGAACCTAATTACAGGGATAAGGAAATCATCAACTACTGGCAAACTTACCGAAGTTCAAAGAGACCAACTTTTGAGCCAATTTGCTAGAACTAAGTTCTCGCCTGTAATGGGGCTTGCAAGTGATATTCTTCGTGGTGAAACTTTCATGGGTGATGAGTTATCTTTGGAGCCTGAATCAGTAAGGGAACAAGCATTTCAAAGGTTGGTGCCGATGTTTGTGCAGGATATGATAGAAGCCGTCCTTGATGCTGGTCTAGCTGGCGGTCTATTAGCTCTCCCAGGTATGTTCGGCGTTGGTGTGCAGACTTATGGTGGAGGTTACTGGGATGAGTTTATAGATATGTTAGGGCAGCCGAAGCAGTCTGACACGCTACCGTATTCTGTGAACA
>Ga0315555_1001833_pt1 | contig 15232 bp, 10 predicted proteins | sample SalMarSW160380MG_FD_202113 | JGI IMG/M metagenome (GOLD analysis project Ga0315555, IMG submission 202113) | Salt marsh sediment microbial communities from the Plum Island Ecosystem LTER, Massachusetts, United States - Salt Marsh Sediment SW1603-80 ... | reverse complement strand
CAGTATTGCTCGCGGTTGGCGAAGTATTCTTTTAGGTACTTTATTATTCTGTAATATTTCTATCACTTCATTACGCCATAATAATTGTGCTATAGATATTGGATCGACATCTTTATTCCTCTGAGCATTACGAATTGTATCAAAGTACACAGTGCCTCTTGATCCCTTCACAGAAGCAATTACACCCCACCATCTTGGAATGTGGTTTTGGATAGAATTAATGTGACGCTCACCAATAACTATAGAAATCTTATCAAAAACTGCATTATATGATTTGACTTGCTCCTTAAGCCTACGGAGCGAATCGTTGTTGCTCTTAATCTCATATCCAATAAGGTGACCATTAATTACAGCAATATCGGCCCGGCATTTTCCATGATTTAATCCGAGCTCATCGAGCACAAGTGTGTCTTTTTGAGCATGTTGCCGTCGTAGTTTTTTTCTATGAAAGTTTTGTCTGATCTCTAAATCATTCATAACTTATTAATTCACTAATAAGCCGATAAACTTTTAAATAATTATTCACAAACCCAAAATTGAAAAGGGGAAAGTGCTTCTTTTAATACAATCCCTTTCATACTATGTATTTCAGTTTTGTCGGCTAATATCTTGATTTTACACCAATAAATACACTATGAAAATTGATTATTTTTTATTTTAATATGTAACTTAGTGCACTCAGGCAAACCAAGCACAAGAAACCCCGCAGTTCCCTGCAGGGCTTTTCATTTCAATTAGTTAAATTTTACCCGCCGCTCTGTTTGGCGGACTATCCGCTGGTTTCTAATAATATTTATCTTTTATTTTCACTCCAATAAACACAGCCAAAATCACAACAGCCACAACAATAAGTATCCAACTAAAAGTGCTCAATAAAAGCATATTAAGCCTCCTTTCTATTAATCTTACCTGTTTATATCAACAACTCTCATAAAGCTAAATTTCAATCAAACGGCAACTCTCTCACACTAACTTGCACCTAAGCAAGCCCACCAAACGCGTGCTGGCGAGGTACCCGCAATTCCCAGCAAGTCAAAAGACTCACTTTGAGTTCCCAATCAGCTTTTAGTTTGACCAATCCACCGATAGATTGTTATTGCCTCATCGCTTGCTTTTACATCGCCAATTTGAAGGTCCCGGCCGAGAAGGTACTGAACTTCCACGCACTCAGGCCAGTCCTGAAGGCAGTGCGCTATTGCGCTATCAGTACTGTAATAATCTCCGCCGCCTCGGCCGTATGACGTACCGAACTTTTTTTCTAACACTTCTAAAATCTCGGGATTCCGTTCTCTTAACCGGTTTACAATCTGATAAGGGAGCCAATAACAATTTAGCCTTTCTTGCAGAATCTGCCCAATGGCCTCCCGAAACTCCTCAAATCTCGGCATTTTTTTCTCCTATAAATTGCTCTCTATTCTACCAGCCACTTATCTACCCAATCTCGCAATTATCTTCAAAGCAAATTCCGCGTCAACCTTATATAATGGAAGGCCGGACGCCTGACAAGGCGGGGCAGTTCTACTGCCCGGTGGACGAGACGAAGACTTGGCGCACAAACCACGTTTGGAGCACATGGCTTTGTCGAGAACACATCCCGGCCAAATTCTCTGTGTTTTCTGTGACCTCTGTGGCTAAAAAAATCAGTGAAACTTGCCCGCCGCTCCGTCTGGCGGAATCATAAATCGAAAATCGACAATCGTAAATCTCAAATCTTCTACGCACTTTTATGGTCGATAAATCCTTCCAGTTTTCGCGCTCGCACCGGGTGCTGCAGTTTCCGTATCGCCTTTGCCTCTACCTGCCGGACTCGCTCGCGCGTAACCTTGAAAATCCTGCCGACCTCTTCGAGCGTATAAGTATACCCGTCGCCGATTCCGTATCGTAACTTTATAATCTCACGCTCGCGGTATGAAAGCGTCTTGAGCACCAGGTCAATCCTCTCGCTTAGCATCCCCTGCGTAGCCGACGACACCGGCGAATCCACCTCATCGTCTTCGATAAAGTCGCCGAAGTAGCTGTCCTCGCTTTCGCCGATAGGCCTGTCCAGGCTAATCGGATGTTTGGATATCTTCAGCACCCTCCTGGCCTCTTCAACCTCCATACCCGCCTCTTCTGCTATCTCTTCTACCTTCGGCTCTCTGCCGAACTTCTGGTGCAGGACCTTGCTGGCCGTCCGCAGCCGGCTCATCGTCTCTATCATATGCACCGGGATACGAATCGTTCGTGCGTGGTCGGCTATCGACCGGGTAATCGCCTGACGAATCCACCACGTCGCATACGTGCTGAATTTATATCCTCTGCGGTGCTCGTATTTATCCACCGCCCTCATCAGCCCGGTATTGCCTTCCTGAATCAAATCCAGAAAGCTCAGGCCTCTGCCGCGATACTTCTTGGCGATGGAGACAACCAGCCGCAGGTTCGCGCTTGACAGCGTGCGTTTTGCATTCTCGTATTGAGTAAAGACCCTGTTCATCGACCGCAGCCGTTTATCAAGCTGTTTAGGCCTTTCCACAACCAGGTTCTGGAGCCCCTCGAGCTCCTGTTTCATACTTTCGATATCCTCTTCTGTAACCATCCCATTTGGCCCCTGCTCTATACTCTGCTGTAGCTGGTGCATTTTCTGGCTGATGCCTTGCAGCTTGTTTTTCATTGATTGAATTCTGCTGGTTCGCAGGCTGAGCTCTTCGAGCAGGGTGGCGATTTTTCGCCTGTTTCTATGCAGCTGTAACAATACTTTTTTGTCCGGCATATCGCCGTCTGTTTTCAGCGCCTTTTTAAAATATACCTGGTTTGCCTTAAGAAGTTTATCAGCCGTTTCGACGTTTTGTGATACTCTTTTTTTAATTATGCCTTTTGTGAGGTATTTTTCCGTTGTGGTTTTGATGGTCCTGTCGAACGACAGAATCCCATCCTGCACCTGCTGAATTATTTCGATAGCGTTTCTGGCGCAGTAGTCTGACTGGAGCATTTTTCTCCTGAAAGCCATCCTCGCTATCTCGATTTTCCGCGCAAGATTGATTTCATCCGTCCTCGTCAGCAGCGGAATCTGTCCCATTTGCGTCAAATACATCCTGATTGGATCGTCGATGCGGCGGGAGACCTCGGGGCCGACGAGATCCCTTTCGAGGACTTCGTCATCCTTCAGCAACTGCTCCTTTCCCTGGTCATCCCCGCCTAAAACGACCTCCGTGTCTTCAAATTCCTCGTCGGCCTCCGCCGCCTGCTGAACCTCGACATCATCCTGCTCAAGCAACTTGATGCCCATCTCGTCAAACGTAGCCAAGATGCCGTCCAGATGAGCCGAGCTGACAATCTCGTCAGGCAGGCCTTCGTTCATCTCCTCGTAAGTGAGGAAGCCCCTTTTCCGGCCTTTGGCAATGAGAGATTTAATCAGCTCGTCAGCAGATTTGGGCTTTGCAGGCAGCGATGGGGCGGCATCGACTTCTATTTCAACCTCAGGTTTCTTTTCGTCTTTTTCTTTTCTTTTCCTTGCCACGATTGGCGGCCTCCCAAATAACAATTTATTATTTATGATTTACGATTTTTTAGTCACGAATTCATGGAGATATTTAACCGCAGATTAACGCGGATTTACACGGATTACTTTTTTAGACACGGATTTCTCTGATTTTTATTAGCCATAATTTCACACGAATATTCTGACAGGATAACAGGATTATCTTGTTAATCCCGTCTAATTAAAAATAGTTGGCTTATATCTATATTCCATATTGATTATTACTGTTAAATAGCGTTTTTAGTTCAATTTTTGTTTTGCCACAGATTTCACTGATTTCTCTGATTTTTATTAGCCACGAATTCACCCGCCCACGGGCGAGGTCTCGCCACCATCGGCTTCGCCGATAGGCGGGAAGGCGGACACGAATTTCCAATAATTATTTATTAGCCACAGAGTACACAGAGTTCACGGAGAAATTTAGCCACGAAGGAACAAAGAATTTTCACTAATTCACTTATCAATTGAGCAACGAAATAGTTCATAATTAATAGTTCAGGGTTCGTAGTTCATTGTTCATTGTTCATTTTTTATAATCGGCGGCGATTTATTGCATTGGTCTTATTTCCTCAGTTTCTGCAATGGAACCAAATTCCCGGATTTGTCTTTATACTTCCAAAATCTCCAGCCATTCACGGCTCCCTTATCTAATATAGCTTGACCTGCTCCAGAAGGTGTATCATACATATTATTTTGAAACTTTATTCCTCCATTTCTTTGAATCCATGCCGTATACTCTTTTCCCTTGTATTTTGCGTAAATCACTTTTCCTGTCGGAAATTTACCTCTAAGCGGCCGGTCTATTAGTTTGGTTCTGCTGGTTACTTTTTTTCTTTTCTTTTTTACAGGTTTCCCACTGCCCAATATTTCTTCTATTACTCTTTTTGTATCTTCTGTTAGCAGTCTTTTTAATTGAGGCCTTAGGTTCTTTGAGCGTTTAAGTTTTCCTTTTTGTTTATTCCCGCTTGGTTCAGATATTCTCACTAATAATGCTTCAATCTCCCGCAAATGGTCTATTTTGCGAATCAAGTAGAGACTAAAGTAGTTCCATTTACCTTTATGCTTATCCTTGAGGTGCTGATTTATGCGCTTGCGGAAATCAGTTGCCAATCCGATATAGTAAAGCTTTTCTCGTCTATAAAGCGCATAAACTCCGTAGTTGCCTTTGATCATATCAGTAATTTGCTTTCTGTGCCGTTCAAAAACCGTGCTGCTGACTTTTTCCAAATACCCTATCACAATCGGCCGAGATTTACGGCTTTCTTTCTTCATTTTTCCCTCAAACATGAATTAAACCAAACGCTTCTTCTGCAAACTAAATCAACCTTTAAAAGTCCTCACACCTATTCAATATTCAATCTTCTGAAACTTTATCTTTTTCTCTTCATCAAAATAAAATTCATACCAAGTTACTGGTTGACACTCATCCTTGTATCTTTTGTTAAAGCTTGGAAGTATGTGTTGTTTCAATTCATCTGCATAAGATACATCAGGAATGCTTGGAACCACAATTATGGGTTGAATATTCTCTTTGGAAGTCCCACACAAATACTCCCGACACCACTTTATGTACCGTTCTAATTGCCTGTGAATTCCCGTATCTGGACTAGCTTTTAACTCAATAACTCTAAACTCTCTTTTTCCTTGATTCGTTACTGTGAAAATATCTATCTTCTGCATACCCACGCCACAATAAAACTCATTTCCAAGCCATATTATTTCATTGCTTTTCCCACAAATCTCTGCAAAGACAGAATTGTCAAGGTTAGGGAGACCCGCATTTTCTGTAAAATATGCCTGCAAATAAGTCTCTATTTTTCGCTTTTTATAAAGCATCTCTTCAATGTCAGGCACCTCAGCCTGAGATGTATCGTATATCTTTTGCTCAGAATCTACACCGACAATCCTTCCATCCTCCCAAGTGAAGCTTTGAGACGTGTCAATTGGTTTTTCGCTATTATTCTCCCGAACAAGTCTAATAAGTTTATTGGATTCTTTCAAAGTCACAGGACTACATCCTCTACCACCCTTCAATTTCCTATAAATCAAACTCCAAATAATATCTCTTGGATTATCCGGTAGTTTTTCCAATGCTTCCCATTCACTAACTGGATTTGGATATACTTCGTCTGGCTCAATTAAAACACGATAAAGAAGCTTTTTACCCAATGTACCTTCACAATCGTTATCCTTGTCGTAGTACACAATATGTTTACCAGTAACATTATTTGTGTTCTCTTTTATTTTGAAGATCCCATAAAACCCGACTCCTTCATGGTAAAATAGTATCTTATCCCCTGTTCTGACCCTCTTAATATCTGCAAGAAGAGAAATATTCCAAGCCTTCTTGCCTGAACTGGTTCCTGCGAACATATATTGTAGATGCGCAGCAAATGTATCTTCATTCACGATAAAAACATGGGTGGTCATTCATTTCCTTTCACTTTTTCTTGAATAAGAAAACATATTCGTGCTTGAATATGTAGAATCCCCCTACAATTGCACGGTATCTCCACAACTCTTTCTGATTTCGCTTGCCAAAGGTTTCTTCAAAGTTTTTGACGACTATGCTTTTCAAAATAAAACCTCTTTTGATAATTTTCTCCATTGTTAAAAATCCCAATGGTATCCACTCGCCTTTGGAATATTTATCCCCAATAACAAGTGCAAAATATCTATTCTTATCCAAAATTTTTGAGGCGCGATCAACAACAGTGCCCATCTTTTCGAGGAAATCGTTTACAGACCGTGCATTCGATAAATCTCTCTGGTCTTTGCTGAATTTAATAATATCAAAATACGGTGGGTGCATTATTAATAATTGGATGCTTTTTTGGCCATAAGATTTTAAAACGCTCTCATAATCAACCTCAATACTGTTGCCTGCTATTGCTTCATTTATGGTATTAAACTTATTCGTCTCCCCTTTTACTAAGTTATTTGCAATTTGAACTATATCCTCTTGTAGATCAATTCCGATAGAATTTCTTCCGAGTCGCTGGGCTTCAATCAATGTAGTTCCACAACCGACAAAGGTATCCAAAATCCACTCACCTTTTTTTGTATATCTCCTAATCATTTGATTAGGAATCTGAGGAATGAAATTTCCCCAATATCCAGCCGTGTGAACTCCGGATGAATCTCGCTTATCCAATATCCATAGACTATCCGTGATAATATCAGAATATTCTTTCCAGCGATTGATATTGATATCGTTAATTTTATTAGTCCTTGTATGGTTTATAGCTTTAGATAATCGGTTTAAATAGTATCTGGATCGCTCCAAAGTCTGTGTTTCTATTACCTGATTTAATTCGTTAAACAAATATCGTTGACTCAGTGTGATAGTGTCGCCGTTTGTAGTAATATTAAACAGAATCTTTCCGCCCCTTACCGAATCCTTCAATTGTCTTTCCAAGTCAAACACCGACTCTCTGATTTTTGCGATAGACTTTTCTTGTGCTATATCTTGTATCCTTCTTAACAACTCTACTTTATTCAAAATCATAGTTCTATCAGAGGCGGTTGGATGCACTACCGGAAATAAAGTCTTTGTTGATTGATTTGTTCCCATATCTTTCCTTATATAATAATCACGGACTTAATTCTCGTTAATGTAATCTTTCCTCATTAACTCTCACATTCCAAACAAAATCGAATTTTCTTAATGGCCCTCCGACGCCCTTTGGGCTATGGAGGGCAAGCATGAAGCGTATCGCGAAAAAAATAAAATATAAATGTTCAAAAACATTAATAATCCCCCGTCGCAAGCAACGGGGCTAAACAAACCTGCGGCAAAACGGCAGGATAAGTAACCACCCCGACCACAGGTGTCGGGGCTAACCATATTTATGTCATACCGATATTGCGGCGGTTCTCCTTCTTCACAACTTCGGAAACAGATTTAAGATACTGATTCGGGTCCTCCGCCGACTTTATGCGGTCAATGCTCCTTCGCTGAGACAGTCGCAATAAGGTGTCAACAGCATCGGTCAGCCGAGATTCGAAATTCCCCTTTTCACGGCCTGTCTGCTCGAGAAGCATAATACAATTGCCAAGCTCAACAGATTCAGCTTTGGCGAGAATCTCCGACAAAGAAACATTAGGATTGGCGCTTATGGAATCAAAAAGTATCTCAGCGGTCTGCTTCAAAAGCGGCATATCAAAGTGCTCAACTGTTATTTTCCGGCTTATGGTCTTAAAGAGCTTCGGCTCATTCAGCAAGACCTCCAAGATTTCGCGCTGAGCGGAGGCGGCGAGGCCCCTGCCCAAATCGAGGGCGGTAACATTCTGCTCTCTGGCTGTGTAGGAGGCCGTTCTCCCGGCGGCTGTGGCGGCCCTGGAGAGCACAGCCGTTATATCTTTGCTGTCGAGGCTGATGATTTTCGAGAGGCGATTTACCAGCAGGCCTCCCTCGATTGATTTGAGCATTCCGGCGTATATGCTGGTGGCTACGGTTTGCAGATATTCATCGACGGCGGCCTTTCGGCCTGCAAAGGTGTCGTCGGCGTTGAGCTTTTCAGTCAGCCGGTCCCATTTGAACTGAAGGACATCGACGGCATTATCAATTAACTGCTGGAATTTCTCGCTGCCATTGGCCAGGAGGAAATCACAAGGGTCTTTGCCCTGTGGAACGAATGCGAGCTTGATATCTATCCTCTGTGACAGGCAGACATCGAGTGCCCTGTTCGCGGCCTCGATACCGGCTGCGTCACTATCAAAAACAATGACGACTTTTTTGGCATACCTCCGCAGGATTCGGCCATGACCCGTGGTAAGACTGGTGCCGAGACTGGCGACGACGTTGGTGCAGCCGAGCTGATGCGCCATTATGCAGTCGGTATAACCTTCCACAACAACAGCCGTTTCCGTTGAAACAATGCGGTGGCGGGCGTGCTCGAGGCCATATAGTGAATTGCTCTTGTCGAATAAAACGGTTGTCGGTGAATTTATATACTTGGCACCATTATCGCTTAAAGCTCTTCCGCCGAAGCCGATTACCCTGCCGGTGACATCGGTAATAGTGAACATCAGGCGGTTTACGAATTTGTCCTGGTTCTGGGCGGTGATAAGGCCTGCGTTTTCGAGCAGCTTTGTCGAGATGTTCCTTTCGCGGGCGTGGGTGAGTAAATCATCGGGGGAGTCGAGGGCAAGGCCGAGCTGCCATTTTTTGATGCTCTCCGGAGATATTTTCCTCTGAGCGAGGTAGTCACGGGCGAACTTTCCTTTTTCGTTATCATTAAGATTTTTCTGGAAGTATTTAACGGCCCAGACATTGACCCTTGCAAGCTCGTTGGGGTCAATTGATTGTTGATTGTCGATTGCCGATTGCCGATTGATTTTCGATTTTTGAGTTTTTTTCGGCAATTGAATTCCGGCGCGGTCTGCGAGCCGCTCTATAGCCTGCGGGAAGGTCAGGTTCTCTCGCATCTGAACGAACTTAAAAACATCACCGCCGGCACCACAGGCGAAGCATTTGAAGATTTGCTTTTGGACATTGACGTTCATACTCGGTCGATGGTCATCGTGGAACGGGCATAAGCCGACCATCTCACGGCCCTTCTTCTTCAAGCTGACGTGCTCACCGACCACGTCAACAATGTCGTTGGCCTGCTGAACCTGATTCACTATTGTCTGGTCGAATATTCCGGGCATATTAAAATGATTAATGATAAATGATTACCGATAAGTGATTGCCGATTAATCCGAACAATCCGTTGCCTTCTCAATTTTTATAATATACTATATCTGTTGTACTATTAGTTTGTGCTAAAGATAATTTGCCCTGCCTGCCTGCGGCTAATCAAGGATTCTACATATATATACACAAAAGGGGCGAAAAGTCAAGTTTGGTCCGAAAATAGGCGTTTTGATACTGATAAAGGGGGTTCTGGCGACTTTAGACACATGGTGAGATGGGACAAATTTGCCGCACATCGGGCGAAGCAGGTTGGAATTCCGCCAAAGGGGGATAAGTATTTTGGAGAGCGCATAGTCGGCAATGAGCTTATTTTTACCTGCGTTTGATTTTGCCCTTGCGCTTGATGACTCTTTTTCGCTTGGAGCGCTGCTTAATCTTTCTTCCTGTGGACATAGCAGCACCGAGTGCGTTCATATTCAGGCCGCCGGAGAACAAACTTTTTAGCCCGCCGAAGGTTCCGCCGCTGAGAGACTTGAGCATATCACGACTTCGCATAAAGGTCTTTACCAGGCCTGATACATCATTGGGCTGAACGCCGGCACCGGCTGCGATGCGCCTTCTCCTGGAAGAATCTATCACATCGGGGTCGCTACGCTCACGAGGAGTCATAGAATAAACCATCGCCTCCATCTGCTTCAACTCCGAGCCATCGAGGTCGAGGTCATCAAGCTGCTGCCCCATGCCGGGAACCATTTTGAGCATATCCTTCATACCGCCCATTTTTTTTACGGCCTGCATCTGCTTGAGGAAATCGTCAAAGCCGAAAGTGCCTTTGGCCATTTTCTTCTGAATTTTTTCCACTTCCTCGGCTTTGAACTGCTCCTGCGCCTTTTCGACGAGCGTAACAACATCGCCCATACCGAGGATTCTGCCAGCCATACGGTCTGGATGGAATTCTTCGAGCTTGTCGAGTTTTTCTCCGACCCCAATGAACTTGATGGGCTTGCCGGTTACAGCTTTTACGCTCAGGGCGGCACCACCCCGTGCATCGCCGTCGAGTTTTGTAAGTATGACTCCGTCAAGCTCAAGCCGTTCGTTGAATTCCTTTGCGGAATTGACGGCATCCTGGCCGGTCATCGCATCACAGACAAGGTAAATCTGGTGCGGGGTAACAGCTTTTGCAACGTCGGCAATCTCGGTCATCATCTCTTCATCGATATGCAGCCGCCCTGCCGTGTCGAGGACGATGACATCGTAACCATTCTCCCTGGCGTGTTTGATAGAGTTTTTGGCGACTTTTACGGTGTCTTTGCTGTCCTCTCTATAAACATCGATGCCGGTTTGCTCACCGAGGACAACAAGCTGCTCGACGGCAGCGGGTCTTCGCAGGTCGTCGGCAGCGAGAAGAGGTCTCTTGCCTTTTGCAACGAGATATTTTCCAAGCTTTGCAGCGGTAGTAGTCTTACCGCCGCCCTGCAGGCCTGCAAGCATAATCACCGTAGGGCCGGGAGAGACGAAATAAATACGAGTATCGACGGGACCCATTAACTTTGTCAGCTCGTCGCTGACGATTTTTATCATAACCTGGCCTGGGTGCAGACTCTTTATGACCTCTGCACCGATGGCGGCCTGGGTGACATCCTTGCAGAACTGCTTTACGACATTGTAGCTGACGTCCGCTTCCAAAAGGGCCTTGCGGACGTCCCGCATAACGTCAGAGATGTTGGCTTCGGTAATTCTTCCCCGGCCGGACAGCGACCGGAAAACAGAGTTGAATTTTTCGGTCAATGATTCAAACATAATTCGTTACTCGTTGCTCGATGCTCGTTACTCGTTACTCGATTCCGGATACTCGATATTCGTCATATTAACTCTATTTAAAAAGGATTATAAAGCCAAAAAGGTGATTTTGCAAGGGGAAAAACGGCCTTGCCGGGCGCTAATAGTCCATTCGGCAAGCCGAAAACAAGCATACGAGAGGCGATTAAACAATCTGATGCGAAATACGAGCAGGAACCAGAGGGATTATAGTTTCCAGGTTTTTGAGCCCTTTACTAATTTATTCTGCAGAATAACTCCGACGACTGTCGGCACGGCCAGCATAACGGGCAGAAACCATCTCTGGACAAGGACCAGATCCTCGACTTTTTCAGCAGCGCCGAGATGGCGGTATATTACGGCCAGGACGCCAATCGCGACCAAGGCGCTGCCGCCCAGACTGGTAAAGAGGATAACGGAAGCTTTAAATACAATAAACGAAACCATCCCGCCGGCGACAACCCCGACAAGAGCACCTGCCCAGATGTATTGCTCAGGCAACGACAAGGCAAACCAGCAGCCGCCGCTGAGGACACCGCCTGCTGCGGCGCCTAAAAGACAGACACCCCACTTCATCATAGGTATGGAAAAAACAGCGAAAAGAATCATACTTAAAATACCGAGCCAGATTTCGTTTCCGCCGATAAGCACATTGTTTGTATAAACGCCGACAAACAGGCCAATCAGGGCAAAACTAATAGCCACCAGTATTTTGAAGATTCGCCAGCCATAGATGAGGCAAACCGCACCGAATGACATAAAAGTAAACGCCTCAAGCTTGTTAAGCGAAGTTATCTGCTGCCAAATCAAATCCATTGGGACAACGGCATGTTTTGTCGCCGCTTCACTCGTGGCTTCAGCCGCCTGTGCGAGGATAACAGCAAAATCCATTGGCTTTCTCCTTATTAATCCTGCTTTTTACACCCCAATCCGTAAAACAAACCGCCTAAGCGTCTATAACAAAACCTAAAATAACTTTAACGAAATTATCTGGATTCCCGCTTTCGCGGGAATGACAGAGAGTAACGAGTAGTTTTGTTACAGGCATTAATAAACGTTAATAACCAATTATATTATCGACCTTAACGCAGGATTTTCGTTAAACAGATGCTTAAATTGCGGATAGAGAGTCAAAAGGCCTAAAAAATGCGGATGAGAGGAGTCGAACCTCCACGAGCCGAAGCCCACAGGCACCTGAAGCCTGCGCGTCTGCCAATTCCGCCACATCCGCAATAAACTCTTTATTATGAGGACTTTTGGCCTCCTCGTCAAAGAAATTCGGAGCAAATATAATCCGTAATCAACAAACCCTTAATATGCCCCCAATTCCCGAAAGAGATAAAACACAAAACTTTCAACAAAAAAGAGATATTCCACCCTTGTCATTATCTGACTTTCCAGCCCGGCAATTCGCCAGCTATGGAGACACGTAATCCGTATTCTTTATTAGATTCCTGCTTTCGCAGGAATGACAAGGTCCATTTTGTAAGATGCTCTTAACGAATTCAAGTAATAGTAAATGTAACAAATATATCATATATATTGATTATACCGAAATTTGAAGGAAAATACTTCAGCTGATAACAGCGGCTTTACAATCATCGACCAACGTCCGAGATTAAGTCAACATCAGTCCTATAAATAAAGTTTCAAGGTTGAAATGTTAAGCCCATTATTCATATCAAGGGCTTTTCTCATCGAATAACACGATAAATTTTTCTTGCTACCTGCTTTTTTTTATAGTATATTCTAAACAGAGAAACATCGAGAAGGGTGAAGCCGATACACACCTTATAAAGGGTGGACTGCCCTTAAAATAACCGGTGCAGGTGTCGGTCTTTTTGCCGGCGTTTGTATATAGTTTGGTTTAAGACCCGAATAATAGAAGTAGATAGAATATATGGTGGAGGTGAATGAATGGATTCTTTACAAGCAATTCCTAACACTTCCAGAGCCGAAAGCAACCATCTTTTTGGCGAATTACTCGTTTCTAAGGGTTTATTAAGCCATAAAGAGCTGGAAGAGGTCTTAACCGCACAGCGAGAACAAGGCGGCCGGCTCGGAGAGGTATTGCTTAGACTGAAGATTCTCAATAACGAGGATGTAACCAGCGCATTGGCTGAACATCTCTCGATGGAATACATCCGCCTCGATGATGTCCACAAGATAGATTTAAACGTAGCGAGGTCGCTGCCGGAGAACATCGCCAAGCGATTCTGCCTTGTAGCGGTCGGCGAGGAAAACAACAAAATCACCATAGCAATGGCGGACCCTCTTAATGTTATCGCAATAGATACAATAACTCTGAAAATAAAACGCCAGATTAAAATAGCAATCAGCTCGCCCCAGGAGATTCGCAAGATAATAGAGCTGATTTACCACGGCTCCGATATCGAAGAGCAACAGCTTCGCCACCTGGTAGAACTCGAAGTTGGCAAGGAAGACGAGCAGGAGATTATAGACGACCTGACAGAATCAGACATCAGCAGCGAGGTAGCCGCAAGCAAGGCCCCGGTAATACGGTTCGTTGACCTTCTGTTAAGCCAGGCGGTCAAAAGCAGGGCAAGTGACATCCATATCGAACCACAGGAACATTCGATGAGTATCCGGATGCGAATTGACGGCGCTCTTCGCGATATGGTTCCGCCAGCTCGAGGAATGCAGTTGGCGGTAATAGCGCGAATCAAGATACTCTCGAAGATGGATATAGCAGAGCGGCGACTACCGCAGGACGGTCGCTTCAGAATAAAGGCCTCCAACAGAGACATAGATGTTCGGGTGTCGGTCATCCCAACGATATACGGCGAAAAAGTCGTGATGCGAATCCTTGACACGGCGGCGTTAAACCATAATTTAGACGAACTCGGTTTCGAGCCCAAGCTCCTCAAGGAGTTTAAAATGACATTGTCACAGCCGCACGGCATCATAATTGTGACCGGTCCTACGGGCAGCGGCAAAAGCACAACGCTGTATTCGTCACTAAACTACATAAAGGACCCGAGGAAAAATATTACAACGGTCGAGGACCCCGTCGAATACCGGCTTGCGGGCATCAACCAGATTCAGGTCAAGCCGGAAATCAACCTCACCTTCGCAAACTGCCTTCGTTCAATATTAAGACAGGACCCAGATATAATTCTCATAGGAGAAATACGGGATAAAGAGACGGTTGAAATAGCGATAAAGGCGTCCCTGACGGGCCATTTGGTATTGAGCACATTTCACACGAATGACGCTCCAAGCGCAATAAGCCGGCTGGTATATATGGGTATTGAGCCGTATCTGCTTGCATCGACACTGAACCTGATAATTGCGCAGCGACTTGTAAGGAGAATATGTGAGCGCTGCAAAGAGCCGACAACGTTAAGCGACCAAATCCTTAACCGCCTGAAGATTACGCCGGAACAGGCCAGAGACACAGTTTTTTACCACGGTCGCGGATGTCAAAACTGCGGCGGGACGGGCTACTACGGCAGATTGCCTATATTCGAGTTTTTGGTTATAGACAATAATATGCGTGAACTGCTTGTAAATAACGCCAATGAGTCGCAAATAAAAGCCGCAGCACACCAAAGGGGGTACGGCGGATTACTTGAAAGCGGCGTGGGTAAAATGCTGCAGGGCCTGACTACCGCAGAAGATGTCCTGAGCGTAACGTTTGCGGAAGATGTTGCAGATGTATAAACCTGATAATAAAAACCTTTAACAATCCCTTCATATTATGACGTGCAGGGATAAAGGTCAAAATGGCCAAATACCGACAATATGACGGCTGAAATAGTGAGCGGCAGTAAAGGTGTTTAGCTAAACCCGGCATTGGAAGACGCCGATAAGAAACTATTAAGAGTGTATAACATAATCTAAAATAACTTTGACGAAATTATCTGGATTCCCGCTTTCGCGGGAATGACAAACAACGTGATATGTATTTAGGTTTGTTCCATTGGTTATTGAAAGTTCAATAGGTTTTTTGCTTTAAGACAATGAGTATAAGTTACAGATATATAGCTCGTGACGCTTCGGGGACGCGTCGAGAAGGATTCATGGAGGCCTCTTTCCCAAATGACGTGCTTGCGTGGCTTCGCGAAAAAGGATTTACACCTATCTCCATAGACGAGGTGTCGGCAGAGATAAAACGCGTGCAGCGGGCGCCTCGCAAAAGACGCATCAAATCAGCGGACCTTGCGGCGTTCTGCTGGCAAATGACAACGATGTTAGAGGGTGGAATTCCCATAACCATAGCCGTAGATACAATC
>Ga0315555_1001829_pt1 | contig 15245 bp, 16 predicted proteins | sample SalMarSW160380MG_FD_202113 | JGI IMG/M metagenome (GOLD analysis project Ga0315555, IMG submission 202113) | Salt marsh sediment microbial communities from the Plum Island Ecosystem LTER, Massachusetts, United States - Salt Marsh Sediment SW1603-80 ... | reverse complement strand
ATCTTTTTCCTTAACTCCTGATGCCAACCTACAAGGACAGGTCCAATACCCGTATCTTTGCTCATTTACGAGAAGACCTTTTACAAGCTCTTTGGTGAACTCCACATCTAGGTTAAGATGGTACCCGGAACCTTCCGCCTCACGATTCAACCTCTGGTAGAGCTTCTGAATATCTTCGACCGGTACTTCTCTCCTCTTCATAACCCTATTGCCTCCTTGATCTTTTGTTTATCGTATCCTACTATGCATGTCTGTTCATCGGCAACCACAGTGGGGAAAGAGGAATGGGGATTCCAACGCCGGACTTCATTCATAACAGATTCTCGTTCCTCACCATCCAGAAGGTCCACGTACACGTAGGAGTACTCGACTCCAAGCTTATCCAGAAAGTTCTTAGTTTTCTCACACCATCCGCAGGTGCTTAGAGCATAAAGAGTAATTTTTCCCCTATTTTCCCCGCGTACATGCTGCATCATAAGCTCTTACACCTCCTTTACGAAGATCAGGCTTCGTTTCAAAGTTAGAGGATAGCATTCTCTGGGCATAATTTTAGGTAGAGCCCGGTGCTTGTCAACCTATCGTAGTTTAGAGAAGTTTACAAGGCGCTGGTAGAGATTCTTTTTGATGGAATTTAGCGCTGCATCTTTAAATCTGCTTATCTTCCTGGATGGAGTGATCCTCTCTCAGGTCCTCTTGTAGTCTTCAAGGTGGCCATCACGTGCAAAGGAGGCGACCCGCTCCAGGAGATGCTTCTGTCCCTCCTCTGAGAGCGGCTTCCAGTTCCGGACAATGGTAAGGTTCTGATCAAGAACCTTAAGCGAATCTATCCCACTCACCAGGGTATCGATGGGCAAGGAGAGGGCATAGGTGATTGCCTCCTGGGGCGACACACCAGTCTTGAGGATCTGACTACCAGCGAGGCTTTTCATACCGATGATCCCCATCCTCCGCTCGGCCACTCGGGGCAAGATCTCGTTGGTGAAACTGCGGTAGTGCCTATCGAGCAGGTTGGTGGGAAACTGGATCGTATCCCAGGGAAAATCCTTATCTAACATCTGACCCAGGAGGCGGGGCCAGCGGTGGCCGGTGAAACCGATAAACCTGACCTTGCCAACCTCCCGTGCTTTAACTGCCTCCTCTATCGCACCTTCGGAAAAAATCCGGTCAGGCTCTCCCTCATGGATGACTTCGTGGAATTGGAGCAGGTCGATCTGGTCGGTCTGAAGTCTTCTGAGACTCTCATCCAGTTGTTGCCGAAACGCTACTCCATCACGTCCGTGGTTTTTGGTCATGAGGAAGACCTTCTTCCGGTAACCATTCTTGAGAGCGCGTCCCATAATCTGCTCACTTCTGCCGTCATGATAACACCAGGCATTATCAAGAAAGTTGATTCCTTCGTCAATGGCAGTGCGGATGATGCCAATGCCCACCTGAGAATCTGATGGTTTACCGATATGATAGCCGCCTATACCAAGAACCGTCAGCCTCACTCCCGTCTTACCCAAGACGCGAGCGGGGATACCATTGATGCGCTCCACAGTCTCCATCTGTTTTCTCCTTTTTAACAAGCATAATGCTCTAGGAATGCGGCGATATTTTTCTCATAGATTTTACTCACTTCTTTTTGAGCATATTCATTGTCTCTCGTACAAAAGCGGGGAGGTTAAATGGCTACCTTGAAGTAATGATAATCAAAGTTTTCATATACTTTCCTCTCCTCTAAGTAATTAATTGTTTCACCATCCTAGCCGCCTTATCATAATCAGGATGACGTGTTATTTCAGGCACAATCTCTATATATCTTGTCCTATCATCTTTATCGATAATGAAGATATAACGAGCAAGCACCTTCAGTTCTTTAATCAAAACCTTTTAACTGTTCTGTCGGCTGCATTGCCCATTTCCTTTATTTTATTAGAAAGCTGTTTCCCTATCTCAATTACTTTTTGGTGATCATCGGCTGATGGAGGACCATTTATCTCAAGTGTTCCAACCACTTCGATTTTTGTCGGGCCTAGAATTTCCAGCGCTTGTCGTGGGGCCCCTCCACCCCAACCATAAGAGCTGAGAACAGCGCCGTATTTTAAGGGTGGGCGCAGCGCCTTTACCAGATATGATGCGTATATAGCCAGAGGGTGCATCCCTGCCAACACTGTTGGCGTCCCCAGAACAATTGCTCGCGAATCAACAAGGTCCCTAGCTATATCGCCTATGTCCGCAGTGGGAAGGTTGTATAGACTTACCTCAATGCCTTCAGATAGTAGCGTTTCAACCATCGTTTTTATCATTGCTTGGGTGGAGGTCCACATGCTTACATAAACGATGATTACCTTTTCCCTTGTTTCCCCAGCAGTCCATTTACGGTACGCGTCAAGAATTCTTTCAGGCTTTTTATAAACAGGACCGTGGCTCGGTGCAATGATTTCAATCTCCAGCTCCTTTACTTTCTCCAGGGCCTTTTTACCCATATTTTTGAAGGGCATCATTATCTCTCCGAAATATCTCTGTGCGAAGGGAATTATTTCTTCAACATCCTCATCGTAGAGTCCAAAAGCAGTATGAGACCCAAAGAAATCACAGGAGAATAGAATTTTATTGTCGACAAGATAGGTGAACATCGTTTCTGGCCAGTGGAGCCAGGGAGCCTCTATAAATTTTAAGGTTTTACCACCAAGTTCAATAATATCTCCATCTTTAACTATTTTTATTCTTTTTTCTGGCACGTTATAGTAGATTTTCGCCATCTTTGCACCTTTTTCTGTGGTAATAAGCGATGCCTCTTTACTTACCTTGATTATATACGGAATCGTACCAGCATGATCTGGCTCAGCATGATTCATCACAATGTAATCTAGATCGGCTAGATCTATTACCTGACCAATTTTCTCACCCAATTCTTTTTCGAATCCTGGATTTACAGTATCAATAAGAACAGTTTTTTCTTCTCCCTTCACCAGATAGGCGTTGTATGTTGTTCCCTGAGGAAGGGGAATAAGAGCATCGAACATTGTGCGGTTCCAGTCCTTTACTCCTACCCAGTATACACCTTCAGATATTTCTGGCACACTATATCTTTTCATTTTTATTACCTCGCAATTTTTTTTTGCAATGTCGCTTAACTCGTTCATATCTGACCTGGCTCGGATACCCTTGGAAATTGGTGATATGCCAAAAGTATTTCGGATTTATCCCCGTGGCTGAACTAGTTTTGGTCTTCACTTTCTTTGCTGTTTGATACTACACTATTCAGCTATACTCTGGTTGCTCACATGGCCTATCACATCTACCAGCACGGCCTCATTTTGCCCATCAATGGCCATTATTCTAGCCAAAGATAGTGTCGAGCACCATCATGATGACGAAGCCAGCCATCAATCCAAAAGTGGCATCTCTTTCGTGGCCCTTTCGGTGACTTTCAGGAATCAGCTCGTCACAGACGACAAATAACATGGCTCCGGCAGCAAAAGCAAGGCCCAAAGGAAGAAGGGGCCGTGCCAAAGTGACAATGGATACCCCCAGGAGGCCGCCAATAGGTTCCACTAAACCGGTGAGGGTGGCGTACCAGAGCGCTTTTCCTCGGTGATATTTTTCCCGCACCAATGGTAAAGCCACCGCTAGACCCTCGGGCATATTTTGAAGTCCGATCCCGGTAGCCAGAGCCGTCCCGGCCCCCATATCTCCACTACCAAAACTCACTCCTACCGCCAGTCCTTCGGGAAAATTGTGAATGGTTATAGCTATAATTAAGAGCCAAATACCCCTAAGGTTTGAAGAAGGTCCTTCTGGTCCGGATATGAAATGAAGATGAGGGGTAAAGCGATCAACCAGATGAAGGAACAAGCCTCCAATTACGGTCCCCAGAACAGCTATCCAGATCCCACCCAGTTCAATTGCCGGAATAAGGAGGCTGAAGGCAGTAGCCGCCAACATCACCCCGGCGGCAAATCCGAGCATGACATCCAGCATTCTCTCCGAAACCTGTCTGGTAAATAAAACGGGTAAAGCCCCGGCACCGGTGGCAAGGCCGGCCACCAAACTGGCTAAAAAGCCTATTCTTATGAGCTCTGCGCTTGAAGGCATCGGTCATCTCCCTGGGTCATATGTAGATTCCTATTGGCTTTACATTTTTCATCCACTTACTTTCCCAGTGCCTGCTCAAGATCCATGGCATGTTCTTGTTCCATGGCCAAAATTTCTCTTAGGATAAAGTTTCCAGCAAAGGCCTGAGCTGAGAAGGATCCAGTTTTTGCCTCCATAAGGGGCCTTTTTTGAGAGCTACCAGTTGGTCCTCGAAAGTTGGTTTTTGCTTTCGGTAAAAAATACCGATGGGTATTCTATCTCCCCACTCCTGAGCCCTTTCAAAAGCAGCTAATCTGTTAGTGGGATTATATTCTTCAGCTAGTTTATAGACTCTCTCTTTATACCAGCGGTAGGTGTTCTTTTTATTAAAAGTTACACAGGGCTGCAAAGTGTCTACCAAAGAAAATCCCTTATGTTGAATGGCCTGCTTTATGAGCCAGGAAAGATGATCTATATCGCCAGACCAGCCTCTACTGACGAAACCAGCATCCTGGGAAATAGCCAGAGAAAGGGGGTTAAAAGAAGATGAAATTACTCCTTGCGGTTGAACCCTGGTGACAAAGGCAGGATCACTGGTAGGAGAGGCTTGTCCCTTGGTTAACCCATAGACCTTGTTATTGTGAACCAGCAAAGTTATATCTATGTTCCGACGAATGGCGTGAAGGAAATGGTTACCTCCTTCTCCGTAATTGTCTCCATCTCCTCCCACGCCGATGACCACTAGCTCCTGGTTAGCTACCTTGGCCCCGGTGGCCACCGGGAGGATTCTTCCATGAAGACCGTTGAAGGTATTGCATCGCATATAGTGGGGCAGCTTAGAAGCCTGACCAATTCCTGAGACGATTAATACTTGATGAGGCTCTAGCTTAAGGTCCACCAGGGCTTTCTTTAGCGCCTGAAGAATCCCGAAATCACCACAACCTGGACACCAGGTAGCAACCTGACCCTGGTAATCATCTATCCTGACCATATTTTACCCCTTCTTTTTCTTTAATTCGGTAATGATGTATTGGGAACTAAAAGGACGCCCATCGAATTTAAGAATTTTTCCCGTCACTTGCTTGCCGGTCTCAGCTCGAATAATACGAGCCAGTTGTCCGGTAGCATTATTTTCTACACAGAAGCTCTGCTTTGCCTTACTAAGAATAGAGGTTACAAACTGAGTAGGAAAAGGCCAGATCTCCTGAAAATGCATCAAACTAACGTCCACGCCCTGATTGATTAGAATATCCACCGTTTCTCTCAAGGCTCCATAAGTTGATCCCCATCCAATGAGGATTATTTGAGCATTCTCATGGGGATAAACTTGAGGAGGCTCAATCTCGGTGGCTAGAGCTTCTATCTTTTTCAGACGCTTTTGAACCATCTTCTTTCCCATCTCCAGATCCTCGGTAAGATGCCCATCCTCATCGTGTTCATCACTATCGGTAATGACAATTCTACCTTTCTGGGAAGGAAAAGCCCTCGGGGAAATCCCGGATTGAGTAAATCGGTGACGTTTATAATCTTTGATTTTTGTCAGTTCCGCATCAGAAATGATTCCTCTCTCAATCTTCACTTTGGTAAGATCGAATTTGTGGCAGGTGCGGTAAGAGTCGGCCAGGTGCTGATCACTCATGATGATTACCGGCACCTGATATTTCTCCGCCAAATTGAAGGCTTTGACCACTGACCAAAAGGCATCTTCCGCAGTAGCCGGCGCGAAAATGGCCCGGGGGAACTCGCCTTGAGAAGCATGGAGTACAAACTCCAGGTCAGCCTGGGCGGTTCGGGTAGGAAGTCCAGTACTGGGGCCAGGACGCTGAGCTTCTATGATAACCAGGGGAGTCTCGGTCATACCCACTAGACCCAGGGCCTCCACCATTAGGGAGAATCCTCCGCCCGAGGTAGCTACCATCGCCCTCACCCCGGCAAAGGAGGCTCCGATGGCCATATTGATGGCGGCAATCTCGTCCTCAGCCTGTTCGGCCACCAAACCAAATTCTCTGGCCTTCCCCGCCAGGTAGGTAATGATTCCGGTGGAAGGAGTCATAGGATAGGCAGAGATGAATTTGCAACCGGCGGCCATGGCTCCCAGGCTCAGGGCTTCATTACCACTGATGAGCATTTTTTTATTGCCTTTCCCGGATTGAAGCGGGGAAAGCTGAGAATCCTTATAGTTTTCCCGGGTAAAATCGTATCCGGCTCTGGCGGCTTTAACGTTATTCTGGACAATTTCCTCTCCTCGCTTGCCAAATGCTTCTCTCAGTACCTGAGCTAAAATATGGAATTCATAGTCAAGGACTCCTAAGGCGGCCCCCACCGCTACTGAATTGCTGAATAGCTTATTTCCCCCTTCTTCTCTGGCCAGACGCTCGAGGGGAACGCTCAGTAGATGAGGTGGCTGACCGGAAATATCGATGTGTTCACCATCAAAAATGATCACCCCTTTTTCTTTTAGTTCAGGGCGGTGGATCTTGACCGTAGCTTCATCTAAGGCAATTAAAATATCTACCTCTTCCGACAGGGCATATACGGGCTCCCCTTTGACTCTTATCTGAAAAAAGTTATGTCCTCCCCTGACGCGTGACATATAGTCTTGATTGGCAAATAGATGAAAGCCGCCTCGAGCGAGGGTTTTAGACAAAACATAGCCAATGGTCTGCATGCCCTGTCCTGCCTCTCCCCCTATCTTTAAAGTAAGGTCAACCGACATATCCTGTCTCCTCTACGCCCTTAAGTAGTGTTCTTCTCCAACTACTGGAGTACCTTTTTTCAATCGGTGATTCAAAAAATCATAGAATCTGACAATCCTGTCATGCCTTCTTTGGGTTTTGACAGTTTCTCGATTCATTTTTGCAGCTAGTTTTTTCTTTGATGCAACTATACGCAGGGAAAGCTACCTTGGTCGCTTCTTTGGCAAGTAGTTGACATTAAGGGAGTTAGGGAGTTTCTTCTTTCCTTGGAGAGCTTTTTTCCGGCTCGACCTCCCTCAGTGCCTCTTCATTCAGAGTGGTAAGGTTCGGTGTTTCCGGTAAATCAGCTAAGTATATCTCATTTTAAGTTAACAAAAATGCAATATTTGTCAACTGCTGATACTCCATCTCACAAACGAATCTAGCGAGGCCTCATTTCCTTGACGATCTTCGCTTTTACTGTAGAATATAGCCGCATGAGTTCAGGTTTCTGCTGGAAAAAAGAAGGTACTCATGTAGCTTACCAGGACGGGAGGTAAAAAATGAGAAAAGTCTATCTTGACCATGCTTCTGGCACTCCCATTCATCCCCAGGTAAGAGAAGAGATGCTTCCCTATCTAAAAGAAATCTTTGGCAACCCCTCTAGCTTGCATCAATTTGGACAGGAATCCGCCAGCGCCATAGAGAAAGCGCGGCAAAGAGTGGCCGGGTTAATCGGAGCCGAACCCGAGGAGATCATTTTTACGGGCAATGGAAGCGAAGCCAATAATTTTGCCCTCAAAGGAATAGCCCTGGCCCATAAAAAAAGAGGAAAGCACCTCATCGTTTCCTCAATTGAGCATTTCTCGGTTCTTCATTCTGCTAAAACCTTGGAAAAATGGGGCTTTAAGGTTACTTACCTTCCCGTGGACCAGTATGGATTGGTGGATCCTCTTAAAGTGGCCAGGGCTCTGACCGAGGAGACCATACTGGTTTCCATTATGCATGCTAATAATGAGATAGGTACCATCGAGCCCATAGAGGAGATCAGCGGGGTCGTTAGAAAAAGGAAGGTCTACTTCCACACCGATGCCATAGCCACCACCGGAATTATCCCTTTGGATGTGGATGAGCTGGGAGTAGATTGCCTGAGCCTTTCGGCTGATCAATTCTATGGTCCTAAGGGAGTGGGGGCTCTGTTTCTTCGTAAGGGAACGAGAATTATGCCTTATCTGGAAGGAGGAATACAGGAAGACGGGAGGAGAGCCGGTACGGAGAATGTACCCGGGATCGTTGGATTAGGTAAGGCGGCCGAGCTAGCGAAAAAAGAAATGGAACCACGCCGGCGACACTTACTCCTTCTGCGAAAAAAATTGATCAATGAGCTTCCTCGAAGAATCGAACACCTTCGTATCAATGGCCATCCAAAACTCCGCCTTCCCAATAATGTGCACGTTTGCATCGAATTCATTGAGGGAGAATCGATGCTCATGCTTCTCGACAGCCAGGGGATTGCCACATCCAGTGGTTCTGCCTGCACTTCCAGGGCATTGAAGGTCTCTCATGTTTTGACAGCCATTGGGGTCCCGGCAGCAGTAGCCCAGGGATCTCTTCTCTTCAGTCTGGGCACGGATAATAGCGAGGAAGACATAGATTATCTACTGGAGACTCTTCCTTCTGTAGTGCAAAGATTAAGAGAAATGTCCCCCTTATACAAAAAGTAACAGTTTTCCTTTTTGCCGCGTCTGTAGCAAGAAGCTGCGATTTTACACCGAGTGTGGGGAAGCGGTCCCGGGAGAGGCCGGTTTTTGCCCACAACGTTGAGCAAAGCTCAAAAAGAATAGCCTTTAAAGGGATAAAGATGGCGGAAAAGGTAAATATTATCGTTTTTAGTGGAGATCTAGATAAGGTCCTAGCTGCCTTTAACCTGGCACTCGGCGCCGCGGCCATGGAGATGAAAGTTACCCTATTTTTTACCTTCTGGGGATTAAACGTGATCAGAAAAGATGAAAAAATAAGTAGGACCAGGGGCATAATGCGCAAGATCCTTAGTTTAGTTAACCGAGGTGGAGCGAAGAGACTTCCTCTATCCCGATTGAATATGGGAGGCCTGGGTAGGTCGATGATGAAGAAACTAATGGAGGATTCCAAAATACCTTCTTTAGAGGAAATGATCAACATGGCCCAAAAAATGGGAGTAGAATTTGTTGCCTGCACTACCACCATGGGGATGATGGGGATTTCCCGTGAGGATCTTATCCCCGAAGTAGGTAGATTAGCCGGCGTCGCTACTTATCTGGGGGAGGCCACAGAGGGGAAAATCAACCTCTTCATTTGAAAACAGGGGTAAGGAAAAAATGAAGGCAGATGCGATTTTAGATACCCTGGGACTATATTGCCCCATGCCTATTGTGAAGACAGCAGAAAAGATCAAGGATCTTAAAATTGGGCAGGTACTGGAGGTCATCTCTGATGATGAAGGGATAAAAGAAGATATGCCTGCCTGGTGTAGGCGCACCGGAAACGAATTCCTGAGAATAGAAGAGGGGGAAGGAGAATACCGGGTCTACGTCAGGAAGTTAAAATAGAAAGAGGGATTTTGGGGAATAATACCCGAAGACGTGAAATTCTGGAAAGTATTCCTTTCCGAGTGGGCTATGGCGTTGAGATTGGAGGTCTTTTGAAATAATGACCAAGTTCCTGAGAAAGAAAGTCATCAAAGATAAATGACTTGATGAGATCAGTCTCCACTTATGAACTCCAATAAAACAAAAAAGAAGAATATAGCCCTTGTTCACTATTCCTATCCTCCTGTCATTGGCGGTGTTGAATTCATCATGGAGGCTCATGCCAAGCAATTCGCTCAGGCAGGACATCAGGTGAAAATCATCACCGGAGTTGGTAGGAGCCTTGACCCGAACATTTCGATTCACCGCATTAAAGACTTTTCTACAGATTCAGAAGAGACAGAGATTGTTCAGGAAGAACTCAGAAATGGATTTCTCACAGAGCGTTTTGGAAAATTGAAGAATAAGCTCAAAAAAGAGATTCAAAAGGCCCTTGGTGATATCTCTGTCTGCTTTGTTCACAACGTTCTCACCATGCATTTTAATATGGCCTTGACAGCCGCCTTTTCTGAAATCATCAAAGAGTGGGGAGAAGAAAAAGATTTTTATATCTGGTGTCATGATGCTACTTTTAATAATCCTGATTATCAGATTCCCAACCGAGGTAAGTACCCCTGGAAACTATTGCAAGAAGTTCAATCTCACGGCCGATACATTACTATCTCCTCATGGCGAAAAAAACAGTTGAGCGGACTTTTGGGGGTGGATTCTTCTTCTTTCCAAATCGTTCCCAATGGAGTAGACTTGAGGTCTTTTTTAGGAGTTACCGACTCCATCTGGCAGATAGCTCAGGATTTGAACCTTTTTCACCAGGAGATCGTTCTCTTTTTCCCCTCACGAATACTGAGGAGGAAAAACTACGAATTGGCAATGCATATCACCCATGTCCTCAATCGACTAGGAAAGAAAAGTCTGCTTTTGCTCACAGGTCCGCCTGATCCCCATAATCCTAAAACTAAAGAGTATCTTAATGAACTTTATGCTTTGATTAAAAAGCTTGATTGTGGAAAAGAGGTTATCTTTATCCATAATTTAAAAGAAAAATACGGACAGGATTTTAAGATTGACTACTCTCATCTTCAGTCTCTTTACAGTCTCTCTGATGTCCTTCTTCTTACCTCTTCCCAGGAAGGATTTGGCATTCCTCTTTTGGAAGCAGCCAGTAAAAAGCTGCCCATTGCCTGTTCAAATATCGCCCCTTTCACAGAAGTTACCAAAGAGCATGCTCTTCTTTTTGATCTTAAGGATGATCCCTACGAAATTGCCCAACGCATCATTGATTTTCTTAGCCATCAGCCAACCTATCGCCTCTTTAAGAGAATTATCAAAACTAATAGCTGGGAAGCCATCTATGAAAATTACCTGAAGAAACTAGTTGGTTGAGTAAAGAAGAGGATAAGGGTTCTATGATAGACAAAAGGAGGCTAGAGTTAGTGCCTCTGTCCTCTCTGCGGCGCAGCCAAGGAAAAGTTTGAAAAGGAAGCCTGAAAATGATTGAAAATCTTGCCAAAGAGGAGTTTGAGGCGAGAAAAGACTACTATAGGGGGTGTGATATGGAAGTCTACCGTTGTAGAATATGTGGGGAGGTGTATATTGGTACCGAGAAACCGGGAAGCTGTCCCTTCTGCGGTGCTCACAAAAATTACTTGGTTGTAGCTAATGAATGGAACATGATAAAAGCAACCAGTCTTTCCGATGTTTCCAGGAAAAATCTTCAGAAAGCCTTAGAGCTAGAGATAGATAACACCAATTTCTACCGAGGCGTGTCTCAAAAAACCGAGAATATCTATGTAGAAGGTATGTTCAAAGGTCTATCTAAAGTAGAAAGAGAACATGCCTCAACTATATGTAAACATCTTGGTATTACTAAACCTGAATCAGATGTAGGTTTTGATAAAGCAGTAGAATCAGATGAGGAAAACATAAGTGAATCCAACAGAAGGGAAAAGAGAGCCGTTAGGTTCTACCTGGAGGCAAGGAATGAAGCTACTGAGTCAGAAATCAAGGAATTCTTCAAAGCTCTTATGGAAATAGAATCAGATCATATCAGACTGACCGAACAGGGAATATAGAAAAGATACGTTGTTGTAACTTTGATTCTGTGGAAGCTATGAATAAAGAATAAAGAGCTCTATCCGCGGACAAAGGGGGTGAGAGAGTATGCCAAGTTATGAAGATAGAACCAAGTTAAAGCCTGAAACACTGGATCAGGAACGCGCTTCTCAATCACTAAGAGAAGAACTGGAAGCAATTGATTGGTATCAGGAGAGAATTGATGCTACTCAAAATAACGAACTGCGAAGAATCTTAGAGCATAATCGCGATGAGGAAAAAGAACATGCAGCCATGCTCATTGAGTGGCTCAGAAAAAACGATTCTGTCTTTGATAGGCAATTTGAAGAGCACGACTAGAAAGTTGGCAAGTAGAAGGTAAACGAGGTGTCGTTGGTGGATATAGGGAAATGTGTAACGTGGCCGTTAGTAAAGATCATGGTACCTATGATCTCTCTGCGGCGATTCTCAATGTACCAACGCCGCTACAATTCGACCGAGTGAGAATCCAATCCCACAGGAGGCCCCACCAAATAGGAGGGTTTCTATACCACTTCGAAGCCAATGAACCTTGGTAAATCTCGTTTTCCAGACTCCGAGAATAAAGAGGAGGACTACCACCACTGCGGCAGCGATGAGGAGGGCTGTGGGAACCGAATACACAAAAAAGAAAGGAGTGATTATCGGAATACCTCCTATCAAGAAAGAAACCGCAGATATTAATCCGATGCTGGTTGGATTATCCATGGTACCGGGTACCAGGCCAATCTCTTCTTGTATCATAAATTTGAGCCAAAGATCTTTATTGGAAGTAATCCTTCTTACAGCTACTTCTAAATCATCTTCTTGAAAGCCAAAATCACGAAATATATCTCTGATTTCCTCGGTCTCTTTTTGGGGTAGGCCTTCTATTTCTTGCCTTTCTCTCTCAATTTGGTTCTCGAAAAAGTCTCTTTGAGCCTTAGTTGAAATATAGGCTCCGAAGAAGATGGCAATGGTTCCTGAGGTTATATGAGCTATTCCAGCCAAAAGGATGTCTCTGGTTACGACCAGAGAAACCGAAACTCCCGCTAGAAAAGCAATGGTAGTTATCAAACCCGTATCTATGGCGTAAACGATATCCCTGATGGTCCTACCTTTAGAGGTATGCCAGTCTTCCCCATGCCAGTTTTTTAGCCGAAACTCCAGGGGACTTTCCAGGTTATTTTTCTTCATAGAACCTCCCCTCTGAAATCTCAAAGATTAGCTGTCTATGAATATCTTAAACGATGCCCAGACATCAATCTTATTTTTTAGGCACCACTTTTTGCCCACCCCCTATCATCTGCAATGTCCCTGGTCACGTTTTTGTGGGCCCTAGAAAATCACTAGCTGTTAACTAACCGTCGGCCAGCCTCGAATGCTTCTTTAAGAGCAGTGGGATGTTTCTTGATAAATCCTTTAGCATCTACTTTTCGAAAGGTTAGCTCGCCAGCATACTGGACATTCAAAGCATCAAAAAAGTATCTCGCCGTAAGGATTGCTCCCTCGAATACCCTCGCTCCTCGAGAACCGCCCACGGAGAGAAACCATCCTTTTCTCTTGACTTTTTCTTTCTCAGCCATTGAAGTTTTTTTTAAAACGTACTTTTGGGCCCAGAGCGCCTGACATCGGTCTATCATCCGCTTTGCTTGGGCCGTGACACCGTAAAAGAAAATGGGGGAAGCCAGGATGATGTAATCTGCCGCCATCAGTCGGGGATAAATCTCTTGCATTTGATCTTGAATCACGCAATTTCCAGTTGCCTCACAACTCCGGCATTCTCGGCAACCTGAGATGTCGTATTCAGAGAGGAAAATCTTCTCAATTTTGGCCCCCTGGCTTTGAGCCCCCTTTAACATCTCCTCCAATAAAAGATCGGTGTTGCCTCCCTGCCGGGGACTGCCAAATAAACCGAGCACTTTCATACCTACAAGGGTGGAATAGCGCTAACCACCCCTTTACCTCCAGTAATTATCCTCATAACTTCTCTATTATATTAGCCGATATCTTGAATCAAGCAAGTTCTTAACCTTCTTAGGTAAAAAGGAAAAGATTCTCTTAGGAGGGGATCCCCATCTTCTTACACTTACCCTATGGGACTGGGAGCCACTCCTCTTCAAGAATAAAAAGCAGTCTCCGAGGTTGTTTTTTTGACATTTTCACATTTTCGACTAAGATGAAAATGGTCTGATGATGAAAATAATCCACAAAAAGGATTTTTTTCGGTGGGTGAATTCCCTCCTCCGACAGTATACCGTAATTGGACCGGTAAGGGAGGGAAGAGAGATTTTATTTCAGCCTATCAAATCTCCTCAAGAACTCCAGATGGATTATGTCAGTACTATGGCTGCTCCCCGAAAATTCATCTATCCTTCCCGACAACTCCTTTTTCGATTTCTCCGCCAGAACAATGATCAGCTTATTACAGAGGAGATCCTTCCCCAGGGTCAGCAGATCCTTCTAGTAGGGGTGCACCCCTGTGATGCCCATGCCATTATGGTGCTCGATAGAGTCTTTATGGATGAGTTTACTGACCCCTATTATGCAAAAAAGAGGCAAAACACTCTCCTGGTTGTCCTTAACTGTCAGGGGGTGGGGAGAAACTGTTTTTGTGATTCTATGGGAACCGGTCCTTTCCTCCATGCCTGGATGGGACAGGATCCGGCAAAGGGTTGTGATCTTGAGCTCACTGATCTGGGAGATCGGTATCTGGTAGAGTTTTTCAGTGAAAAAGCTGAACAGCTTTTCTCCGTTCCCTTGGAAACAGCTACTGATGAGGATGTTCAGCTTAAGAGAAAAAGAGAAACCAAAGTAAAGGAAAAATTTATCAAGAAACTGAACCTCGAAAACCTACCTTCCTTGCTTCTCGAGAATCTGAACCATCCGGTCTGGTCCAGGGTAGGTGAAGGAATCTGTCTCTCCTGCACCAATTGCACTATGGTCTGCCCCACCTGCTACTGTTATAATACTGTGGATAGGGCCGAACTTGATTTGAGCAAAATTGAAAGATATAGATACTGGGACTCCTGCCAGGAACTTCATTTTGCCGAAGTTCATGGAGGCAACTTCCGCTCCACCAGAGGGGCAAGGTTAAGGCAATTTGTACTTCACAAACTCAGCTATTGGGTAAAGCAGTACGGGTGTTTTGGCTGTGTGGGATGTGGACGCTGTATTAATTGGTGTCCCACCGGTATAGATTTGACGGAGATAGCCAAAGAAATTCAGAGGATCAAGATCCCATGAACAATATCCTTAGACCTTTTATGGCCAGAATCGTCTTTAAAAAAAAGGAGACTTACGATACCAGTACTTATGGATTCCAGTTAAAGGAGAATCCGGATTTTTCCTTTCTTCCCGGACAATTCAATATGGTAGGTATTCCCGGAGTTGGGGAAGCTCCTATTTCTTTTAGTTCTGACCCGGGGGAGAAAAATAAATTCGAACACACCATTAGAGCAGTGGGAAGAGTCACTCAGACTATCGCTCGTTATAAGGAGGGAGATGGGTTACAGATCCGGGGTCCCTATGGTAGAGGCTGGCCTCTGGAAGATGCCCAGGGAAAGAATATCCTGGTGGTGGCCGGAGGGATTGGACTGGCTCCCCTACGAGGCTTTCTTCTCCAGGTTTGGAAGGATCGTAATGATTTTGGTAAGGTGGTCATCCTCTACGGAGCCCGCACCCCTGAGGATCTTCTCTTTAGGGAGGAGCTACCTCTATGGCGCAAAAAACCAAATACTCAGCTTCTGTTAACGGTAGATGAAGTTCCCCCCCGAACCCGATGGGAAGAAAATCGAGGAGTGGTAACCACTCT
>Ga0315555_1001825_pt1 | contig 15264 bp, 10 predicted proteins | sample SalMarSW160380MG_FD_202113 | JGI IMG/M metagenome (GOLD analysis project Ga0315555, IMG submission 202113) | Salt marsh sediment microbial communities from the Plum Island Ecosystem LTER, Massachusetts, United States - Salt Marsh Sediment SW1603-80 ... | reverse complement strand
GCGATTGCGGTACAGGGCAATATGAAGGTGCCCGTAGCCGATGCTGCCAAGTCCTCAGCGATGAGGAAGAAGCACCTGGCTAACATGGGGCCAAACGTACCGTTCATGCGTAAATTTGGCACGCCGTTTCTCTTCAACATGTGCTGCGAGGGCGACGATGCCCCGACCAAGAACTGGGCGGGTGTGGCCGTTATAGACTTTAAGAGCTTCCCGGATATCGGCGCCGAGAATGTGGAGCCGCAGCAGGCGCGGAACTACGCCTGCTGGCACTGTCCCATCGGCTGCGGGGGTATCATGAAAGCCAGTGATGGTGAGTATAAATATAGTGCCGAAGCTCACAAGCCGGAGTACGAGACCCTGGCCATGTTCGGCAGCAATTGCCTGAACAACAATCTGGAATCTATTATTAAGATTAACGATATCTGTAATCGATATGGACTAGACACTATTTCGACCGGAGCCTGTATCGCCTTTACCATGGAGTGCTACGAGAACGGGATTATCACCAAAGATGATACCGATGGACTGGAAATGACTTGGGGTAATCATAAGTCAATCGTTGCCATGACCGAGAAACTGGCGAAACGTGAAGGCTTCGGTGATATCATTGCCGACGGTGTCAAGAAAGCCGCCGAGAGAATCGGTAAAGGCTCCGAGAAATACGCCATGCATATCGCCGGGCAGGAAATCCCGGCCCACGACTCCCGCGGTGGATTCCAGTTTGCCATAGGTTACGCTTCAGAGCCGACTCCCGCCCGGCATACCCAGGGCGGTGAAGGACCACTTCCGGCAGGCGCCATGCCTGAATATGACCCAACCAAACTCAAGGGGCGAGGGAAGATTCACAAACACGGCGCAAATCTCACCGCAGCCTATAATGCCGCCGGTATCTGCATGATTGTCATCGGTGACGGCTACGGTCATATCGACCAGTTAGTCGAGGCTCTCCAGACCATCACCGGATGGGACATCGACATGGATGAAATTATCAAGACGGGTCACAGAATAGTAACCATGCGGCAGGCTTTTAATGTACGTGAAGGCCTCAAAACACCCTGGGAATTCCCGGATAGAATGCTGGGCATTCCTCCCAAGAAGGAGGGACCGCGCGCCGGTATTACTATAGACAAGGATGAACTCTCCAAGGAATACTATGAAGCCCTGGGCTGGGATGTAAAAACAGGCAAACCCAGCCAGAAAGTCCTCCTGGAACTCGGCCTTGATGACGTAGCCAAAGAGCTATATGGTTAGAATATCATAGAACAAAACGACCGGTTATCTTTTATTTTTGTCGACGAGAGATAGCCGGTTGTTTTTATTTGGTGTATTCAGGCAAGTTTTAATTCCAGGAATCGTTCTCTAAGGCGAAAGAGAGCCCCGTAAGCCTCCCGCTGTCCCGACGGGTCACGGAAACGGGCGAAGTTATGCCCCCAGGTCTTTTCTCCGGACGAATCACTGATACCGACATAGGTTAGTCCGGGCGGATTTCCCCCGCCTGCTGATTCCTGCAACACACCACCGGTACTCAGTCCGATGTCCGCACAGAATTTTTCTCTTACCGCTGCTGCCATAATTGCGGTAACTTCGGGGCTGACGGCTCCGTACGTTTCAATGATTTCCGGAGGCACGCCAAAGGCAATCTTCATATCGTCGGAGCAGGCTACCAGACCGCCGCGATAGTATTTCCCGCTGCCCGGTGCCGTAGTCAATATATTAGCCACGAGTCCACCAGTGCCATCCTCGATTGTTGCCAGCGTTAGACCCGCCTTACCGAGCCAGCCGCCAATCAATCCTTCCAGAGAATCATCACCCCTGCCCCAAATCCGTGAGCCAAAGATATCATTCAGTTTTTCCTCGGCGGTCTGCAGCAGCCTTGCGGCGTTATTTCCCCGGGCAATCAGACGCAGGTGAATTCCGTCCAGATGAGCGTAGATACCCAGGGACGGATTGTCCGCCTCGAAGAAGGGCTGCACTAACTCGGCTACCTCGGCTTCGGGTACACCGTAGGTCTTAACCGTCCGCGACAGGATTATCTTTGCTGATAGCATTTTTCCCAAACGCGGTTCTACCTCGTTGCGCCACATGGCGGTCATCTCCCGGGGTGGACCGGGCATGGCCACTATCGTCTTGCCGTCTCTCTGTACCCACCAGCCCGGAGCCGTGCCCAGAGGATTGTCGATTGCCTCGGCGGAGGGAATCAACCAGGCCTGTTTGAGATTATGAGACGGCATCTCCCTTCCCATGCGTCCGAAAAGCTGGCGCAGCTGCTGTTCGAGTCTGGCATCGATAGCAGTTTCCTCACCCATAACGGCCGCTATGGCTTCGCGGGTTAAGTCGTCTTCGGTAGGACCTAAGCCACCGGTGATGAGGATGATATCCGCTTTCTCCTGCGCCCTGACCAGCGTATCGCTTAACTCCTCGATGTCATCACCCGCCGTGGTCATTCTATAGAGTTCTACACCCAATAGCGGCAGCTGTGTAGCCAAAAAACCGGCATTGGTATCGGTAATTTCTCCCCTGAGAAGCTCATTACCTACGGAAATAATCTCGGCCCGATGATGAATATCCAAAATTTTTATCCTGTCTAAAACATAAATTTAAGAAGCTTGACAGATATTATTAATTTCAAATGATATTATAAACCTTTAGTGTCAGTGCCGTCACCTTTGGGGGAGATGAGATAATGGGGATAACTAACGGACGACAGCACGATGATACAGGGCGGCCGGGGTGGGAATAGATATCTACAAAGGGGGCGGGGTGGTTTATGAGATACAGGGATTGCCACGTCGCTACGCTCCTCACAATGACACCCTCAAAGATAAATTGATTCCTGAACAGCTAAAGGAGTAAAATCAGATACAGCTATAACGGATATATCGATTTCCCACCAATAAGACGCAAAAAGGAGATATCCAAAATGCCTGATGCCAAATACGATAAATATTTCCTGAAAAACGATCCGCCGCCGGGTTTCAAGTTCATCATGGGGCCGATTCTCCAGCGCATGGACAGCCGGAAAATGGAAGGGAGCAACTTCTACTTTATTCACTGGGTACTGCCTCACGAGACACCGCGTATGGAAATCGGGCATCCGCCGCACATCCACAGCGAAGCCGAACTCCTGATACATATCGGCACCAATCCCGATGACCCCGACGACCTGGGAGCGGAGGTCGAATTATACATGGGGCCGGAGCAGGAAAGGCATGTTATCACCGAAACGACAGTGGTCTTTCTGCCGCCCAATTTCATTCACGGTCCCTGGAATCCTCTCAAGACCGAACGACCCTGGATATTTATCGAAATCAACCAGGGAGTCGAACATACCGAGAAGCTCTATCCGCAGCTGATGAATGAGGAACAAAGAGCCAAGCTCGACTGGAAATTCTGGCATGACGAGAATATGTCCGAAGGGTACAGCAACATGCCAAGTCCGCAGTAGCATTGTAACCAAATGTTACATTCACAAGGAGAACAAAAATGCTGTTAAAAGATAGAGTGGCGATTATTACCGGTGGTGGTAAAGGGATGGGACGCGGCATGGCTTTAAAATTTGCGGAGGAAGGGTGTAAAGTGGCCATCGCCGATATAGATATCAATGAAGCCAACAACACCATATCTCAAGTTAAAGAGAGAGGAAGCGACGGACTGGCGCTACAGTGTGACGTCACCGACGGCAATCAGGTACGGGAAACGGTCCAGAAAGTAGTCGAGAAATTCGATAAAATTGATATCCTGGTCAACAACGCCGGAGCCATAGCCCCCCATAAGCCCATCGAGGATATTACCGAGGACGAGTGGGACAAAGTGCTGGCTTTGAACCTGAAAAGCCACTTCCTTTTCTGTAAATACGTCGTGCCTTACATGAAAAAAGCCAAATACGGCAAGATAGTCGGCATTTCTTCCATAGGAGGTATCCAGCCGCCCGCCCACGAGATTCATTACAATACCGCTAAAGCGGGCATCATCGGCTTTACCTATGACTTGGGCAAGGAACTGGCACCCCTGGGTATCACCGTAAACGCCATTTTGCCGGGACCTATCCGTACGTCTTTTTACGAAAGGATGACCGGCACCATGAACGATAAAGAGAAGGACAATTTCTTTAACGAAGGTCTGGGCAGGAAAGTACCCATGCAGAGGCCGGGAACCCCGGAGGATATCGCCGGAGCCGCCCTGTTCCTGGCATCCGAGCTTTCGGCATACATTACCTGCGAAACGCTTTGCGTCACCGGCGGACTACCGCAACTTCCTTAGATACTGAATGAATATAATCATTACCAGGAGGCAAAATGACACTGAACACGGGTAAATTCCTCAGAATAAACCTGTCCACGTCGGAAATAAAGACCGAGGAAGTCGATAATAAAATAGCCACGGACTTCATCGGGGGGAGGGGCTACGGCGTCAAGTATCTTTACGATGAGCTTAAACCTAATGTTGACCCCCTCGGGGAAGACAATAAATTAATATTGCTCACGGGTCCGCTGGCAGGGACATCCGCCCTGGCTGTTTCAAGGTGGATGGCGATAACCAAGAGTCCGCTAACCGGGGCTTTCGCCAGGTCGGTAGGCGGAGCGGACTTCGGGGCCTGGTTGAAATTTACCGGTTACGAGTTCATGATTCTCGAAGGTAAAGCCGAGAAACCGGTTTATATTCACCTGACCGAAGACAGCTGCCGCATCCATGACGCCGCGGAGCTGTGGGGTAAAGATACGAGGGAAACCCAGAAAAGTTTGAGCGAACAATACGGTAAGACAACCCGCTGTGTATGTATCGGCCCGGCCGCCGAAAATCTGGTGAAATACTCGGGGATTTTCAGCGATAGAAGGTCGGCGGGACGTTGCGGCACCGGCGCGGTGATGGGCTCTAAAAATCTTAAAGCCATCGCCATTAACGCCCAGCGTACCCTCACTTTAAGTGACCCCGAGACATACAACCGACTGGTTAAAGAACAGGTGGACACGATACTGGCTAATAAGGGCTACGAGAATCACAAGGAATGGGGCACGACTCAAACCCAGGATTTTACGAATTTAATAGGAATCTTCCCCGTAAAGAACTTCCGCTACGGTCAGATGACCGGCAGGGAGAAGATATCCGGAGAGAATTACCGAAAGCTAAGGACGGGAGATATCGGCTGCTACTCCTGCCCGGCACGCTGCGGTAAAGTACATACCGTCACCTCGGGTCTATACAAGAATGCCCACAGCGAGGGACCGGAATACGAAACCATCTGGGCGTTCAGCGGCCCGATAGAGAGCACCAGTATCGAAGCCTGCATCGCGGCCGACCAGCTCTGCGACGACCTGGGGCTGGATACCATCTCCACCGGCAATACCATCGGCTTCGCTTTCGAGCTTTACGAAAAGGGTATCCTGAAGAAGTCCGACGCCGACGGACTGGAGCTTACCTACGGAAACTATGAATCCATGATTGCCCTCATCAAGAAAATAGCAGCACGTGAAGGCATCGGTAATATCCTGGCCGAAGGAACCAGAGGGGCCGCCAGTATCATCGGCAAAGGAGCCGAAGACTATGCCATCCACGTTAAAGGACTGGAGTTACCGGCTTACGAACCGCGGGGAGCTAAGTCCATGGGTTACAACTACGCCACCGCCAGTATCGGTGCCAGCCACTGCTATGGATATGCCGCCCAGGACATCTGGGGGGCTCCCGTCCCCAGGACTACGAACCGTTTCGAAGAGGTGGAAAACGCCGACGTCGTTATTTTTAACCAGGACGAAACCGCCAATAAAGAGACCGGCATTATCTGCGGATTTGCCGGTGGCTGGGGCTGGGTCCCCGACCTTTTCGGTAAGATGCTGACGGCAGCCAGGGGAATTGGCGAATATACCGATAACGACCATTTAAGACTTGTCGGCGAACGTATTGTTAATGTAGAGCGGCTGATAAACATGCGAGAAGGGCTTGGCCGACAGGATGATACCTTACCCAAGAGAATGCGTACGGAACCTCTCCATACCGGGGAGGCCGAGGGGGAGGGGCAAATAGTCCGGCACCAGGACGAGTTCCTCGACCGCTATTACGAGCTCCGGGGATGGTCCAAAGAAGGAGTGCCTACATACGATAAACTCAAAGCCCTGGGTCTTGATAACATTTAAAATACCCATAGATTGATACTCTCGTCGAAAGGGGGTCTTGCCCTAAAAGTCATTCTGAGGAGCAAAGCGACGAAAGAATCCCGGGGTGGAGCAATAAGTTGATATTAACATACGCCCCTCCGAGACCCTCACGCCCACCTACGGTGGGCTCAGGGTGATACAAAAAGGTACTTTTAAGACAAAGTGCCGAAAGGGGGAAGAGTAAAATGGCTTTGAAAAGAGATATCTACCGGGCTCTGGAAGACATCGTGGGACAGGATAATGTCTCCGACGAACCGGCCATACTGGACTCGTACGCCTGGCGGTCGGGATTAATCGCGGGTCTGGAGAAGTTCGTGCCCAGGTTTGAAGCCGTTACTCTCCCCGAAAATACCGCCGAGGTACAGGCAATCGTCCGGCTCTGCAATAAAAGCGGCATAAAGTTCAAGGCATCCAGCACGGGCTGGGGGCCTTACTGCGACCCCAGCGGGCCGGGCGTTATCAAGCTGGACCTGCGCAGGATGAACCGGATTATAGAAATCAACGAAAAGAGCATGTATGCCGTTGTCGAACCATTCGTTATCTACGCTCAGCTCCAGGCCGAGTTGATGAAAAGGGGCCTTAACTGTAATATTACCGGCGCCGGCAGTAATTGCTCGGCGCTGCCGCTGGCGGCACATTCCAACCTGGGACACCTCAGTGTCAGCGGCAGCTACGGCGAGAGAAACCAGCTGGCCCTGGAATGGGTAACTCCCGACGGGGAGATAGTCAGAACGGGTACGCTGGGGGCTTCCAGTGAGTGGTTCTGCGGTGACGGGCCGGGGCTATCGCTGCGGGGTATCGTACGCGGTAATACCATGCCCCTGGGGGGACTCGGAGTATTTACCAAAGCCGCCCAGAAGGTCTATCACTGGCCGGGACCTGCCGTCTTCCCCATCGAAGGAGTATCACCACAGTACCGGCCGAGCTACCTACCGCCGGGTTTCATGATACGCTATTTCTCGTTCAAGTCACAGGAGCTATTGAGGGAAGCTGTACACAGGGTCGGCGAGAGCGAAATAGCCTTTATCCTGATGGGTTTCAACCCCGCCATGATGTCGGCTAACATCGCCACCAACAACACGGAAGACGTCGAATACCTCAAGCAGTTTACAAATATGATCCAGGGACCGGGGTTTATGATAATAATCGCCGGGAACTCACCGCGTGATTTCGAATATAAAAAGACGGCGCTGGAGATGATTATTAAAGAGACCGACGGGAAATCGCTTAAGCCTGTAGAGGACCCCAAAAACGCCGGAGGTTTTCTCTACCGATTCATCAGGGTCACCGGTTCCATCAGGGAAACATGCCGGGCCACCGGGACATTCGGGGGCGAGGTGGGCGGCACCGATGTATTCAACCTGATGAGCAAATATATCGGCGAAGCATCCAAGGTAAAGGGTCATTATATTGAAGAAGATGCTTTACTCGACGACGGTACCGACCCGTTCGTACAGCTAATAGAACACGGACATTGCGGTCACGGTGAAATGCTTATCCGCTATTTCCCGAGGAATCCGGCTTCGGTACAGGCCAACTTCGAGGTTTTCATGGCAGCCAACCGTACCGCTGTCAAGGGCCGTTATGGCGTTCCTCACCATGTCTGGAGCGACCCCATCCATGACATGTACGGTCCCGAAACATCAAATTATACCAAATGGCACAGGAGAATAAAGAAGACCTTTGACCCAAATAACGCATCCGAAGCCAGTCATTATATCACGGCGGTAAAGTAATCTATCCTAAGGAGTGCTAAATGGAAGTCTATGATAATGCGGAAGCCTTAATAGAAGTATTTAACGCTTACGGCGTAGAGCATTTATTCTTCAATCCGGGAGTCGATAACGTGCCGGTACTGGAAACCGTGTCCCGATACCAGGCAACCGGTAAACAAAGTCCGAGAGGAATACTCTGCCTTGACGAATTCGTCACGTTGACGGCAGCCCACGGTAATTACATGGCATCAGGTAAACCGCAGGCAGTCTCGGTACATTCGGAACTTGGCACGCTTCAAATCGGCGGCGCCCTGCAAAATGCGCAGTGGGGAAAAGTCCCCGTTATCATCTTCGCGGAAATACAGGGTCCGACCGAACGCGTTAACTGGCGGCAGGAACCATTCGACCAGGGGAGCATGGTACGCAACTTCGTCAAGTGGGACCATCAGCTTATCGATAAAGAAGATATCCATGATGCGTTACAGGTAGCTCTTAATATAGCTACCACCGAACCGTACGGGCCGGTCTATCTGGCTGTCCCCAGAGAAGTCCTCTGGCACAAAGCCGATAAATCTTTAGATAAACCGAAAACATTTGTAAAGTCCGATACCCGGAAAATGGAAGCCAATCCAGTGATTCTTGATAAAGCCGCGGATATACTGATTAATGCCGAAAATCCGCTGATAATAACCGGTCATTCGGGGAGGAACCCGGATACCGTACCGAAGCTCATAGAACTGGCGGAAACGCTGTGTGCCAGGGTAGTAACATCCGATACAAGGATGAATTTCCCGAATAGCCATCCGTTGGCTGCCTACCTGGCGGCCCACGTCGGGTTCAGCAATCCACTCCTGACAAACACCGATACCATTCTCGTTATAGATTACGATTTGCCCTACGCCGCACCACCCATGGGGCCTTCAGCCGAAACTAAAATCGTACATATCGATATCGACATGCAAAAAAATGGCGCGCTATTATGGGGACGAAAGCCCGATATCGCCATCGAAGCCGATTCCGGTCAGGCAATACCGGCGCTGACCAAAGCGATAAATCAGAAATTAACGGATGAGAGGCGCGCACAACTAAAAGAACGTTTTAAGCAACTGGAAGCAGAGCATGATAACCTGGCTGGCGAATGGCAGTCCCTGGCGGAAAGCCATTCCCAGAAGAAGCCGATATCAGCCCACTGGCTGAGCCGTTGCATCAGCGAAGCGATAGACGAAGATACTATTATAGTTAATCAGACAATTTCACCGGCCAGGATAGTAGCGCATTTAGTTCAACGCAGTAAACCGGGTACGCTCCTTTCCTACTCCGGGGGGTGCATCGGCTGGGCGATAGGAGCTGCCCTGGGCGTGAAACTGGCATCACCGGATAAAACGGTGGTCAGCCTGATGGGTGACGGCGCTTTTATCTACGGCTGCCCGGAATCATCGCTGTGGTCTTCAGGCTTTTATAAAGCTCCATTCTTATCAATAATTTTCGATAATCAGGGGTATGGTGCTATTAAAGGTCTTTTCCGGGAAAAGCATGATGTCGATAACATGGGGGCGGATATCTATACGGCGCCCGATTATGCCAAAATAGCCCAGGCATGTAATGCTTTCGGTCGGACAGTCGAAGACCCGGCCGATATTAACCCGGCCCTTAAAGAAGGACTGGAACAGGTGCGAAGCGGTCAGCCAGCCGTGCTGGATATCAGGCTGGAGCCCGTATAAATCAAGACTTATAACGGTATAGTATATCGCAGTTCATACCCGTCCCAGGCACGGCGTTCTTCTTCATACGGCGCCGCTTCAACGCGGGTGTTTTTATCCAGAATCATGGTCAGGCGGTCTTTACCGTACACGGGCCATTTTCCGATGCTCTCGCAAGAGGGGTCACCAGTGCGGGCGAAAGCTATCGCTGAATCCTGTATCTTCACAGCCAGGGATTCGACTTCAGGTCCCGAACCGGATAAATCAGGGTCGAGATTGCCGAAAAGGAAGGGATTGTCCGAGCCGTGCATGGCCCCCAGAACACCCCCCATGGCGGGTGATTTATAGGTGAACAGGTAATTATAAGCAGGCACGCCGTTATCACGCTGAGCTTCAACGAGGTTGATGGTGGATATCCGGAACATCAGGTCCATACCTACGGTCCCCATGATATCAGCGGAGTCAGCCTTTGAGCCGCGTTTTTTCAGGGCGTCTCGATAAGTATTTACCACTCCCGGCACCATATCAGGCGGTAACAGTTTATTCAGCCTTCTAAGCAATTCCGCTTCGTCCATGTTGCGTATGGCAGGGTCCATCAAATTAGCCGCTTTCAATTCGTCAAGTGTGTTGCCAGCCATGGTAGAAACGTTTTTAGCAGAACCCTTCCTGATTGCCTCGATAGGCCATTCCGGAATGACGCTACCATCAAGAACCGGTTGAAATGGTGTAGCCCTGGACTCAGTCTCACGCACCATCATGCTTAATCGTTGCTGGCCTTCAAGAAGCTGCTGTGGGGAAAGGTTACGCAAAGCGTCGGCATCCTTGCCCGTAAGGTCCAGTATTTTAAGGTATCGTTCGGACATTTTTACCGAACCGTCCAGCGGGCCGATGACATTGGCAGCGCCGCTACGGTTCATCGCCTTGTGGAATTTACCGCTGGCAAGGGGCATACCCAGCAGAGTGCCGACACTCATGCCGCCAGCGGAAAAACCGAAAATAGTAATATCATCGGGATTACCGCCGAAAGCAGCAATATTATCGTGCACCCATTCCAGCGCCGCTACCTGGTCGAGTAAGCCTTCGTTGCCGGTAGCGGGTATTTTCCCGCCGGTAATTTCATTGAGGTTTAAGAATCCCAGCGCTCCCAGGCGGTAGTTGATACTGACGAGGACGATATCACCGCGTTTAGCCAGCGTTCCGCCCTCTAAAACCGCCTCGCTGCCAGCCCCGATAATAAAAGCGCCGCCGTGTATATAGAACATGACGGGACGCCGGGCATCATCCAGTCCGGGCGTCCAGATATTAAGGAACAGACAGTCTTCATTCTGGGGTTCCTCAAAGGCAGGCATTCCCGGCATGGGGATGGGCATGGGATTCTGGGGGCCAATAGCTCCGTAATTTTTGGCGGGGCGTACTCCGTCCCACGACTTGGCAGGCTGAGGAGGCATCCAGCGCAGTTCTCCTACAGGCGGAGCCGCGTATGGTATTCCCCTGAAGACATACAGGTTATCTTCATAGCTTCCTTCAAGCTTACCACCAGTCGTTGTAACCACCCTATTGCTGCCATCGTTCATTGTTTACTCCTAAATATTTATTATCATAATGGTTTACCACCGATGATATCAGATATCTGTCTGAAATACCAATAATAAAAATTATCACAAAAAAATACAACAAATGTAACTTAAGTTATTTTATCTATTTCGTAATACAATATATAATTAAAGTGGATAAGCTATATTGCACACATTATTAATATATTTATTACGTTATCATCATATTATAAATGGTATTATTGTGCATTAAGCTAATATGTTTTAAGGTTTTATCCAAATGAGATGGGGAATGGTAGTTGATTTGAGAAAGTGCGTCAGGTGCTATGCCTGCATCGCTGCCTGCCGCATCGAGCATTTTCTACCCATCGATGTTTCCTGGCCGAGACTGGTAGCCATGGAAACAGGCGGTGAGCACCCTACCGTATCGACTTACTCGGTGAGGTGCAACCAGTGCCATGACGCACCCTGCGTTGAGGTATGCCCTACCGGGGCGACGCAATTACGCGACGACGGCATCGTCTATGTCGACCAGGACAAATGCGTCGGCTGCCGTTATTGCGTTATTGCCTGCCCTTACCAGAACCGCACTTTCGTCTCCAAAGACAAGGACAAAGGCTTTTTCCCTGGGAAAGTCCAGACCGACTTTGAGAAAGCGGGTAAAGAGTTATATCCCCACACGCACGGCACCACGGAGAAATGCAATTTCTGCCTGGAAAGAATCGACGCCGGTCTGGCCAAGGGACTGAAACCGGGCATTGACCGCGAGGCTACACCGGCCTGCGTCAACACCTGCCCTGCCCAGGCACTTACTTTCGGGGACCTGGACGACCCTGACAGCGAAGTATCCCGCCTGATACGGGAGAACCAGGGCTTTCAGCTCCATCCGGAATATAACACCGACCCGTCCGTGTACTTCATCGACGGTAAAATAGGAACCTCCGGTGAAGCGCCGACAGCACGACCGGAAAAGGAGGCGGCGCTTACTTAGCGGCTAAAATATGGAAATACATCACTGGATGCTCAGCTATACCCGGCAGACGGAGTGGATAGACCGCCGCGGCCTGATTCTCTGGATAGCTTTCTATACCGGTGGTCTCGGCGGGGGTCTTTATCTGGTATCGGTGTTTTTCAATAGCCTGTGGGGAATGTTTATCAGCTGGCTGATTATCGCCGTGATCAAGGGAGGCGCCCACCTGCTTTATCTGGGCAAGCCGCAGCGCTTCTGGAGAATCGTTTCCCGACCCCAGAGTTCCTGGCTGGCCCGGGGGTTCATCTTCGTGATACTGTTCGTCATCTTCGGAGCGGTGCAGCTCATGATTTCCTACTGGCTGCCGGGGACTGCCGCCGAAGTTGCTTTTAAAGTCCTTACCGGGATTTCAGCACTGGCGGTAGCCGTTTACACGGGTTTTGTGCTGAACACAGTAAAAGCGGTACCATTCTGGAACTCTTCTTTGCTGCCTTTACTCTTCGTCCTGTGCGGTGTTCTCGGCGGTTTCGGGATATCCGTAATCATGGCCCTGAACGGCGGAAACATAGACCTCGCCGCCGCCGAGGCGGGGAGTCGATGGCTACTCATCGCTAACGCTCTGCTAATAGCTATATACCTATGGCGGGCAGCCAAACGAGAAACAACCGGAAAGCAGTCGGTCATGGAGCAGATACGCGGTAGTAACGCCCCCATTTTCTGGATGGGTATCGTGATAATGGGCATCATAATACCGCTGGTAATTGCCTTTACCGGCTATGCCGTCGCCGAGTTGCCTTCGGCACTGCTGGTCTTCGGCGTAGCCTGTGAAGTCGTCGGCGGGCTGGCGCTCCGCTACTGCGTGCTCAAAGCAGGGGCATACAGCCCCTTAGTGGCCCGGGCTGAATGATTATGAGCGAAACCAGAGTAATCAAAACCACCTGTAAAAGTTGTCATGGCGGCTGCGGCGTGCTTGCCACCGTCCAAGACGGAACCATTATCCATATCGAGGGTAATCCGGATACCCCGACGCAGGGCACCATGTGCTCCAAGGGGCTTTCCAGTATCCAGCATATAAATCATCCCGACCGCCTCAAATATCCCCTCAAGCGCACCGGCAAGCGGGGAGAAGGTAAATGGCAACGTATAAGCTGGGACGAAGCGCTGGATACAATCTCCGGTAAGATGAAGGAGTCCATTGAAAAACACGGGCCGTCATCCATAGCAATATCCCAGGGGACGGGCCGGGGTTATAACCGGTACACCCACCGGTTGGCGCGTTCCATAGGCACCGCCAATATCATCACTCCCGGCTATATCTGCCACAGCCCTAGGCTGGGCCTGTACGGGCTGGTAACCGGGTACGGCCGGCTTTACTGCGACTATCACGGCTGGGGAGGCGAGTACCCGAAAACTCAGATATCCTGGGCTAAACAGCTGGAAATCAGCAGCGCCGACGGTGAGATGGCGGTTTGGTTCCTTAATTCGCTCAAATATGTCAAAAACCTGATTGTCATCGACCCGCGCGAAACGGCCTTATCATCGCGGGCAACATTATGGTTGCAGATAAGACCGGGCTCCGACGCCGCCCTAGCGCTGGGTATGATGAATGTTATCATCAACGAAGGTATTCATGATAAGGAGTTTGTAAAAGACTGGACGTATGGTTTCGACAAGCTCCAGGAGAGGGTGGCGGAATTCACCCCGGAACGGGTATCCGAGATTACCTGGATACCTAAAGAGGATATTATAAAGGCGGCCCGGCTTTTTGCCGAGGATACCCCGGGATGCATCCAGATAGGCAGTTCTCTGGAAAGGCAGGCCAACTGCGGCCAAACCATAAGAGCCATAATATGCCTGCTGGGCATCACCGGAAACGTGGAGAGACCGGGCAGCATGATGAGCTGGATTCCCCCGGAGACCGGGCAGATGGAGGACTTCTTTAACGAGATACCATTGACCGACGAGATGCGTGAAGGCATCGTGGGCAGCGATACCTATAAGCTCGGAGCAGCCCGTACCGCCCACTCCGATACCGTCGTCAAGCAGCTTCTGGGTACTGACCCGGTAATAAAAGTGTGGTTCAGCGTCGGCGGACAGCAAATAGTCCACCTGGCCAACACAACAGAAGTTGCCAGAGCTATCGCTAACGTGGAATTCTTGGCCCACGCCGACCAGTTCATGGGACCCATGGCGGAGCAGGCGGACATCGTTTTACCCGCCGCCCACTGGCTGGAAATAGACGAAATCTACGATATGCACCCGCGTTTTATGATTGAAGCTCATAATAAAGTGGTGGAACCCCCCGGTGAAGCCTGGGCGGATAACAAGATATTCAACGAACTCGGGAAAAGGATTGCTCCACGGTACTGGTTTGAAAACGTGGAAAAAATGCTGGACCACCAGCTACACAAAGCCAATATTACCTGGAAGGATTTCAGCGAAATGGGCGTACTGGCGCGAACCGGTAAAGACCAGATATATTACAAATATAAGACGGAATACTGGCGAAAAGGCGGCGGTTTTCCCACTCCCACCGGTAAGCTGGAGCTGTTTTCCACGGTACTGGAAGGACTGGGCTACGATGCTCTGCCCTATTTCCAGGAACCGGGAGAAAGCCCCTATTCCACACCGGAACTCTATAAAGAATACCCACTGGTGCTTTCCAGCGGGTACCGGCAGCCTTTCTATTTCCTGTCACAGTACCGTAATCTACCCTGGCTGCGTAGTTTCCAGAGAGACCCGGTGGTACAAATACATCCCGACACGGCGAAAAAATACGGCATAGAAGATGGCGATTGGACCTGGATTGAGTCGCCGAGGGGTAAAATCAGGCAGAAAGCCTATCTCTTCCCCGGCATACATCCCGGTGTGGTTATGGCTACGGCTAATTGCTTTGACCCTGAAGAGCCGGGACCCTATCACGGACTATTTACATCCAACCCTAATGTACTTACTTCCAACGACTACTGCGACCCCATGTACGGTTCACCGGATTTGACAGCACTATTATGTAAAGTTTCTAAGGCAAAGGATATTAAATAGCATATTTTGTTCAGGAGATTACTCATTTGCATTTCTCCTTCCGCGTCCCCCTCTCCAACCCTGAATTATTACTGACTGTAGATTTACCGGTTGGAGAGGGGGATAAATTTTGAGAGGGGGCTTCGCCCCCTCTCG
>Ga0315555_1001821_pt1 | contig 15334 bp, 13 predicted proteins | sample SalMarSW160380MG_FD_202113 | JGI IMG/M metagenome (GOLD analysis project Ga0315555, IMG submission 202113) | Salt marsh sediment microbial communities from the Plum Island Ecosystem LTER, Massachusetts, United States - Salt Marsh Sediment SW1603-80 ... | reverse complement strand
AATTAATAAAAAAACTAAGACTATGGCAAAGTATTTGTTTTTAAACATTTTATTCCACATTTAAAATATATGATGCCTATATTATAAGAGTTATGTACGTTATTTAACAAATTATAAGGTATTTAGTTCGAGTTCTTATCATATTGTTATTTTGTTAACATTAACTATTAGAATTTGTATGGCCTATTCAACTAAACGTCAAATCTATAACTTCTACATATCTTAAATAAAAGTTATATTTAAATACATACTTTGGATACATAAAATTGAGAGGGATGGGGAAAAAACCTACTCTAACATGCCCACATTGTACTAGTTACAAAATAAAGTTGAATGGACATTATCACAACGGTAAACCCCAATATTTTTGCCACAACTGCCACAAATATTTTTATGAAAACTCCGCAAAAGGATATCCTCCAACAGCTATTCCCTATCTAGTTATTGCTTATCTTTTGTATTTCCGTAAACGTGTTCCTGAGTTTTCTAATATGAGGCAGTTCAGAGGTTTTGCTAGTCATTGGTTGAACTGTCTAGGTATAAGGAAAGGTGAGGTTTCTCGTCAGATTATTCATCATTGGATTAAAAATTATGAATCTGGCCTTGATAAAGTTATTAGTTTTGAGGAGGCACGTGACTACTGCCATAAGATACTCTCTGAGAAGCTTAAACCCATCCCAAAAGAAACTCTCAGAGCAAAAGTTATTCCTCACACAATCGTTCTCCGTGTTTTAGAGGAAAACCTAGGTCGTAGTTTTTGTGTAAATTTAGCTCATCGTGACAGAGTATTTTTTGATGAGCTCTGCGACTTAGTAAGCAAGTACCCGCTCTACTGCCAACACCTGATGAAAGATGAACAACACTATGGGCGACCAAGTTGGCGTCCATTTTTTATGAGGTTTTTGAAATGCGTAAATGGCTAGTGAGTAACAGGAAGACCATTGCTGTCATACTCGCCCTAAGCCTGCTCTCTCTAGCCTTTATACCAATTATAACCTCAGACAATAATAATGGTGGTTCCTCTGGTGATATCACTATTATCAATGTGTATAGTTACCCGACTGTTGGTGGAAAATGGATAGTACAATTCACAACCATCGGACAAGCAGATCTCATAATAACCGCTACCAATGGTACAACCTGGAGTAACAACAATAATGATTATGACCTACGATTCCTGGATTTAAAATGTTGCGATGAAAACCTAGAGTATGAGTGGATAAATGGATCTATAGTCGTAAAGAACTATTCATGCAGTGATATTGGATATGAAATTTCAAAGGTTCTTACATCAGGCAGGCATACGCTTATGTTTCGTTTCGGTGATGATGTTGCGTATGCGTTTAATGATGCTTCGAATTGGTGGGATTCTGGCTGGGTTAGGCGGGCTCCAATTTATCTTAATACGTCTTCTGGCTCGACTCCTTCTAATTACCAGGTTCTTTTGAATGTAACCTATGATAGTAATATGAATGGTAACTTCAGTGATCTAAGATTTGTAAACTATAGTGACTCTTCTGACGAGTTTAATTACTGGATCGAAAACAAGAGTGATGGTAACTGGGCAAATGTTTGGGTCAGATTTGGCATTCCTATAACGACGACTAATACGACTCATGCTTGGATGTATTATGGAAATTCTGGTGTGAGCTCAACTTCTGATAAAAATATTACTATGGACTACTTTGAAACCGGTTCTCTGCTTATGGAGGATACAATTGATCAAGGTATAGTTGAGACTGTTACCTTATCAAACGATTATAGTAATCTAGCTGTTGTTGCTTATATTGCTACTAGGGGTGGTGGAGAATCTATAGATGTCAGAGTGAGAAATGTTGGCAGTAATAGCTTTGAAATATTTGAGGAAGAACCAGATGATCAAGCTCATAACGATGAGACAGTTAACTGGATTGCTGCTGAAAATGGTTCATGGATAGGTATTGACGGGCAAGTCCGGATAGAAGCTGGAACCCATTCGACAGCATCCGCTCATAATGAAACTGAGGCTTTTGGCGGAGATACTGTTAGTTTTTCCAACTCTTTATCCCCAAATGCATCAGTTTTAGCTACGCTAAATACATATAACAATGGTGAGTTTATGTCAACTCATATTCATGGTGTAACTCCTTCAGATTTTGTAGTTCAACAGGAGGCCGGAGGAAGTGGATCGTCAGTTTCTACAGAAACAATTGGGTGGATTGCTTTTTCCAGAGGAAGTGGAACAAATGATGGAGTTGACTATGAAGTAGATTATCATGCCCAGGACGGAGACAACGATGGAGCGGATGATTCAGCAGAAACAATAACATATTCTTTTAGTGGAAATCCTTGTCTAGTGGTTCAGGGTGCTACTGCAGCTGATACAGATGGTTACTGGGCAAGAGGAGCTGGAACGTTCAATAGTAACTCTGCCAATTTTTATGCAGAGGAAGATCAAGATAGTGATGCCGAAAGAAATCATGGGGATGAAGGATTCAGTTGGGCTGCCTTTTACCCGATTGGGAATATTACCGTCCGTAAATATGTGACGCAAGAACCTACTTATTATGTGGGTACAGAAGAAATTTGGGCCATGCCAGAACTCTCCAATCCAAATCCTACTAACGGTTCCACAAATATTGATATTACTCCTTCGCTTTCAATTTATTGTAACCATCCGCAGGGGGAAGCTATGAATCTAACATGGTATGAGAACACCACGGGTGGTTGGGTTCAGGTTTCCCAAAACACAACAATATACAACGGTACATATTATTATACGTATGCTAATGCGACCAATTATTCAAAAGCGTATTACTGGAAAGTTAATCTTAGTGATACTGATGGGGATTATGATAAAAAAACTTACTACTTTACTACCAAGTTAATAAGTTCATCTATTGATCCAATAGTACCATATGTGCAGACATCTTCACCTTTTACTATTAATGCTACAGCAGATAGCAACCTAGATAAAGTTGCTCTTTGGTATCGATATGCTGCAGATAATAGTAGTTTTAATAACACGATTGGTGAGATAAGAAAACTAACTAGTGTCGATGATTCTTGGACAACACTAAACTTTTGGAATATGTATACCAGCCCAGTTGTTGTTTGCACCTATAATTTAGCATCAAGTTCCAACAATGAGGTTGTAGTCAGAGTATCTAATGTGACAAGCAGTAGTTGTGATATCCGGATTCAGAACCCTGGTGATGATCATCCAGTAACTGCAGGGGATGTCTGTGTAATTGTTATGGAGGAAGGAGCATATGATCTAGAAGATGGAAGAAAAGTAGAAGCATACAAATATAGTGAATTAATAACATCCGAAAATAACGATTGGACAGTCGGAACTAATCGTGGTTACACAAATTCATATACCAATCCTGTTGTTTTAGGACAGGTTATGAGTCAAAATGATACTGATTGGTCAGTGTTTTGGTGCTCAAACGGTGTTTCAACTAATCCACCTGACGCATCTAATCTGTATACCTGTAAACATGTAGGTGAAGATACTGACACAATTAGAATCACAGAAACAATTGGATATATTGTCATCGAGCAGGGTACTGGAACAGTTAATGAAATTAATTACAGAGCTGAATTAGGTGCTGATACAATAGAAGGGGTTGGAACAGGAACACCTCCTGACAGCTACAATCTGGGAGGAACATATGCTGTTGGTGTTGCTACCCATTCAGCTATGGATGGAACTGATGGAGGTTGGGTTGTTCTATATGGTAATTCCCCAATAGATACCAGCATTGATCTTGCCATAGATGAAGACACTATTGGTGATATAGATAGAGGTCACACCACTGAGCAGGTGGCCTATTGGGTGTTTAATAGTGAAGGAAATATTACAACTACTGATATCCAATGGCAGATTTGGAATAATGTAAGCAACCCTGATACAAATGGTGCTGATGGATGGAGTTGGGACTTTGACGTTCCAAATGGCACCGGTTATTATGAATTCTACAGTATGGGAAATAAGTCTGGCTCACCAAATGAAACAGCTCCAGATAGTGCTGATGCTATTTGTTACTATAGCCCAACAGGGAGTCCTCCAACCATAGAACTCGTAAATCCATCCCCCAATGGAACAATAGGCGTGAACCCACAGCCAATGTGTCAGATCTGGGCAAATGATATTGACAGCGCTACACTTACCGTCTACTGGTATGAAAACACAACAGGACCATCATGGGTGTTGAGTAATATAAATAGTAGTGTAAGTGCAAATTCTATTGTTAACTATACTTTTACGGAATTCGACAATTACTCTAATACCTATTGGTGGAGGGTTGCAGTCAACGACAGTCAAAACAACGTTTCTGCTGTGTATCATTTTACAACGGAGCCAATAGACACCTCAGTTGATACGATATCTCCTTATAATGTAGCATCCTCACTATTAACTATTAATGCCTCTAATTCTACAGCCGTAGATAATGTGACACTTTGGTATCGCTATTCTACTGTTAATGGAACATGGGCACGTTACGAAACAGGAATTGAAGAAAATGTGAATGGTTGGACAACTGTAAATCTTGACATAACCTATGTTAATCCAGTGGTCATAATAACAGGTCAAGAAGGGGGAGATATATCTTTAGGTGTTGAAAAATCAAGACCTAGAATAAGAAGTATTGGTTCTAATAGTTTTGAAGTAATAGTAACTAATGATACTGGAATTACTGTAACAGAAGATGTAGGATATATTGTGATGGAAAAAGGGCATTGGGAGATAGATGGTGTTGAAGTAGAAGCTGGGACTTATACTGTATCAGATGCTGCAAGTCATACTATAACCTTCGCTGAATCTTTCCCAGGAAATACCGTAGTTGTAGATGCTATCCAAGAGGAGACAGCAGTTGCAGGATCTTCAAGATATACTGAGGATTCTATGAGTTCGACAGGTTATACAGTATATTGGGAGGGATATGATGATAACAGCAATTTAGCAACTGTAACAGCAGGTTATATAGCAGTGGAATTAGGAAGTTCAAGCAATACATTTGAAAGTGGTATAGAACAAGAGGTTACTGAAGATGCGTATGATGGTCTTTGGGAGGGTGTGTCATTCATTAATACCTATAGTGTACCACCGGTTTTATTTACAAATCCTATAGATTCAAATGGCGGCGACCCCACTATTGTAGGTAGAAGAAGTCTCAGTACAACAGGTGTTGATGTTAGATGTACTGAGGGGCAGAATCAAGACACTGAATTAGACCATGCTACATGTGACATACCTTGGATAGTTTGGACTGATGATGACTCAGTTGACGGTACAGATTGGATTGAATGGACAAACGCTAGTAATCCAGATATTTCAAGTCCCTGGTCTTGGAATTTTGGCTTTCCAAATGGCCCAGGCTATTACGAGTTTTATAGCATAGGAAAGAAATCTGGCTCGCCTGATGAACCGGCCCCTAGTAGCGCTGATGCGAAATGTTACAAAATACCTATGTCTCCGATAATAAATAGTTATGATCTACGAAATGCTACTGGTTCAAAGTTAAACAATGCAACTGGTTTACTTGATGTTAACAATGAGTACTACTTTACCGTAAACATAACGGATCCTGATAGCTGGAGTGACATAGAATATATTAACATAACCGCTTGGTACGACAATGGCAACGATAGTAGCATATATAATCAGACAAGTGGCGGAAACCTTAACATGTTCTTACAATACGAAAACACCACTGGCACACCTGTTTTTAGAATGCTTTGGCCTGATGACGAGGCACAAATAGTACTAACAAATTGCACAGAAACAGTTGTTAACAGTACAACCAGAATCATCAATATTAGTTTCATACCAGGGAGCCAAATAAGATGGGCAAGTAGCAACAACACCTGGAATAGTGCAAGTAACACAACCAACGATCTATGGAGCTGGAACTTCAACATAACAGTACAAGACGCCATAGGAAAACAAGACTGGAAACGTGATGAATACGGCATCTACAAACATACCAGTATTAGTGCTGACTCAGACTGGGTAGACGTACACGCACTACCCGGATTCAGCGACGACTCAAGTATTGTTACATTGACATATTCCTCCAATTATGACTATAATCTGAGTATTTATTTCGAAGAAAATCTAACACACACAACACTAAGCGGCTATTACATAAACATAGCAAATAACGTGACAATAAAAGAAGATGCAGACCCAGGTGATGACATAACTAGTGATAAAACATTCACTGGAATAGGGGAGATAAATGCTATACAAATCTTTAACACATCTGGGACACATCCATCAGATGGAATTAGCCAAACCGTGGACGTACAATTCACAGTATATATACCCTTGGGTACAATGGGAGGAAAATACACAGCAAAAGTAGCTACTAAAATCAGCCAAGACTAAAAAAATAAAAAAAAGAGAAAGAAGAGATGTTGAAAACTTATGGTTTTTTATTTCTTTTTCAAATATGGAAGACCAGTTCTCTTGTTTACACCAACGACATAGCCATTTGGTAACTCACATGGGTTACCACTTTTTGGTGTTCTCTTACTAAAGAAATAGATTGTTTGGTTTCTCCCACCTTTAAGTTTTACATCTCGCGTGTATAAAGTCCATCCTTGATGTGTATATGACATAAATTATACCTCCAGATAGGGAATACATACCTTAAGATTTAAATCTTTCCTTATTTTCCCTGATAAAAATACGTCTACTTCCCCTTATCGTTTTTCAAATATTTTTTAACCATCTCAATGGCACAGAGTTTCCCACACATAGAGCAGGCATTAGTATCTTCGAGAGGTAGTCTTTTTTCTCGGTGTTCTTTTGCTTTTTTGGGGTCTATACATAATTTGAACATTTTATCCCAGTCTAGGTTTTCCCTTGCTTTGCTAAACTCTGAGTCGATGTCTCTGTCTATTCCTCTTGCTAGGTCCGCTGCGTGTGCTGCGATCATGGTTGCTACGACTCCTTCTCTAACATCGTTTTTATCTGGTAGTGATAGATGTTCAGCGGGTGTTAAGTAGCATAGGAAATCTGCTCCTGCGAAACCAGCAATAGCTCCACCTATTCCCCCTACGAAATGATCATAACCTGGTGCTATATCTGTGACAAGTGGCCCAAGGACAAAATAGGGTGCTTCCTTAGTGACTGTTTTCATAACCTCGATATTGGATTGGATGTCGTTGAGTGGCATATGCCCTGGCCCTTCAACCATAGTTTGAACACCTTTTTCACGTGCTCTCTCTACTAGTTCACCAATTATTAACAATTCTTGGAATTTAGCTCTGTCATTTGAGTCATATAGTGCTCCAGATCTCATACCATCCCCTAGGCTAAGGGTTACATCATATTTTTTTGCTAGCTCCAGGAGGTAATCAAAGTTTTTGTACAATGGATTTTCCTCTTCATTATGTATTATCCATGCCATGTGAAAAGATCCACCACGGGATACCATAGGGATCAGCCGTTTTTGTTTAAGGAGTCTCTCAACACTAACTCTGGTGACACCTACATGTGTTACTGCGAAATCAATTCCTTGTTTTGCCTGTTTTTCAAAGGTGTTAAAAATTTCATTCTCAGTTATATCAACGATTGAACCATGTTTCTCAATTGCTTCAATTCCTGCTTGATAAATCGGGACAGTTCCAAAGGGTACATCTACTGTTTTCAAAAGACTAGTGCGGATTTTATCAAGATCTCCGCCTGTGGAGAGATCCATAACTGCATGGGATCCTGCCTCAATAGCAACTTTTGCTTTTTCAATTTCCTCATCAATGTCACAGTGTTCTCTTGAGGTTCCAATGTTAGCATTAACTTTAACTCTTAGACCTTTACCTATACCCAGCGCTCTTGGAGAATGTATTGGGTTGAAAGGTATTACTATTTTACCTGAGGCAACTCTTCGTCTAACAACTCCGACGTCAATTTTTTCATCTTTAGAAACAGATCTTATTTGTTTTGTGATTTTTCCATGTTTAGCTTCCGATATCTGAGTCATGAATGGCTCACCTAAATGGAGTAAATGATATTTTAACTATCCCCTATAAAATCTAATATTTGCTCCTATATAAACATATCAGTCAAAAAAATAATATTTGATAAAAGAGAAGGAAGGCTGGCTCCAAGTTAGGAGGGATGGGATGCACTCAAAAACTACCAGCCCGATTCCTTCCATCCCCGTGAAACATTAAGTGTTTTAAGTATCTTTTTCGCAGATGAATATGTAAATAAGTATGTAGTTAAACCATTGACTTTACTCGATTAAATTTTTTTATAAACAGTAGATAAATTAATATAGAGAATGTATATTGCGCCAGGAAACACAATATAGGGTGAAAAATATGATAAGCGCTTATATACTCGTAAACATGCGACCTGGAGACACAGATAAAGCCATTGCAAAGATGAGAAAAGTTGAAAATGTTACAAAAATCTCAGCCGTTGCAGGTGAATACGATGTTGTCGTTAGAGTACAAGTTAGAAACCTTGACAGATTACTTAAAGTTACTAATAAAATCCAGATGATAGAGGGCGTAAAAAAGACTACTACTCAAGTAATTGAGAAAGAAATCTCACTATGAAAATAAGAAAAAAATACCTGTTTTATGCGCTAGCGTTTACTTCTGCAATACTATCTGCTATAGTTGTAGGAATAGATACAACTATACGCGTAAAATTTATCCAAAACCCTTATGCTTTTGGAACAGCCTGTTTCCTAGTTGGAACATTGATAACATTGCTAATCGTGCTTTTTTTATCTATACCAATACAGGGAAAAAGCATTGGTGGAAAAATAATAGACCCATCTTTCAAAAGAATAAGACTAGTTAAAAAAGAGGAACTTAAATATCATATTTTCGCTGGTTTTGGAAATAGCTTGCTCACACTAGGGTATTTTATTCTTCTTTCAATATTAGAAGATCCATCTGTAGTATTACCTTTTGCTCAGATAGTAATATTGTATCTCTTGTTTATTGAATCTGCTACTGAGAAAAATGCTCCAACACTAGTTGAAATACAATCATCAGTTATAGTAACATTTGGAGCTATACTAGGATCAATAACTCTAAGCGGCGGTATAAGTATTGAATCACTTGCAATAGTATTTTTATTGTATACTCCTGCATGGGCTATTTTTTCGATTTATCAAAGAAAACTCAAACTATTGAAAATTGATAAAAGACCCAATGATGCAGTTAACATTAGATTCTGGAATGTGGTATTTGCATGTGTTTTCACACTAGTTATGATCACAGCTTATGATCTTATAATGAACACAAACAATATATTAGCAGGGATTACTGCCTCTTTTGATCATTTCTGGTGGGTATCACTTACAATGGGTGTTACGTTTTTTGCATTTGTATTCTACATACGTGCTCTGGGAATTGGAAAAGCAAGTATTACCCAGGCTGTTCGTTCGTCTATAATCGTTTTTACAATACCTGTGACAATTTTGCTAGCTTTTCTTGGTATAATCCCATTGTTCTCCGTTGAACCGGTATGGTTGCTTATTAAAATCATCGGTATAATCCTTGTTATGATGGGTATTGTCTCATTTGCCTTGACTCTGGTAAAAGCTTATATTTTCATAAATATGAAACCAGGATATGATCTTGAGGAAACAATGAAGAAACTTTGGGATATCCATGGTGTTAACCGGGTTACAGCTGTCGCGGGTCCTTATGATTTTATTGTGAAGATCCGAACGCGGACACTTGTTAAAGGCTATGAAAAAATTGTACGTAAAATAGAAGCAATTGACGGAATAAGAGAGTATAGATGGCAGTCTGTTCTTAAAGAATGGGAAGAGATTTGAAACATTTGTTACATTTATTAAAAAACTTATAAATATCGTCTTTCTATTCGGTTTTCTACAAATGTGTGGTATTGTTGGTATTATCGGGGGAAAACCTGTTTCTCGTCTTATTTATCATAGTTTATTTTCGATACAGCATCGTGGTCAGTCATCTGCTGGTATGCTTGTGTATGATGGTAATATTCATGTTTTGAAGGATGCGGGTTTGGTTAGAGAGGTTTTTGATACTGAAAAAAAGATAGACGTCCCTGGTAATGTGGGTATTGGGCATACAAGGTATTCAACAGCAGGTATGGATGATATCGCGTCTTTGAAATATAATGCACAACCGGAGTACTTGGTTAATCCGTTTTTGGCAACTGCTCACAATGGCAATATATTCAACTGTTCTGAGCTTTATAATATGACAAAGAGGAAACCACGTACAGATTGTGATGTTCAATGTCTTCTTCTACCAATGGCGGATAAATTGTATAAGCAGGAGTTAACACCTGATTTATTATTTGATGCTTGTAAAGATTTGATGATGCGTTTAAAAGGTAGCTATTCTGTTTTATTCCTCGCTGATTCTGGCGATAATCCTTATCTTTTTGGTATGACTGATCCTTATAAAATCAGACCACTAGTCCTCGGTCAGTATAATGGTATGTACTGTTTAACATCTGAGACACGTGTTTTTAAGAAAATTAATTTTGAATATATCAAGGATATCCCTAGTGGTTCAGTTGTTGTGATTGATGCTGAGGGGAACATATATGAAAAACAGATTATTAAGAAACCAGAACGGCCATGTATGTTCGAGTTTGTTTATTTTGCGAAACCAGATTCACGTATAAATGGTAGATCTGTTCATAACGTACGAGCTGAGATAGGCCGTATATTAGCTAAAGAGCGTCCTGTTAAGGCAGATGTCGTTATACCAGTTCCAGAGTCAGGTCGTCATTATGCAACTGGTTACGCTAGAGAATCAGGTATACCCCTGGATGAGGGGATAATGAAAGATAAGGATGAGCGTAGTTTTATTCAACAAACTCAGGAAAGTAGAGATAAAGTAGTTGAGGAAGGTCTTTCGTATCTCCGCTCAGTTCTAGGCAATAAACGTGTTGTACTCATTGATGACTCTATAGTCCGTGGAACAAATATTCGTAAACTTGTGAAAGGTGTCAAACAGGCTGGTGCCAGAGAAGTTCATATTAGAATTGGTTGTCCGCCTCTTATTGCACCTTGTTATCTTGGTATTGATATGAGGAGTAAAAAAGAGTTCATAGCACGAGATAAAGATGGTCGGATTAAAAAATGGGATGCAATCGCTAAAGAAATTGGTGCTGATTCGTTGGCATATACTAGTATGGATGGGTTGAAACAAGCAATTGGATTTAAAACCTGCAGAGGCTGTATAGATTTCCCTGATGGATACCCTGAAGAACTAAAAGAAGATGTTATTAAACTTTTCAAAATAGACAAGGGTAATCAAAGAGCATATGAATGCATCCAGTAACTCCATACTTTAATAATATAAAGACTCATGATTGAAATAACAAAGGGGACACTTGAAGAGCGAGTGATTAGACTTTTACAGGAGACGTATCCTATAACTGTTAAAGATATTAAAAATGAACTAAAAATATCTGAGAATATCATCCTTAGAACATTGAAGAAATTTCAAATAAAAGGCGTTGTTAGACTTGAGCTTCTTCCAGATAAAACTTATGTGAGATTACTAAGACATGATTTCAATTTTATTGGTAAACAAAGACAGAAACGTTTTATAAAACATTATTCACGTGGGAAAAAGCAGGATTCTGAGGGATATGATGGCATTATGTGTTCCTAGGATGATTTTTTTTAGAAATCTTTGCCATTCCAACAGTACAAGCATAGTCTATCTTTTGGTAGTCCTATCGCCTGGACCATATCATCTAAAAGCTGATATCTCAAAGTGGTAACACCTAGATCTTTTGCTATCCAATCAATCATTTTCTTATATTTTTTAGATTTAGGATTCAGATAATCAGAGACATCTTCGATGTTTTTTCCCTCTATAGCTTTTATTGCTTTTCTAGCTGCTAACTCATGAATACTACGCGTAGATAAATTGTATATACATGGAAACATCAATGGCGGACACCCTGGTCTTACATGTACCTCTTTTACACCTGCCTCTTTAAGTTTTGTAATTGTGAAATTCTTAAGTTGAGTCCCCCTAACAATAGAATCTTCACAAAGAATAACCCTATTACCTTTTGCTATGTCCTTATTTGCTATTAGCTTCATAAGCGCTATTCTATCTCTCATCTCTTGTGTTAAAGGCGTGTAACTACGCCCATAACCTGGCGTATATTTTACAAGGACTCTCCTAAATGGTTTACCTGATTCCATAGCATAACCTATAGCATGAGCAGTTCCTGAGTCAGGTACCCCTGAGACTAGATCTATTTTTACATTATCTCGTTTTGCCAGAAACTTTCCACTGTTCTCCCTTACTTTTTCTACGTTTATACCCTCATAGGTTGAAGCTGGGAATCCCGTATAAATCCATAAAAACGCACATATTTTATTTTGCGAGTCACCGCGTCTTTTTTGTTCTATTCCTTTTTTACTTATAAAAACAATTTCACCGGGATTAAGGAATTTTTTAATGTTAAAATCCAAGTTTGGAAAAGCACAGGTTTCACTAGTAACAGCGGTCTCCCCTTTTTTCTCTCCAATTATTAGCGGTGTAACACCATTTCTATCTCTAGCACAATATATTCCATTTTTTGTTAATATTAGCAAGGAGATGGAACCATTAATCTTATCGTACATTTTCTCAATGCCATCAATGATTGTATCTCCCTGATTTATTAGATTTGCAACAAGTTCAATTGTGTTAACATCACCATGTTCTATTTCACTGAAGAAGACGCCTTTTTTAATTAACGTTTTCGCTAGTTCATCTTTATTTGTAACTAGTCCAGCGCAACATATAGCGAAAGACCCGAATTTACTCTCAAAACTAAGTGGTTGCGGATCCTTGTCAGATATAACTCCGATTCCTAGTTTACTTTTAATCTGGCCAGATCCCTCATAGAATTTTGATTTAAACTGTGAATTTGAAATATCATGAATTTTTTTAACAGGTATCTTTTTTTTATCAATAAAAGCTATACCACCGTATTCTGTTCCTAGATGGCTATGGTAATCAGTTCCATAGTATAAACTAGAAATACAGTTATTATTGCTTACAACACCAAATAAACCACTCATAGTTTCCCCCGGTAAACTGGAAAACAATAAACCCTATATAACAGTTATCAAATATAATAATAAAAACAATTTCTTTTATTTTATCCTATTACTTGGACCACTTGATTATTTACAACTAAAAACTCTACAAGCTCACCAGATTCTTTCAACTTCTTAAGAAGATCATAACTCAATATATGCTCATACTTTGATACAACTCTACTGCCACTAGGAGACCAACTACCGATTTCAATTTCTCTCATATCAAAATCTTTTACGGCCCCGAGCATACTAAATGATTCAACTCTGACTTTAAACGGGCAAGAATTACACTCGATAATAGTATCATAGGGCACATAAGGGTTATGTGAATCATGTATAGGTTCCACCTGTATAAGCACCATTTTTCCCCCACACTTAGGGCATTTCATAGAGTCCCCGGTTCTACTCCAAATGCTAGTGACTATTTCCATGTCCTTTTTATTGTAACTCGCGGTGTCCACAAAAATCCAACCTACATATTATGTATACTTCTCACATAAATACTTTTTCAAAAAACTATCAAAAAAACAATGAAATTTTATCGTCATATTAATAATTAGAAATCTCTTTCTATATTTCTGAAGGATGAGAAAAGATGAGAATAATCACGTTCCTATCTGATTTTGGAACTAAGGATTCCTATGTGGCACAGATGAAAGCTGTAGCTTCATCGATGACAGATGCTAGACTGATTGATATAACACATGAGATAACACCACATAATATCCATCATGGAGCCTTTATCCTTCGATCATCTGTACCATATTTTCCACCTGGTACAGTCCATGTGGCAGTTGTTGACCCCAGTGTTGGTACCAAACGGAGAGGTGTAGTGATTACAACACGTAGTCAGATATTAATTGGACCAGATAATGGTCTATTATTGCCCGCTGCAAACTTACTTGGAGATTTCGTTGTTTACATGATAGAAAACCCAAATTTAATGCTAGATTCTATTTCAAATACTTTTCATGGCAGAGATGTTTTCACGCCAATAGCGAGTCATATAGTAAACGGTGTATCATTTGAAGAAATAGGCCCAATTGTCAATGATTTTATTAGACTGGATTTTGGAACAGCAGAAATAACTGATAAATCAGCAAATGGAAAAATAATCTACACTGATCATTTTGGAAACATTATAACAAATATTGACTGGTCTAGGCTTAAACAATATCTAGATTTTGATAAAAAAATCATGGTATTTATAGGCAAAAAGCAACAACAGCTCTCATTTGTAAAATCTTACGATTTTGTAAAAAAAGGTGAACTACTGGCGACCATTGGTAGCAGTAATTTCCTGGAGATTAGCATGAATGAAGGAGATGTTGCTAGTAAACTACGTGTTAAACCAGAGGATGATATCAAAATACTATTCAGCTAAAGTTTCTCCCGTGTCTTATCAACAGTAGTATAAACATTACCTCCCAGGTAGTAACATGGCTGAATTTTTTTGTTTTCAAGTAAATTATCCTTAAATGCATTTTCATCAGCTCGGAGGTTTAATATTTCACCTACGAAAAACGTGTGATCCCCAATTGTGAGTGTTTTAGCTAGTTTACATTCCATATGGGCAAAACCTTCTTTTATCAAAGGCGTTTTTGTTTTTTTAGCAGGTGTTAGAGTTAGTTTTGTTTCATCTATTTTATTTGTGTTTCTACCCGAGTGTGTTCCACAGTAATGGACTTCTTTTACTAGTTTATATGGTACAAAGTTTATGACGAATTCCTTTGTTTTCTTAATTAGTTCATGTGAGTATCTTTTTGGTGCAACTGATATACCATAGAGTGGTGGTTTTTTTGATATCGGTGTGTGCCATGCTATTGTTATAATGTTGGTTTTTCCTTTTTCATCGTTACATGTTACTAGTACTGCTTGCATTGGGAATGCATAGTAATAGTATTTGTTCATATTTCCTTTAATTTTCATGAGTTTCCTCCACATTTTGGTTTTAAAATTTTAGAATAGCATCAAGTAAGCCATGTGCATAGTTTATGCATCCGAAAGCTGTGAAATAGTCTTTTTTTTCTAGGTAGTATTTTGTATCTTCGTAGTATTGACTTGCTAATTCAATGGTTTTTTCTTGTGATTCGTTGAGTTTTTTTTGTTTTATTTTTTTTATGTTCTCTTCGAACATTTTTATGTCTTTTTTTATTCTTGTTGATTCGTCCATGATTGTTTACACTTTTTTTAGAAATAGATTTTTCTTTAATAAAATATCTTGCTTATTTTTTTAAAAAATAAAAAATAGAGAGGTGTGGAATGTTTTATTC
>Ga0315555_1001818_pt1 | contig 15352 bp, 10 predicted proteins | sample SalMarSW160380MG_FD_202113 | JGI IMG/M metagenome (GOLD analysis project Ga0315555, IMG submission 202113) | Salt marsh sediment microbial communities from the Plum Island Ecosystem LTER, Massachusetts, United States - Salt Marsh Sediment SW1603-80 ... | reverse complement strand
GGAAATAAACATTAAACAGGGTAAAATCCGAGTATTTTAATCTAATGAGCCTACCCTCATTATCGAACTTTTCTATTCCAATTCCAAAGCCAACATCATCACACTTTTTGTTCGATAAAACCAAAACCCCACTATACCCCTTCCTCTCTGCCGAATTCCAATAATAATCATATCCCTCGAGACTAAGAAATTCACTTTGTTCTATCTGGCTTTTATCCGCTTTTATTTCCTGCAGGCAAAGTACATCGGGCTGCCTGGTTTTAACCCAATCCGTAAAATCTTTTTTAAGTATCGCGCGAAGCCCATTTACATTGAACGAAACAATATCCATTTATTATGTATTATTACACCACGGATTTAAACTGATTCCCCAACCACGCATCCTGAATATTTTTTTAACAACAAATAGCACAAATTTCACAAATAAATTTATAATAGTCATTTTTTTTATAAAAAACAGATTCTTTTTCCTTTATTCGTGCTATTTGTGTAATTCGTTGTTTCTCTCTTTTTTTAGTTTTGATTTGTCATTTTCCATTTTGATATTTAATTTTTGCATTTTATTTATTAAAGCCTCACCTTCAATCCTTTTTCTTTCAAGTATTCCTTAACTTCCTTAATGCTTAAAATACGAAAATGAAAAACAGAAGCGGCAAGTAAAATATCCGCTCCTCCTTCGACTACTCCTTCGTAAAAATGCTCTAGTGTTCCGGCTCCCCCCGAAGCAATAACCGGCAAACTAACCACATCAGAAATTGCTCTGGTAAATCCTATATCATAACCTTCTTTTGTTCCGTCTCCGTCCATACTTGTAGGAAGAATCGCGCCAGCTCCTAAACCCTCACATTTTTTCGCCCACTGTGCAGCGTCTTTCCCTACGGGCTTTGTACCACCCGAGACTACAACCTCAAAACCAGAAGGCATTTCTTTGTTTCTTTTACCGTCGATTGCAACCACAATCTTTTCAGAACCGAAAGCCTTAACTGCATCATTAATTAAATCGGGATTTTTAACTGCGGCACTGTTCATGGATACTTTATCCGCACCGGCGGAAAGAACCAATTCGATATCTTCCGTAGTAGAAATTCCGCCACCTACTGTAAGAGGAATATCGATAACCGAAGAAACATTTTTTACCCATTCAAGCCTTGTCTTCCTATTTTCAAGAGTTGCCGCAATATCCAGCATAGCAAGCTCATCCGCGCCTTCTTTCTGATAGAAGGCAGCATTTTCTACAGGGTCACCCGCTTCTTTAAGATCTACAAAATGAACACCTTTTACAACTCGACCGTTTTTCATATCAAGACATGGCATGATTTTTATTTCATCCATCTCACCTCCTTTTTCTATTAAGAACCTTATTTATTCTTAAACATAATATCTCAGACAGAATAATCAAATTACCATTGCATGTCAAGAACGCTCCAAGAACACAGTACGGCAAAACCGCTAATTTGTGCAATTTATTGTTAAAAATGGGTTGTGAGGGGAATAAAAAAACTCTGTAGTACTGCCAGTCAACTTTTTGTTTTTTTTGCAAAAGATTGAAAAGATCAGCCATAATGTTAAACGCATTAAAACTGTCATTGCGTTTATAAGAAAAAGTCAACCCCCTTATTTATTTTTTTCCAAAAACCTTTTATATTCCCTCATTTTCCTATCATGTAATTTCTTGTTCATATATCCGTAATACTCTCTTTCTCTCAGCATATAATACATTGCTGTAAGTATTTTCCGTACAACTGCTGTCCTTGCTTTACACGCGCCTTTACCCTTTCGGAGCCTCCAGTAAAATTCGTTGATAAAAGGACTTTCTCTCTTGAAATGTCCTATTGATTGCAGCATTAATTCCATTGATTGTTTTCTTCCGTTTTTCTGGGTTTTTCCATTTTTTGTTTTTTTATTCGATTCTTCTGTTTTAGGAGTACTCCTTAGATATTTACAGAACTGCTTGGCTTTTTTAAATCTCTTTACAGTAGCATAATCAGATATTAATCCTAAAGCCCCAAATACACTTATGCCACCTATACTTACAAGAATATCTATATCGGGAATAAAAGGTTCTCCGGTTAATAATATCTTCTCTTTTATTTCCGCTTTCTTCTCCTGTAATTTGCTCAGAATATCAAATAATATCTCTACATGTATCTTATATTCTTCATCCAGGTCTATCGGTTTTAACCCTGTCATTATTTTATCGAAGATATGTTTTTTACTATATGGTTTTAGATTCTGTTTGAATAAAGAATGAATAAAGAGCAATCACCTGAAGAGTATATACCACCCCCTGAAAATCAAGACTTTTTCTCATTATAATCGAACGCTTCTTCTTTGCTAAACCCCCGTGACGCAATCTCAATTTTCTCGTAGGGCACGGCTTTAACCGTGCTAAGATGCGGGGAATCAATGAACTCGCAAACCTGAAGGTTTGCCCTACGCAAGAAGTCATGCGATTGCTTCGTCGCTTCGCTCCTCGCAATGACGTTACTTGCGATGACACTTCCTTTTCTTCTATTAATTCTACTAAAGCGGTTTCAAGTTTTGGGGTTGGAAGGGGCTTCTGACTTCTCTTTTTTATCTTTTTCCATTTTCTTTTCTTAATTTAAAATTTCCAATCTTCAATTTCCAATTTCCAATTAAACTATACTCTGAACCCTTAAATAGTGGCTTTGCCGCGCTGTGGCTCTGTGTGAGATTAATTTGGGGGTTGCGTTCCTCTACGTGTTATCGTTTTGGGTTTCAAAAATGAATTTCAACTCCTCCAGCAGGTAATATCGGAAGTGAATAATAAGGTTTTACTTTGACGTTGTTTTCATATTCATCTCCGTATTCATAATAATGTCCCATCACATTCTTTCTATTATATACATTCCAGATTTCAAAATAAAGTAAAGTTTTCAATCCAAAAAGAGTGTAATTGGAATTAAATCTTAAATTAAGCTGATGAAAAGCAGGATATCTTCGTGAATTTGTTTCTCCTTTAACCGGAATCCAAAAAGTTCCTGAAGTATCGGCAACAGCAGCCACAACAGGTGTATAAGGACTGCCGCTTGCGGATCTAAACTTGGCGCCTAAAGAAAACTTTTTCGTAATTTTCCAATCAAAAACCGCAGAAAACATATGTCGCTTGTCAAAATCGGCATAGTACTCGACATCGTTAAGGAATTCTCTTCGTTTTGATAATCCAAGAGAGTAACTTAACCAGCCATTAAGATTTTTTGAATCCTTTTTTAAGAAAAATTCTATCCCTCGAGCATATCCTGTACCATCGCTGGAAAAATTTTCAAGCGTATCAACAGTAACCAGGTTATTGTAATCTTTTTCGTAGAGTTCCACCCATCCCTGTAAGCTTTCCTTGAACTTGTGTTTGAGCCCCAATATGTAATGTACGGCTTTCCTGGAACCCAGATTCTCATTCCTACTTGCAACTTGAATTCCCGGATGCTGAGTAAACAGACCCGTTGCAGCACGTATTTCAGTCACAGGTGTCAGCTTATATTTTAATGAAAATCTCGGAGAAACATCAAAAATTTCATTTAAGTTCCAGTAGTCAAACCGTATCCCCCCAGTAACGGAAATACGGTCAGTAAGACGCCAGGAATCCTGAATATAGTAAGAAGCCGACCATGTTGTATCTTTTACCTCGTAAATTGTGGTTGGTATTGAAGGATCATCCGGATCAGCCTCATAGTTTACCAGGTCAATCGGTATATCTTCCACAATGTCATAAAAACCGAGATCTAATTTGATCCCCGTTTTTACCGTGTGTGAGTGATTTATATTCCAGGTTATGTCTTCAATAAATCCGAAATCGAGAGCATTTATATCTGACTTCATATTTTTGCCAATTTCATATTGAAATACTGTTTTTTGTCTGGTCAAGGCACAAACAGAATATAAATCTTCATTAATTATGCTCTTCCATTCCAGAGTTTGGGTATTTAGTTTGCCTTCATCGTATATCTTCGAGGGCATTCCTTTTTCAGACTCATCAGCAACGAAATCAATCGATTCGTAAGAGGCAAGTCCCGAGAAATAAATTTTATTGGCTGGATTCGGTTCATAACCAAACTTAAAATTACCATCCCAGAAATATGGAATAGGGAATGACGCATCTTCTTTTAGAATAAGGTCAAGATAAGAACGTCTTCCGGCGAATAAGAAAAAACCCTTGGAACTAATTGGGCCTTCAAATAGAGCCTGCATATTTATAAATCCAAAAGAAGCATTACCGGAAAAACGTTCTCTATTACCTTCGCGAGTCGTTATATTAAAAACCGACGATAAGGCATTTCCATACTTTGCTGGGAATCCTCCGGTTTGAAGTTCTATATCTTCAATAACATAAGAGTTAAAAACCGATTTCATACCACCGAAATGCCAGGGCCAATCCACTGGAGTCCAATCAAGTAAAAAGAGATTTTCGTCAGGATTACCCCCCCGAACATACAAATGACTGGTTGAAAAAAGGCCGCCCATAGAAGTAACACCAGGTAAAGTGGGAATCACCCTTATAGGATCCTGCATGTGCCCTTCTCTTAAAATCAGGCTTTCTCCTTCCAATAAATAATCACTAACAGCACTTCTTTCAACCAATTTTTCACCCGAAACAACCACTCCCGGTAAACGGATCAACTTCTCTTCAAGAATTACATTCAGAGGAATCAGCTTGTTTTCATGAACCTCAATGTCAAATGTATCCGACTTATAACCCATCATACTCGCAATAATCTTCCCGGAACCAGCAGGAACATTCTGAATTATATAATATCCTTTGTCATCAGTGGCAGCGCCTAACAGAGTTTCATCCACCAAAAGATTTACTCCTATTAGAGCTTCTCCCTTCTTCTTATCGGTTACCCTTCCATAAATAGAACCTGTTTCTTCAGCAAAAACAAGCACTGGAGTCAATATTATGAAAATCATACGCAGAGCAAAAAATAATTGTCTCATTACTACCCCGCTTTTCTTAATTGATTGAAATAAACTTTTATCTTTATTCAGAACTATATATAAATTAATTATATTTTTTGTCAAGATTGAACCAATTAAATTAAATATTAAAAGTTAAAAAGCAAAATAACAAAAAAACTGGAAAATGATTACTTCCCTAACCAAAAATCATTTGTTCTATTCTTGTAACTTGCTGTTTTCTTTATTTGGCGGGGTGGTGAGATCCTGTATTCTGACTCCTGTCTTCTGCCTTCTTTGTTAAATTTTTACATTACTAGCGATTTTGTCTCACAAAGTTTTTTCAACCAATAGGATTGAAAGTATTGTATAAATACCCTTGACTTTATTAACTCTTATTCGTAATTATCTTATTATGAAGAAAAATGCTACTTTAATATTTCTCGGTTCAGCTATTATACTTATTTTATTTGTAGTAATGGAATTTAGACCCGAAATTTATATGCCTCTCGAGAGATTCCTTTATGATAAAAGAGAATTCTTCGAAATAGACCTTACGCAAGAAAGAAAAGAAATCAACATAATAGATATAGATGCAAAAAGCGTTAAAGAACTCGGCAGATATCATAATTGGCCCAGATACTACTTTGGAAAAGCTATTAACGTCGTATCCAGCCAGGGCCCATATGTTATAGGGCTGGATATGATATTCTCCACGCCTGATTCCCTGAACGATTTTGCTAAAAAAGTTTATCTGGAAAAACTAACAGATAATTTAAAGACAATATTCCCCCCCAAAGATTCTTCTGAAATAAAAGAAAAAATAAAAATATCTCTTTCTGCTCTTTCCTTCGACGATTACATCGCATCCCAAATAAAAAAAGCCGGAAATGTTGTACTCGCTTCTTATCTTAATCCGGACAGCACCAACAAACCTTCGAGTGATTTAAGCAAATATTTCCTTCAAAAAGTACCTCCCCCCTCGAATCCCGAATTAACGTTTGATGGAATAACAGTCCCTATTTCTGAATATTTAAAAGCCGGCGCTAAAATAGGTCTGGTTAATGATATTTTTGATCCCGACGGAGTAAGAAGAAAAGATCCATTGTTTTTCAATTACAGAGGAAAAACATTACCTTCTTTTTCCCTTGCAATCGCAACGAGAGCGGTAAAAAATTGGGACTATAATAACGGAAAATTGGAAATCCTGAACAGAAAAATCCCTTTAGAAGACAACGTTTTTTTAAGAATAAAATATCAGGGGGACGCGAAAACTTTCAGATATGTATCTTTCGTAGATGTGGTAAAAGAGAACATTCCCGATACTTTATTTACAAAAAAAATAGTTTTATTCGGGTCTTCACTCCCGGAACTTTATGATTATTCACAAACTCCTTTCGGAGCCAAATTACCCGGAGTCGAATGCCACGCTAATATAATACATAATTTGCTCTTTTCTAAACCTATAACCAAACCTCCCAAATATATAGTAATAGTAATATCCGTTTTTATGATTTTCCTTACACTATTATTGGCCAATAAAACAGCTCCCTATATTTCCCCAATAATAACTTTTGTAATTACCATAATATATCTATTATTTACAATTGTAATGTATATGAGCTATTTTGTATCTTATGAAATGTCCAGACCGATAATAGGGATTATATTTGCGTTCTTAGCAGGATTAACCTCACGAATATATTTTGGAGAAGAAGAAAAGAAATGGATTAAAGATCTCTTTTCCAGATATGTTTCGGAGGAAGTTGTAAACCAGATAATGGACTCTCCTCATTTAAGTCTCGAAGGAAAACGTCAGGAAATAAGCGTCCTATTTTGTGATATAAGAAATTTTACCCCAAGAGCAGAAAAGGAAAATCCTGAAAACATTGTAAAAATTTTAAACGCTTTCTTTGAAGAAATGTCTAATACAATTTTTCAATTCGGTGGTATGGTAGACAAGTACCTGGGTGATGGTATAATGGCACTTTTTGGAGCACCAATACACCATCCGGGACACGCAGATAGAGCTGTTTCCTGCGCCATAGAAATGCAAAACCGTATTCATTACCTTAATCAAAAAGAGTTCATGAGAGGGAAAACACCCCTTGAAATCGGAATTGGTATAAGTTCGGGAGAATCAGTTATTGGCAATGTCGGTTCTACAAACAGAATTGAATACACAGCCATTGGAGATCCGGTGAACACATCCGCCCGAATCGAACCACTGAATAAAGAATATAAGACAAAAATATTGATATCCGAATTTACAAAAAATCAGCTTCAGGGAACCTACAAATTACATTTCGTAGGTAAACTCCAGCTTAAAGGCAAGAGTGAATCCACCGGTATATACGCGGTAACCTCCGATTTATCTTTATGGTAAAATACATCAGGGAACTAATTATTACTAATTATATCTAAAATAAAAAAGGGAGAGGTTATGTTATTATTAATTTTAGGTGCAACTTTAAATTTTTATACAAACGATGTAGTAATAAAAAGAGCCGATAGTACAATTATTCCCACTATGGGTATGGAAATACTGGACAACGATACGATAATATCCAATGATAGTTCTCAAGCAGAAATCGTATATTCCGATAGCAGCACTCTTTACATCGACGAAAACTCAAAGATAGTTACTTCAGGAACAGAAAAACGATCTGTTTATATTTCTATCGGACGAGTATGGGCTAAAATAAAAAAACTCGTCAAAGGTGAATCTTTCGAAGTTAATAGCCCGTTATCCGTATCGGGAGTGATGGGAACAGAATTTGAGGTTTCCTATTTTGGCGACGAATCATTGGTTAAAGTGGTGGATGGGAAAGTAAACACTAAAGACAAACAAACCGGTAAAGAAGTCACGCTTGAAAAAGAACGCATGGCAAAAATAAGACGAAATACGCAAATGGAAGTCAAAAGGTTTAAATTGCAAGAATTAAAGAAATGGCACGAATGGAAAAAAGATCATCTGGACTTTTTACTCAGAAAGATAGAACTTGCTTTAAGTAAAGGAAGAACCATGCAGGCATCGAGACTTATGGCGCAGGGAAGAATTCTAGCCAAAAGATTAAATTTAACTGACGAATATGAAAATAGAATCAATTTGTTAAAAGAAAAATACGATAGCATAGAAGAAAAACAGGGTTTAATAGACAAGAGACTAAAAGAGATTAAACTTTCCCATAAAACTATAATGCTCAATCTTAACAGGAAAGAACCAAAATTAATGGAACTGAGCGCAAAAACTAAACGACTTTCTATGCTCACAACAGAATTGGAAGGACTTATAAGAAAACAAAGTTCCTTAAGCGCAAAACAACAATCAAAAGTTATAAATCGACAAACAGCAGAGATTGAAAACTTAATAAAAAACATAAAGCCGCAAACCATATACGAATGGCAGCAAAAATTAGACAACGATTATCAATTCTTACAGAACGCTCAAAAAATGCCTGGTTTGGACGCCCAAACTGCAAGTAAAGTCAAAATAACATCTAAAAGAATAGAAGAATTAAGAGATAGAGTCCGCAGAGCAAAAATTATCCTTGTGAAAGACATGAGCGCTTTCAAGAAAATAAAACTTCAAATCGTCAAATTGAAAATAGAGAGTAACCAGAGGTGAAGCAATAATTTCGTTTCTATTGAAATATTCAGGGTCAAAATCCCATCCAAGCCACTCCATCATTGAGTCATATTCTTCGTGCTTAGGATTCTTGATTATATCCAATAAATCATCATAACCACTAGTTCCACCACAATCTTCTGGAGGGCAATGCCGGGCACCATCTAAACAAATAGGATATTTCTTATTCTTATCTAAAGGTCATACTTTTTCTATTCCAATTGTATGTTCCCATCCATCACCAAAGTCGTATTCATAGATTATTTGTTGCTTCTCTTTTGAAATTAATTCATCAAGCTTTATGTCAGAGTAATCAATCTGTCTATTATCATCCCAATCATCTTCATGGTTAGGACTACAATAAAAATAATTATTAAATACAAATTGATGTAAGTGAGAATTTGTCCATTGATTACAACTAATCTTAATTACAATATATTTCGTTGAATTTTGTCACAGCCTCCATAGCCTCTTGTCCGGGATACCCCTTCCCGAAAAAAATAACTGGATTCCCTTCTCCATTAAAGGTTATAGAGGTGGGTCTTAGACAATTATCCTGTACATCCTCTACCATATTTATCTCCCAGTCACTCAACCCTTTTGTACCATACACAATACTAAAGGTATCATCCTTCATCAGCTTGGAACTAAAATGGAGTTCTTCACCTACTCTCGTGAGGTCTATCCCGTAATACCCTCTACCATAACCAAAATTCTGGTATGAAAATGAATCCACAACCTGCACATTCCAGACTTGTGCATAAGCACCGCCCAGAAGCAGGGCAAATATGCCTACTATCAGCATTGTTTTTATCCTTACCATTTTAACCTCCTTTTTTTGCCCAATAGCGTATAACTTGTTTATATCTTCGGATATACTCTCTATAGTTGCTCTTTCTCATCTTTTCTCAAAAAAGAATCTATCCAAAGGATTCCATCTGTATCCTTTTATAGATTTTATTTTTTCAGTGTATGCTGGATTATATGGAACGGTTAGCCCTATCTTTCCACTCTGTCCTCTGTTTATTTCGATTTTATAATTTCCCATTTTATTAGCCAATAATATAAAGAATTAGAGACAAAGTTAAGGGAAATTTGTTTCGGGTAAAAGTGGGCCAGGTTGAAAAATGAAGAATAGATTTTTTAACATTCCAATCTTCCTTGAATAAGACATTCAATCCTCGGCTTCCTCGCTATAATGTAATTGTATAATAGTTACTTTTATTTGCCAGGCCAAATTCCAGTTTTCAGTCTGACCCCACTTCGCAAATTTTTTCAAAATGAACTTGACTTTTGCTTTTCTTTATTATATGATATTATTGTATGATGCAAAATAATGATAAACTTTGGTAAGTTAAAACAGCAAAAATTTACATTCATGTAAGCACAAAAAACTTAACATCAATAAATGGCTCTCTTGATGCCATTTTATACAAGGAGGCAGATTTATGAAAGAATATATAAAAGCAATTTCACTCTGTATAATCGTAGGAATTATGTTTTTTTCCTGCGAGAAAGAAAGCACAGGACCTGGACCTGTGCAGGCAGAATTTAAATGGGAATACGAAGGACCGGGTATTTTATCCTCTCCTGCCATGAGTTCAGATGGAGCTATTTATGCCTTTTCGGAAAATGACACCCTTTATAGTGTAAACTCTGATGGTACTTTAAAATGGAAATATGCTTTACCTGATACTATCTGGTATAATCCAACAAACACTTTTTCATCACCTGTTGTAGCACCGGATGGAACAATTTATATTTTTGCCGTGGATGGTTATCTCTATGCTATAAACTCCGATGGCATCTTAAAATGGAAATATCCGGTAAAGACTTCTTTTCCAACAATATATGGAACACCTGCTGTAGGTTCTGATGGAACCATTTATGTTTTTGCACTTGATTCTCTATTCGCTATAAATTCTAATGGAACTCAAAAGTGGGGAGTCTATGTTGGCGGAGGTTCAAGTGTAACCTTTCCTGTTATAGGTTCAGATGGTACAATTTATATAGGAGCGGACAGAGATTTATACGCTATAAACCCTGACGGAAGTGTAAAATGGTCAATTGATATGGCTCCAGCGATATATGTTGGTGTAGGGTTAGCGCTTGAATCAGACGGAACTCTGTATGTTCTTGGTGTAGGAGGAATTGACGATGCAGGCAATATCCTTGCAGTAAATCCTGATGGAACTATAGAATGGACTTATCAAATAGAGGAACAGTATTTCATTGCAATGGGTAGTCCGGTAATAGGGCAGAATGGAATAATATATCTTGCTGGCAATATTGGTTACACAGGTTATATCTATGCTATAACAAATGACGGGCATCTTCAATGGAAAGTCGAAAATCCCGGCATAAACAATCAGGAACTTGCCACTTTTGCAATAGATTCAGATGGAATAATATATATACAGGAAGGTGCTTTGAACCCGGATGGAACCCTTAACTGGGAATATCCTTTAGGAGATATCGTTGTAAGTTCCTTGGGTTCTCCTGTTATAGGTTCGGATGGAACAATCTATGTTGGTTCCGCTACAGGTTTATATGCCTTTAATGGAACTTCACAGGGACTCGCATCTTCAGCATGGCCAAGATTCCAACATGACAATAAAAACACAGGCAGAATAGGAGGACAATAACAGAATAAAAAAAAAGGAGAAATGCGCATCCGTAGAGTCAGGCTGAAAACTGAAAAATAGATTCTTTAACATTCCAATTTTCCTCGAATATAGTGGCTTTGCGATTACCTCGTGTTACCACATAATAAAATACACCAGGGTATTCAATCCTTGGTTACCTCACTATAGTGAAATTACTGCCCCCTGGTGGAGCCTGCAAGTAACTGGCGTACCATAGAAGTTTAGGGAAACAGCTAAACACTTTAAATGGGACATCAGGGGAACCGATTATTTTCCGGTGTGAGGATTATACCCTATACGTGTTTGGTGCAATTCCCGAACAATCGTTTGCAATCGTTATTGGAGGAATTTTTTCCCTTGACAAATCGCCTTTAATATATGTTAGGCGAAGCGCCCATATTCACTTTAGATACTTACTGTTCCACCAACTCTACCCGCCAATTCCTTGTACGACCTTCTTCTGTCTTATTAGACTCGCAACAGGTGCCAATGAAGCCACGCCATATGCCTTCAATCGATCCGCAGAGACTTTATACTTTGTTATGAGTTCATTCATCACAGCCTCAGCCCGTGCCCTGGAAAGCTTCATGTTGTAACTTATTTCACCTACATTGTCAGTATGCCCAACAACCATGTGCCTGATTATCCCGAAAAATCATAATTTCCTACACCCTAAAATTTTACCTTTAGATATTATTCATCATCTGTTCTAAAAGGCGATGCCGGTAAACCTTCCTTATTATACAAATTCGCACCTTCAGGATTATCAGCCCATGCATACCTAACAGCAACAGGACCATCAATATTGTCGTTCCAGACAATCACTTTATTATCTTCGATTTTCGCGTTTGCCCAGATAAATTTTCTATCAGGACCACAAATAGCAAAATATTTCAGTTTCCCGCCACCTTTTACAATTAAACCACCACCCGTATTCGTAAACGTAACAATTATTTTGTTTCCCTTAATCTTCATACATTTATAAATAGGTCCCGAATAAATCACGTCTTCATCCCCATATGCCACCTTAAAAGCCGCAAGTGCAAGCCGTTTACCTACATCTTCCTTATTTAAAGGATGAATGTCATTCCATTCACCGATATCTATGGCAACAACCATACCGGTATTAGGAACAGAAAGCGTTTTAAGCTGAGCTTCCCGTAAGCCCGCCCAGTTACTTTCAAGAGGCTCGTCCTTTGCTTCCATAAAATTATGGAGCTGCACAAAAAGAAAAGGAAAATCTCCCTGATTCCATTTACGTCTCCACTCATTAATTAAGGCAGGAAATAATCTTTTATATTCAAAAGGTCTATGTGTATCAGATTCACCCTGGTACCAAATGACTCCTTTGATTCTATAGTTTAGAAGGGGAGCAATCATTCCGTTATAAAGACCCAATGGTTTATACTGAACAAAGGTTTGACCCGGTAATGGATCCATTTCTGCGCCTAATTTGTATTGCCACTTTCCCTTTAAATCGATAGTCTCCTCTCCTGCAATTAACTTGTACGGTTTGTCCTTAACGAAACCGCCCTTACCAATATTGTTGATAATTCTGACTACTATAATATTTTTCCCCGCTTTGAGTAAATCCTTTGGTATATCATATTTTCTTGGCGGGTACTGATATGAAATCGTGCCAACGAACTTACCGTTAATATATACCGAATCACTATCGACAATCCTGCCCATAAAAAGTCTTACCGGTTTGCCTGTCATGGAAGCCGGAACATCGATTTCTTTTCTGAACCATACGACCCCATCAAAACCTCCTAAACCTTCGTCTTCCCAGTAAGCAGGTAATTGCATAGTATTCCATTTGGAAGCATCGTAAGTAGGATCAAACCATGTCTTCTCGGGATTTGCAAAGCCTCTATCAAGCTGTCTTAATTTATTGTACCATTTATTGTTACGAGTTTTATCTTCTCTTATAATTTTATTCACATAAGCACTGTCTCTGAATTTATTTGCCACTTCAAGAGACGCAGGAAATTCTTTTAAAGCGTCCTCGCTCAACCAGGCATCAATAGGCGTACCGCCGACACTTGCATTTATTAAACCTATGGGCACTTGATATTTTTCATATAATGTTTTCGCAAAAAAATAACCAGTTGCGGTAAAACGGAGAATGTTTTCAGGATTTACCGATTCCCACTTGCCCGATTCCAGGTCTTGCCCGGGTACGTTAAAATCATACCTCTCGGGAACAAAAAAATGCCTTATAAAAGGATTTTCGGCATTGATAATTTCATCCTCATACAAATCTTCTACCCTGTACATAGGTAGAACCATGTTAGACTGCCCTGAACATACCCAAACATCACCTATTAGAATATTTTCTATAACTATTTGATTTTTTCCCTTAATTTCCATTTCAAAAGGTCCGCCGGCTTCCATAGGAGAAAGAGTAATTCTCCATTTGCAGCATTTCCCCGTTGTCGTATTATATTTCTTACCCTTAAAGTTTACTGTTATTTTTTCGCCCGGTGTAGCCCACCCCCAAATCTTTACTTCAGCATTTCTTTGCAACACCATTCCATCGCTTATAAGTTTTGGTAATCTGACCTCACCAGAAGTAGTGACAGAAATAAAAAAAGAAAAAACAAAAATAAGTATATTTAGTTTTATTCGCCCAATTAAATTAATACACATCTTAATATTATTTTATTTGAAAAATTAAATAAATCAAGTTCTGATTATTTCCCATTCCTCAATTTCTCCTTTTACAACCTCAAATAGTGGATGAGGTTCGAACTTTTTTTGCCAAAAGCGCCTCCCTCCAGAGGGCAATAAGTCCCTTTCCATCCAAATACTTCGGATGTAAAGACCATATTCTCATTGACTATGCTTCCGATAACGTTACCATAATATTTCTATTACTTCTCGGTCCATCGAACTCACAAAAAAATATATTCTGCCATGTAGAAAGGCCCATCTTGCCATCAACAATCGGAATAGTTTCACTCGGCCCGACAATGCCTGCCTTTAAATGAGAATCCGCATTCCCATCCTGAATATCATGTTTCCATATACCCTGAGGAATCAACTTCCTTAGTAAATCGATCACATCCTGCTGAACACTATCATCCCAATTTTCTTGAATCATTATAGCAGAAGTTGCCCCCTGCGCGTAAACATTAACGAACCCCGATTTAACAGCAGATTCTTTAACACATTCCGCTACCTGCGGGGTTATATCGTATAATCCTTCTCTACTGGTCGTGGTTATGGTTATAGTTTTCTGCACCTAAAACTCCAATTACCTGACGTTTTCATGCCCATCGAGAGGAGTCTCCATCCATAGATTATAATTGTCATCTGGTACAAGCTCTAATTTATTCATATTATATTCTCCTCGATTGTGGTTATACTTATCGTAAAAACCATTTTCAAACTCATAAACTTTACCGCTATGCGGGTCATATAATCTCTCTTTTCCCAAAATCGCATCGCTCCACTTTTCCGAAAGGATATCATCGGTCTTATTTCTCGCTTCCCATCCCTTCATTATTATGTCCGAAGTTTCATTCAATGTTTTCCCGGCTTTAAGGATACCGGCATAGGTGCTTGCCTGCTGCCTCATACAATTATTTACATAATTTTGACTAACCCAGAAACTCTTGATCGAATTGACAAGAGACTTTTCTAATTCTTTGAATTCCTTTTTAGGAGCCGTAATACCCGTAACAAGAAACCCATAACCGATACCTCCGCCGGGATTTCCGGTATAAGGAAGCATTGGCGCAACCGTTATCAAGAACAACCCTTCACCAAGTTTTCCGTTTTTTGTAAATAAAGCTCTCAAAAGTTCCGTACTGCCTCCAGGAATTGGACACGGCTCGGTTTTCCTTGAGACGATTTTGATATTTTCAAGTCTTGGACACCCGGACATAAATTGCCTGGCCACCTGGCTTTTTGCGATTATATGAAAATTGGAAAGAAATCCACCCGGAGTTAAAGGATTAACCACCGGCATATCAATCCAGCCTACCGGATATCCCCCCATACTCATATACTGTTGGTCTATTTGTTTTTGCTGTACATTCAAATATACCGGACCAACTTCTCCGAAATAGAAAATCTGCCTTAAAGACTCGGAAGGATCCCGAATCAAAAAAGCAAAAGAAGCGCATGTCCCGGCAGTAATCATTTTCCATCCTTTTGGCTT
>Ga0315555_1001815_pt1 | contig 15368 bp, 7 predicted proteins | sample SalMarSW160380MG_FD_202113 | JGI IMG/M metagenome (GOLD analysis project Ga0315555, IMG submission 202113) | Salt marsh sediment microbial communities from the Plum Island Ecosystem LTER, Massachusetts, United States - Salt Marsh Sediment SW1603-80 ... | reverse complement strand
GTTCAGCGTCCATCCATCCAATTTCAAAGCCTGAGGCAATGACGGTTAGCGGAGACACGGAAAGGCAGCCGGAAAAGTAAAAGCTGGAGCGTGTGAACTTGCTTGAGGCAGGGAAGAGGAGTCCGGCGAGTTCATTGGACCACTCGATAAATAGTCCACCGGTTGGTATGAATATATTATCCCGCGTGTCAAACGTAAATCCGAGGCCAAGAAGTCCCAAAAGACCGCTCGTCTCCGTTCCCTCATCAAGAACACGGATATTGCGAAGATTCACTTTTTCCAGTCGATAGCTCGTTGTGATACCACTGTTCCGCTGAAGTCTATGCCCGAACGACACCAAACCGCCGGTTCGGAACAGATCATAACCTGGTTCCTCACGATAGGTTGTAAACAATTGGGCGTCGGTGCGCCAGGGTGACCCGAGGGTCCAAGGTTCCGAGAATGCCAGTTCCAGGCTTCGACCGATAAAGCTGAGTTGAATTCGCAACGAAGCCCGCCGACCCATTCCGCCAAGATTACCGTAAATCGTTTCGAATCCGCCGCGCAATTTCTCCACTGAGTTATAACCAGCGCGAAAGTTGATTTCCTTATCGAGAGATTCACGCACGTCAATGCGAATCGTGCGCATCGAATCATCCATCGATTGCCGTTGGTCAGGTTTGACAAAGACGGATTCAAAAAGTCCCGTCAGGTAGAGCTGACGCTGGCTCTCGAGCAGTTTCGAATAGCGGACGACTTCACCAGGGTGGAATCTCAACTCTCTCATGATGACAAGGGGCAGGGTTTGCTCTATTCCTGAAATGTCAATTTGTCCGACGTAATACTTTCGTCCTTCGTCGATCATGAAGTCGACGAGGGCAAGATGGCGGTCGGAGTCGACGCGGATATCGGGACGGATACGTGTTTCGAGATAACCCTCCTCCGCGTAAAGATGGAGAAGGTCATAAACGGACTTGTCTGCGTCCTGGCGTTTCAGCGGTTCGCCGATTGTCATTAGGATTGTGCTGCGGAGCTTTTCTTTTGAGAACAGATTGTTGCCGAAGACGGATATGCCTTCGATGCGTGTGATCGGGCCTTCTTCGATCTGGATGATAATGGAGACCCGATTCTGCTGCTGGTTTTCTTTCACCTGGTGGCTGGCAACGCGAGCCTGGAGGAAACCTTGGGAATGATAGAACAGCTCAATCTGTCGCAGGTCGTCCTTCAACAGTTCTGGGTAATAGTAGGAGGGTCGGAAAAGCGAAGATGGTCGCGAGATCATCAGTTGCCGCAGGTTTCTGCTTTTAACGTGCGAATTTCCTGTGAATGAAACGGATTCGATTTTCGGTTCAGCCGGGTGGGATCGCGCGTCCACCGCAGTCAGCGGAATGCCGAGCAGAAAAACAAAACCCAATGCCAGAAGGCCCTTGCCACCTGCCGACCATCCTGCTCTTTTGAGTGCAGTTCTGTTCATTTAAACTTCACCCGGTATTTTATATCCACACCGGTACCGCCCTGTTGATCGGCTTGGCTTTCAATTGACCACCGGTTTGTGAATTCGTAGTCAAGTCGAATGCCCTGTTCGTTGAGATGACCTACGCGAGTGGAATAAATGATGCGGGTCCGATCGCCAACCTGTTTGGATGCAAGGAGTTGGGGTCCCCAATTGTCACTGAAGCTGAACAGGTTGCCTTCAATGCTCATTTCCTCAAGTCCGAAAAAGCTTCCAACTCGGTTGGAGATGTACCCGCTGATGCGTTCGCTGGAGAGATTTTCAGCACGCAGTTGCAGTGCGGAGACCAATGTGTTGCCCTCGGTGAGGGTAATATTACTCGTCAATTGTTGACGCGTTGATCCGAGGATCAGCAGCGCCATGATGTCCGATCTGTCGAGCGGTGGATCGCTCCGGAGATCTATCTGCGCCTGGTCGAGGGGACCCTGCGCGGTGAATGTGATCCTATAAGCCTTCCGGTCTCGAGTCTGATAGCTTTTCAGGTTCGACACGGCGGTCAGGGAGACAATTGGATTAATCCGGCGCGGATCGGCGAAGTCAAGAATACCTGTGGAGATTTCAAATTTCCGATCGAAATAGATGAGGTACCCTTCCTGCACAGCCACACGTCCGGAAAAGCTGGGTTGCAGGAGTGGACCTGTGATATCAAGGTTTACTCGCTGACGAATCCGGGCAAGATTGTTATTCACCCAGAACTGATCGTTGTTGACGACACGAACGTTAAGAGTCGTTTTTTGAAAGAGTGGAGGGTACTCAGGTTTCGGTCGCTCGGCCTGTCGTGCCAGGTCCAGCAATTCTTGTATGGGTAGATTGGCGAGGATACGTGTATCGCCGAATGCCACTAGTCCGGAAAGTCTGTGCAGATCCCCGTTCTGCCGTTCGTAGGTGAGTTCAGCGCTGTCGATGGTGGCAGTGAAAATTTTTGGGCGCTCGTACTGGATGTTGTTCAAACGTGCGTCAAAGGTCGCGCTTTGAATTTGGCGAGCGAATAGATATGCGTCGCCGTTAACCAGCAGTTGCCCCCCGTTGAGTCTTGCACGCAGGGTGTCGACCGCGACATGATGGCTTTCGAACCGCACCCTTGCGGAACCGCCGGAAAGATGCAGCCCCAGCTTCTCACGCTTGACCTCGAGTTCATGAGCGGACAACCATCCCGTAATGGAGGGATTCTGCCAGGGTCCTTCGAATCGCATATTCGTCGTTACGTAACCCCCGATCTCCTCAAGACCTAAAAGCAATGGGGCGATGCTGCTCAAATTCAGGACACGTGAGTTTAGTGTGGCGGCGACACTATCACGTGTTGTAGTGCCCGCGATGTCTAAAACGTCTTCCCCGCTGATCGCGAGGTTAAAGTCCGCAGCCAGAACACCCAAACCGTCGAAAAGTCCTTTTCCCCGCAGTGCGAAGGGGAGCTCGTGCGAATACCCCGAGAAGTTCTTTAGAACAAAAGATTTATTGGCAAAACTCATCATCAGTTGCATCTTTTTCAGTGGGCGGGTGTTGCCGCCGGCTAGGTAGTATCCCTCGGTCAGGCGAACAGTTCCTTGCGCTTGAGGGTTGGCTACGGTACCGCTTAGTTGCAGTTGCCATGCGATAAATCCGCGCAACACGGTCGAGGCGGGAAGAAGCGGAGCAAGAACGCGCAGATCCATTCCTTGTGCATCGGTATTTAGGCTGAGACGGCTTTTTTTCAGCCGATCCGATTTGACCACGGATGAGGGCGGTAATTCCAGAGTCCCGGAGGCACGAAGGCAAGAGTCGCCTTTGACAAGGTTCAGGGTATCCAGGCGAATCAATGCCGGATTCAGACTCATTCGCAAAGAGAATGAATCCATTTGTACTGAAGCCAGTGCAGGGTGTTGTACGTCAATCTTGATGTAGGAGCGGGTACCTTTTTCGCTGCGTTCGGCATCCACCACAAGATTAAGCATGCCGTTAAGCGTTCGCAGCTGAGGCACAAAGGGTGCGATTATTTGAAGGTTGACGTTTTCTCCTCGCGCGTGCACGGCGAAAGTTTTATTACCGAACAAACGAGTCTGGAGGCGGAACAGCCCGAGAGAGCCCTGAGAGCCTGTGTCGAACGGGCTGATACCGTAGTGGGATGCCTTAAGAGCTTCTCTTCCCATCAGTCCGGGAGAAGTGTAGACCGAGGCAAGCGCCTCACCACTCTTGGCATCGATATCCCACTCACCATACATCTGCAGACCAACAGCTCCGCGCCGGACCAGCAATGACAGGAGGTGTATCTTTTGCCCATCCAGATCAAGCATGCATTGTACTTCATCAAGTGTCGTTCCACCCCAGGAGGGTTTTTGGAATCGGGCCTGAAGTCTGCCTTGAGGGTGATCGAGAGATCCTGCCAGCCGCAGAGACCATTGGTATTGCCCGCTGAGCGATGCAATTCCAAATGGCGGGCGCAATGTGTCAATCGACTGCATTCGAAGCTCCGCCCACGAGCTGTCTAGGGTAATTTCAGATCCCGATATGCGAAGGAAAGCCGCAAGCGTGTCGACTGGGAAGTCCCGGTACGAAAGCGAGGAGGCTCGAATTGAGACTTTCGCGTCAGGACGTGGAAAAGAACCGGTAACCAGGCCTTCGATCTCCGCCTTTCCTTCAACGTCTTTCAAATTGGCCAAGTGTGTAAAGGGAGCGATGGAAGGGAACGTTGCCCGAAACGAGCCTCCAACGCGCTTCTGCCGAGTCCATCCTTCAGCCACCAGTGCTGCTTCACCCTGAACCATGCGGAGCGACGCGCGCCCGTCTTGCAAAGTCCCGTCAAGTGACAGGGGTGGAAGTTCTTTTCCGTGGAACCGTGAGGAATCTCCTTGGAAGTGAAAGTTCACGGCCACTTGTGAAAGCTCAGCGAGAGGTCCGCTGGAGGTCAGACTGCCGTTGATGATTCCTGCGAACGGGGACGGCACCCCGTACCCCGCTTTCCACAACTGCGCCGCGTCGATTCTGGACAGTGCAAGCTGCAGACTATGATCGTACGGAGAGGCAAGTTGCATTCTCCCTTGGCCGCGCAACGCGCCGTCAAGTGCTCTGACCGATACGCTGTCAACGTACACGGTAGTTCCGCGAAGTCCACCGAGGATCTCCATCCTCTCCACGGTGAAATCCGGAGTCACCTTAAGTTGATCCGCGCGCATCCATCCGCTGACATCGGGATGGGCCACTTTTCCCCTGATCCATGTCTGGAATGCAATTTCGCCGTCGAGGCTACCAAGTTTTTGCGGCAGGTTCTGCCTGTCGAGCGCCGCAAGGGCGGCGAGCGTGCCGGCACCCCCGGCCCTCAATATCACCGTTGCCTGTTGACGGGAGAAGTCAAGTTCCCCTGACAAGCCGATTTTTATGCCGGGGATAGTGACCGTCGCGCTGTCAAGCGTGGCGACGTTTCCCACGATGTTGCCACTACCAGAGACGTGGGTGAGGGGAAGCCTCCAGCTTTCGCGCTTCAACCGCAAGGTGTCAAGTTGAAAGCTTGTGTCGAAGCCTCGTTCGCGGGCTTGGAATGTTGCGTCGAGCCCATCAAGATCGAGATCCAGTGCGACCGTTTTTTCGCGAAACGTCAACGAAGCGTTGGTCAGCTTTACCTTTCCAAAGTGAATTGAAGGAGCCCGGGCTTTTCTCGCGGAGGGAGAGGCTGCCGTAAGGTGGCGCAGGAAAGGAAGGTCTTTGATCCCAGTACTGTCAGACGTTAGCGAGAGGGCGAGAGAGTCAAGCGCCACGCTGCGAAATGATAATTTTCCGCTGATTACCTCCGAAAGACGATAACGAATCATTGCGCGCTGCAGCAGGAGCGGCGGCTGGCCCGCGACAGTTTGGGAAGAGTGCAGAACGATGCCGTAAAGGTCAAGCCTCGTGAAAAGATTCGTTTCCAGCGAATCGACGGAAAGGGGTTGGCCCAGAGATTTCGTCAGCTGGGCCTCAAGCATTTTCCGGACCCATCTCTCGCCGGGACGATGAGTCAGCCAGACGGTTGCGCCGCTAATGAATAAAAGAAGCGCTAGCGCAACGACCGGGATGAATCGCAGAGTTCTGAGGAACGAGCGTTTCTTCATGCGACAGCTTTCCAGTATGCTGATCGCCCGCATGATTGGCCGCGTATTCAAAATAACTATAGTTCACCCTGCCGCGAGCCATAAGATTGAAGCCGGTCGTCCGCAACCCTACCTTTCGATTTCTGGGGTGGGGACCCTCGATGATGGGAGCCATGAACGATGCGACGGTTGCGCTACCTTGCCGCAGTCATAACTCTGTTCGCTTTAGCTTTCGAGCTCATCCGTCTCGCCTTGCTGATCCGTTACGCGGCGATGGCGCGGGGAATTCCTGCGAGTGTGCTGTGTCAATCCTTCCTCGTCGGATTACGCTTTGATCTCACGGTTACTGGTTACATCGTCGCGCCAGTCGCACTGTTTGGAATGCTCCCCTGGATCGGATGGACGTCCTCCCGGATCACGCGCCTCGCCGGCCGCATCTGGATGATCGTTTTCGGCAGCATCGCCCTGCTCGCTGGAATCGCAGATATGGAGTTCTTCGGCCAATTCAATTCCAGGCTGAACCATATCGTCTTCGGTTGGTCGGATACGCCGATGATGTCGCTGAAGATCGTCTGGGAAAACGCTCCGGTTGTTGTTTATCTCGCCGGGTGGCTCGTGGTTGCGGCGTTGTTCTCGGTTGCCCTGATCCGTCTCGAACGTCTTCTCGACGGTCCGGAGCAGCGGGAGCCGCTCTGGCGCTCGGGCGCAGTGTGGTTGCTGGCGATGGCGCTGATGGTGCTGATCATTCGCGGCCGTGTGTCGGAAAAAGCGCCGATCAACTGGTCCGTGGCGTATTTCAGCAGCTACAACTTTGCCAACCAGCTCGCGCTCAACAGCGGCTACACCTTCGTCCAGGATGCCATCGTTGACCAGGACGAGCGGAACGAGGCGAACGTCCTCGGCGACCTGATGCCCGAACAGGAGGCGCTTGAACGGACGCGCAGCCTGCTCGGCGTCTCGGATTCCGCCCTGGTTTCAGGCAGCCCGATCGCGCGCATCGAGTGGGACGGTCCCGAGCACCGCTACAACGTCGTCCTGGTGATCTGTGAATCGCTCGCGAGCGTGTTCATTCAGTCGATGGGCGGCGTCGAGGACCTCGCTCCCGAGCTGGAACGGATTGCCGCCAATTCGATCCTCTTCGACAATTTCTTTTCCTCCGGCAGCCACACCTTCACCGGCATTTTTTCGACCACGACCGGGTACCCGTCGCCGCTGGGAAAGTCGCTGATGAAACGATCCGAGGGGCAGCAGGACTTCGGCGGACTCGCCAGCGTGCTCAGGCATCGCGGTTATACATGCTGGTTCTATGTCCCCCACGATCCCCACTTTGACAACATGCAGGGTTTTCTCCACATCAACGGGTACGAGAAGGTTGTCGGCCAGCCCGATTATCCGGCGGGCGAAGTCCTCTCCACGCTGGGTGTGCCCGACCATGTCATGTTCGACCGGGCGATCCAGGATATGCGCTCGCTCCCCAAACCTTTCTTCGTTACGCTGCTGACCAGCACGAATCACGGACCTTTCCGGATTCCGGACGGTGTTCCCTCGCCGCGCGTTCCGCCTGGATCGAAGTACGAGAAACGGTTCAACGCCGCCTTCTACGCCGATTGGGCGTTGGGACGGTTTGTCGATCAACTCGCGGCAAGTGACTGGGGAGACAGCACGATCGTCGTGATCCTTGGCGACCACGGTGTAAATTGGAGTCCGAAAGTGAGCATCGATCCCAGCCTCTTCCGCATCCCGCTAGTGATTCACGCCCCGGGACTGCACGCGCCGGAGGTGCTGCACCGGGTGGGGTGCCAGGTGGATGTCACCGCGACCGTGATGGACCTGCTGGGCGGCTCCTGGGTGAACGCCTCTTTCGGAACCAGCTTGCTGCGTCCGAACCATCACCGCGCGCTGATGGTCAAGGACGTGGAGGAAGGATTGATCGAGGGAAACCGCCTGATGATTCGCAACCGCGCCGGAAAGCTGGACATGTATTCCTATCCCGGGCTTGAACCCGTTGAGGGCGAGGAAAAGCAGCGGGAGCGGTTGCTGCAGGATGCACGGGCTTTGCTGTCCGCGTCGCATCACCTCATTGCGCTGCGGGTTGTCGGCGATCCCACGAAATAGGAGTGGTGAGCGAGAAACAGATATACAATGATCGCTACCTCAGTTTTTCAACCGTGTCGCCTGTCAGTGTCCACCGGATGCGGTCAGAGCTGACTGGGAGGGCGAGCGGGGCGATCTATGGATGTGATGCAAAATGATCTCTCCGTGGCTTGTTCCAAAAATGAAAACATGCTACTCTGAAGTGCCTGAGCCGGCCTTGGCAGAAATCGGGGAAGCGTCATGAAGACGTCGAATTGCAGCATTCGCCGGTCTTCCCGTGCTCTGACTTTCATCCTGCTGCTTTTTTCCTTTGCGCTGTTGTTTTGCGTAACCGCTTGCAATTCCGAGAATTGTAACAACTCAGACCCCGTAATCCCTGATAGCCTGGGATTTGATCAGGAAGCGCTTCTCCGCCTTGAGCAGGAGGTCAGCAGTGGAGGACTCGGCAATATCAGTTCGATCCTGATTCAATGCCATGAACAGACGGTTTTTGAGTGGTACGGTGTCCGCGCTGGTGCGGAGATTCCGCATTCTGTCTACTCTGTCACAAAAAGCGTGATCTCTTTGCTGGTCGGGATGGCCTTCGATGAAGGGATACTGATGAGCCTTGACGATTCCGTGACTACGCTGCTCCCACAATATGCATACCTGGTCGAAAATGACGAGTTGAAGAGTGGAATTACATTACGTCACCTGTTGACGATGCGTGCCGGATTCTCCTGGAACGAATTAGGCATTCCCTATTTAAATCCGAACAATCCGGTCAACGATCTGGAAAACAGTACCGATTGGGTCGCTTTCGTCTTGAACCGTCCAATGTCCGCCACGCCGGGAACGGTATTCAGCTACAACAGCGGTGTATCAACAGTGGTGTCAGCGATCTTCCAGGAAGCCGCAGGGATACGGGCCGATCTATACGCGAGTCAACATCTTTTCGTGCCCTTGGGGATCACTGACTGGACCTGGAGTTTGTGCCCCACTGGAATTACGATCGGTGGATGGGGATTGAAACTTCGTTCCCGGGACATGGCGAAAATCGGAACGCTCGTTCTTGGAAACGGCGTCTATCATGATCAACGGATCGTATCCGAGGAGTGGCTGAGTCAGTCGTTCCAACCGGCGTCTCTTTTTTCGCGCGGGAACGGTTATGGTTTTCAATGGTGGTTGGAACCGGTTACAGAATTTTCGGGTGTGCAACGAGCGCCGGCGGCGTATGGATGGGGTGGGCAGGCAATCTACATCATCCGAGAGTTGGACCTTGTCGTTGTCGTCACAGCAGAGGAATATGATACTGCACCATTTCCACCCGAAGTCATCCTCCACGATTACGTGCTTCCATCAATCATCGACATGAGAGAAACTTCCTCATCCAATGCGGTTACCAGAACCAGCCGACAATACCAGCCGTCGCAATCAGGAGAATAATCGACAGAACGCGGACGTTCGAATACCACGGCAGCTCACGTAGAGAAATGGTCTCCAGGTGCCACAACTGCCGGTTCCATGTCAGGCCGACGGTTCTGATCTCGGGCGGAGCAGCCGTTGCAAGGCTGACACCGATCTGGACTGTGGCGCTGAAAAGGAACAGAACCATCGCCACGTGCAGGAAATGCACCTCTGGCAGCAGTCCCAACACTTTGCCCGCCAGCAGCAGGATCGAGACCCCAAGCCCGGTGAGCAGCGCGGTGATTGCCCCCGCGGCGTTGGCTCGCCTCCAGAACAGGCCCACGAGAAACACCGCGACCACCGGCGGCACAAGATAGGCGAGCACATTCTGCAGGTACTGGAACAGGGAGCCGAACCGGGCGATTTGAGGCGCCCAGATAGCGGCCAGCAGCATGAAGCCGAAGGTCACCCAGCGACCTGTTTTCAGCAGGGCACGGTCGCCGAGGCTGGGTTTCCAACGCCGGATGAAGTCCATGGTCACAAGTGTCGATGCTGAATTCAGGGTGCTGTCGATCTGGCTCATCAGCGCGGCGATAAAACCCGCGAGCACAAGCCCCAGCAGCCCGGTCGGCAGCATATCGAACATCAGCGTCGGGTAAACCAGGTCAGGGTTGGAGAGGTTGGGGTAGAGCACGCGCGCCATCGTTCCCGGCAGCACCATCAGGAACAGCACGGGCAGTTTCAGCGCGCCGGCAAACAGCGCACCGAGGCGGCCGTGCTGCACGTTCTTCGCCGAGAGCACACGCTGTACCATGAACTGATTCGTGCACCAGAAATAGAATCCCAACAACGGTACGCCGAGCACAAGACCTGTCCAAGGCATGGTCGGATCGTTCGCGGGACGGACGAGCGAGAGCATGTCATGCCCGGTAATGGCTGTCACCTTCGACCAGTGGCCGCCGATGTCGATAAACGCGGAGATCGCGATGATAATCGCACCCACCTGCAGCAGAATCGCCTGCGCCGCGTCCGTCAGGATCACCGCTCGCAGACCGCCGGCGATGGTGTAGATGCCGGAGAGCAGTGCGAGCACCGCGATGGTTTCCCAGATCGGCAGGTTGGGGAAAATCATGCGCAGGACGAGCGCGCCCGCATACAGCGATCCGGCGGTGTCGACGATGATATTGCCGAACAGGGTAACAATCGAGAAGTAGGTGCGGCTGCGCCCGTCATACCTCTTCTCGAGGAACTGCGGCATCGTATAGACTCGGCTGTTCAGGTAAAAGGGGAGCACGAAAAGGGCGAAGAACACGAGCACCACCGCCGCCATCCACTCGTAGTTGAACACGCTGATGCCGGTCCCGTAGGCGCTCCCCGCGAGGCCGACGAGTGTCGTCGAGGAGATGTTCGAGGCGTACAGCGACGCCCCGACCAATGGCCAGGTCATCGAACGCCCGGCGAGGAAATAGTCGTCGGCGTTCTCATGTTTCCCGGAGAGATGCAGTCCGTGCCAGAGGATAAACGCGGCGTATGCAACGAGCATCACGATGTCGACAGGGGCAAGCGCGAAACGGTCGTGCATCAAATGAACTCCGCTTGGTGAACAGAATGCACGGTCACGTTCTGAAAGTAGGGCAACGTCTTGCGGTGGGATCAAGCGCGATCGCCGATTGACAACGCAACGGGGAGGAGTGTAATCGCAGGGGAGAAGTCAGGAAAAATGGCAACAGCTACTGGATGCGGAATCACCGGTTTCGAGAACCAAACGTCCGGTATCGTGCGGCACCTGCTGCCATTTTTCCCATTTGTTGTACCCGGTAGGGGAATTGAACCCCTGTTACCGGCGTGAGAGGCCGGCGTCCTAACCGCTAGACGAACCGGGCATGAATCGCCGACGGCAGTACTTGCCCGCGACGGGACGAGAAGATAGAGCGCGGCCGCGGGCTGTGCAAGTGGCACCGCCGCACCGTCGAGTCGGCCGTTGACAGCGTTAATGAACAAGGATTTCTTGAGCCGGGCGAACACGTCGTGCGAGTACCGGCGTGATGCGAACGGGACTTGCGAAAGGTACATACGCGGGCGAGGCGCCGGCCGCTGATGCTCATATCATCACGGTGCGCTGTGGGTGGCGTTGTACTCCCGGATGCGGTCGGCAAGGGTGATGATACAGTCCACGTACTCCTCGGAATGGTTGTAATGCCACACCGCTTTCCGTCGTTTTTTCGGGACGTCGTCGCGGTACCCGTGGATTTGCAGGTAGTGGGCGATCGACGCAACGGCATCGGGCAGCGAGTTCAGGTTGACGACCCCATCCCCGTCCCCGTCCCGTCCGTACGCATTCGCGGACGTCGGGATGAACTGCGGCAGGCCGTAGGCACCGGCCCAAGACGCTTTCACGTCGAGCGGATCAAAATGGCCGTCCTCGGCCATGTTCAACAGCGCCTTCAATTCCCGGTAAGCCCAGCGGGCTTTGGAGGCGGCGCGCTTCCGCGCGTTCATCTTGACCGCGCTCTGTTCGCTCGCCGGAACGCCGTCGAGCATGTCCGTCCAGAATTCGGGAATGAGGTCCGTGATCGGATCGGTGTTCAGCAGGGTCAAACTCGCGAACACGTTCATCAACGGGTATGTTCCCTTATACGTGCCAAGGCTCGACTCCACGTTCAGGATCGCGACGACGATTTCCGGACTCACCGGACCGCCCGCGAGCGCTCTTTCGATTTCGGCGCGGTTGATCTCAAGGAACGCCGAGGCTGTGCGCACACTCGCGTCGCCGAGGAAACGCTGGTACCCTTCGGTGCCGCTGGGTTGACGGATGTTGAGGCGCAGCAGGCTGGGGATCACCTCGAACCGGGAGTCCTCGAAATAGCGGTTGACGACGATCGGATCCACACCATCGTCGATCAATCTCGTTCTAAGATCCCGGAGCAGGCTGCTGGGGTGTTCCGAATCGATGGCCACGGAGGTGGAAGCGGGAGTGAGCAGCGATAAGCACACCAGCAGCCCAGGCAGGAAACCACGCATCTTTCGCCCACTCGACTTCATCACTTTTCTCCCGTTGTTGTGCGCCCTACCCGAGGCTTCCAGAAAATGTACGTGGATGAATGAGCGTGTTGGAAATGGAAGCGATCGCCCGCAAAATCAGGCGGAGCCCGTGCTCGACCTACGTGGATTGTAGAGCATCTCGATCAGGAATAGCACGGCGCGCAACACGATTTGGAATGCACGCCGGCTGTTGAATGTTTTCACCGGGCCCTCTTTAATCTGGCCGTGCACGATCAGATTCCGGTACTCGGTGAGTTGCGTTAGTTCCTCGGCGAAGCCCGGAGGCCAATCACCCAGCTTCTCCGCAATGTATTTCAACTTGGCGCGTTTTTCGTTCATTCCGGGACGACGACCCTTTCGGCGGATCACCTCGTAGGGAATGCCGAGCCGTTCGAGGATGTGGTCATAAAAGAAATCCAAGGACATCATCAACATTACGATCGCGGCAATATCCTCCTGCTCCCGAACGAGGTCTGCGGAGTTTTGCAGGTAATTCAGCCACAACGGCCGTTCCCAGTTGCCGGTCTCTCCAATCGCCACCCAGGTCAACGCGGTCGGTTTGGCCTTCCGCGACTTGTCCAGGCTCCGCGAAAAGAGAATAAAATTCTCCTCGACGATCGACAGCGGAAGCAACACCTGGTTGTCGCGCATGATCTGCCGTGCGGACTTGCCCGATCCCTCGTTGTCGTACAGGAAAAAGACTTCGGGAGGACGGTTGTACGTCATTCCAAAATCGACGACCAGCAGGTCGTCCGGCAGCGACATCACCCGCCCGGAAGTTGAATAGCCCGGTACGAGAGGCAGCGCATGCACCGGGTCCATGAAGATTTCAATGTACTCCTTATAGTAATTCAAATAGCCGTAAACGTAAGGGATCTGCGCGCCGCATTGCGGACAGGTCACCTCGTTCATCAGACCTTCACAGTTCTGCTCGAATTTCGAGTCGCACTTGGGGCAGCGGAGATTCCGGATCGCCAGCGATTTCGGCGGCTTCATCTCCGCTTCGGCGTGAGAGGACGTCTCCCGGATGCGGCGAGAGGGCTCACGGGCGGCTTCGGGAGAGGTCGGTTCGTTCGCAGCGTTCTGTGGTGTTTCGCTCACGTGTCGCCTCGATGGATCGTTTGTGGCGGCCGCCAGATCAGGCCCACCGCCCAACTTTTGGATTCCGGAGGTTCACTTGGTGCGTCGAGACGGTGTTCGACATTCGCCCGCAGCACTGCCTCCAATCCGGGGAAGGGAGATGCGCGAAGTCGAAACGCCAAGCGAAGCCTGCGGCCAGATAGATTGATCACGGTCAGTTCGCCCGGGAGCACCGGTTCGATCACAAGTATGCTCTCCCCGCTTCCGGATGTCGCAAAGTACGTTCCCGTCACCGAAAATGCCAAAACGCGCCCCAGTCTGTGATCTCCGCCCAGCGAAGCGCCCCAACCGTCGCCCTCCCTTCCGCGCCTGCCCTGCAAACGGAGATCGAACCGGCTGTGGCGATCCTCCACGAAATAGTGGAGACGCAGCAATCGGTCGTCTTTGGCCGTTGCGCCGCGCTCCCATGTTCGCCGTACCCTGGCACGCAGCTCGAAATGGGAGAGGGCACCGATCCGCACCAGCAGGGAGGAGCTGGCCGATGCGTCGCGGGTTTCCGGGTTGTTCTCGCGTGCTTCACGGAGCTCTCCCGATCCGGTCAACGTCCAGCGTGCGCCTGACGGAAAAGCGTCGAGAAGGCCGATCTGGATTCCGGACCGTCCAGCGGGATCGCTTCCCGAAGGGATCCAGGGACGTGCGTGGAGCGGGGCGAAATCCACTGTCGCCCGCCAAAGGGAGGCAACCAGGCGGGCCCTTTGGTAGGATGGCAGCGAGGCGACGATCCCTCCGCCCCAGGCGCCCAGGTCCTGCCGGCTCACTTCGGCGCTCAGCGAGTGTTTACGAGGGCCGCCCCACTTCATCGCCAGCCCCGACGCCCCGAAGCTTTCGCGGGCAAACCGGAATCGTGCGGGTTGATCCGCACTCGAGAGCGGTGCGTTGAACCTGCTGATCAGCCGCGACGCTTCCACCCGAACGCCCGCGACCGGCACCTCGAGCGCGGTCCCCAAATGCGTTTCTTTCACCGTCACCAGCTTGTTCAGCCTGTCGGGGGAGTGATTTCCCTGCTCGGCATAAAGCACCACCCCACCCTCCTCGGAGTGGGCGTCGTAACTAGCGCTGCCGCCCCAGGCGAGAAGCCGCGCCGGTTGATCGGGGGCCGGGGCGAGAGAAACGGCAATCCCGCGCCATCCGCGGCCTTCTTCGCTTGAAAGCTGGGGGCGGATGCCTCGGCCGGAATTTCTCAAAGGCGCGGCGGGATCGAAAGAGGAGGGGAACGCGGGTGTCGCGCCCAGCGTCCACCCGATCCCGAGACCGACACGGAAGTCGCCGCCGATCAGCTCCAGGTACCGTGTGTCCGCCCGGATCGCGAGCCGCTGGAGGTCGGCGATGTTCTGTTCGCCGCGATCGCGTTGCAGACGGCCGCCGAACCAGAGATCGCCCCCGTTCGCTTCAAACCGAACATCTTGTGCGGGGTGGTCATTTATACCCGGATTGACCAGCCGGCTGCGCAGGTAGGTTCGCATGGACTGGGGGCGGGTGGCGATGGCGCCGAGCACGGGAACTCCCTCGACGGCTTGCCACCAGGAGGTGGTTTCTTCATCGCTGCCGTCCAGCAGCTCTTGGACAACCTGGGTGCTGTCGCTGTCGAAGACGGAAAGGTCCGTGGTGTTTTCCTGCGCGTGGGCCGCTGCCGACGCGCCCAAAACGAGTGCGAGATAGAATGCCGGGTTACGGGAGCAGGCCATGATCCGGCTCCCAGAGAATACCGGCGCCCTGGCTCCACCCGAGATAGGGGTGGTGATCCCAGGCTGTGTTCGCCGACCAGTTTCCGACCCCGACGCCAAGGCCGATAGCAAGTTGCTGCGTCTGTCCGTTCCAACCGGTCCGGAGCTGAATCGGACCGTACACCCGGATTTCAAGACCGGCGCGAAGGGCGCCCGGTTCGTCACCTGACCACAGGTAATCCATGAGGATACGCGCCCCCTCGTCCAGCGGGAGTGCGAATCCAAAGGCTATGCGGCGGGGAACGGCGCTCCCGCCAAAGCGGTCCAGGGTCCCGGAGATCAGGTTCGATCCCGCAAGGCCGAAATCGGCGAAACGGTGACGGAAGGTGATCCCTGCGTCCAGTGAGACCGCGCCGTCGCTGCCATACCGGTCGATACGGACGCCGGACCAGGAGAAACCGATTCCCACGGCGAAGGTGTTTCCGGCAGCTTTTGAAAGGGTCAAGCCGG
>Ga0315555_1001813_pt1 | contig 15374 bp, 11 predicted proteins | sample SalMarSW160380MG_FD_202113 | JGI IMG/M metagenome (GOLD analysis project Ga0315555, IMG submission 202113) | Salt marsh sediment microbial communities from the Plum Island Ecosystem LTER, Massachusetts, United States - Salt Marsh Sediment SW1603-80 ... | reverse complement strand
GGGAGGGAGAAGAGGTGATTTAGAGGGGGGTAATTGGATGGGTATACTCTAAAATTGGGCTTCGTCCCTTCCCAACACTTGTTATATTAAACAAAATGAAAACAGGTTTTAAGTGCCTTTTTCGCATATAGTTATGTAAGCACATATGCACATCATGACATACCAGGGAAACAGAGAGATTCGCTAAATATATTCACTCCAGCTTTTAACTTTCAAATCTTCGAGAGAGATAATATAATTTGCTTCGACAAACCTTTTTGCAAGATGCAAGTTTGTTATAAGAGGAACATCAAAATCTATAGCTTTTCTCCTAATAAGATAGTCATTATCGAGTTCTTCTTTTTCAATGTTTTTAGGTATATTTATTACTAAATCAATTTTTCCATCAGCTATATAACTAAGAGTATTAGGTTCTTTGTTATCTAAAGGCCAATGTAAAACCTTTGATTTAATACCATTAATTTTCATGAAATCAGCTGTGCCCTTGGTCGCATAAAATTTAAAACCCATCTCATTCAAAATTCTAGCACTTTCTAAGAATTCAGCTTTACTATCTATCGCCCCCGTAGACAATAAAATTGTTTTCTTTGGTAATTTGAAACCAACTGAAATAAGACTTTTTAGAAAAGCCTCATTAAAATCATCACCGATACAGGCGACTTCACCTGTAGAAGCCATTTCAACACCAAGAACAGGATCTGAACCTTTTAATCTTGTAAAAGAAAACTGTGGAGCTTTAACCCCAACATAGTCCAAATCAAAAGAAGATCTATTTATGGGTGAGATTTTTTTACCCATAATGATTTTTGTTGCAACGTCAACAAAATTTATTTTATAAACTTTAGAAACAAAAGGAAAACTCCTTGAAGCCCTGAGATTGCATTCGATAACTTTAACATCGTTATCTTTGGCAATAAACTGGATGTTAAAAGGACCTGTTATATCTAATGACCTAGCAATCTGTTTTGAAATTATTTTAATCCGTCTCATTGTTTCAAGATAGGTCCTCTGAGGGGGCAAAACCATGGTTGCATCTCCAGAGTGTACTCCAGCGTTTTCTACATGCTCAGAGATAGCGTAAAAAAAAAGCTCGCCTTTCTTTGCAACGGCATCTATCTCTATTTCTTTTCCCCCGGTTATAAACTTACTTATAACAACTGGGTATTCTTTGCTAACCTCAGAGGCTTTTTTCAGGTATATTTTTAACTCTTTTTTACTTAGAGCAATACTCATCGCAGCACCACTGAGGACATAACTTGGTCTAACTAGAATGGGGTAACCGACTCTATCTGCAAAAATTTCAGCATCTTCTAGACTTGTTAGTTCTTTCCAAACTGGTTGATCAACGCCTAACTTATCTAATAACTCTGAGAATTTATGTCTGTTTTCAGCTCTATCAATATTCAATGGAGAGCTTCCTAGTATTTTAACACCTGAGTTGTGTAACGGTAAAGCCAAGTTGTTAGGTATCTGACCACCCATCGAGACTATGACGCCTAGAGGGTTTTCTTTTTCAAAAATATCTAAAACTCTTTCATAGGTGAGCTCTTCGAAGTATAATTTATCGCAGATATCATAATCTGTACTAACGGTTTCAGGGTTACAATTTATCATTATAGTTTTGTATTTTAAATTCCGTAGAGTTGCAACTGAGCTAACGCAACACCAGTCAAATTCAACTGATGAGCCTATTCTATAAGCACCACCGCCTAAAACTATAACTTGGTTTTTTACTTTGAAATCGATGTCATCTTTACAGCCGTTGTATGTAAGATATAAGTAGTTTGTTTTAGCAGGGTACTCTGCTGCAAGGGTATCTATTTGTTTAGCAAATGGTATGATCCCTAATTTTATCCTCTTGTTTCTAATTACGGTTTCAGAGCTTTTAACGATCTCCGCTATTTGTTGATCTGAAAACCCTTTTTGTTTAGCTGTTTTTAATAGAACAGGGGGGAGATTATTGATTTTATATTTTTTAAGTTGTTTTTCTATCTGTACGATATTTCTGATTTTATATAGAAACCATTTGTCAACCTTGGAGAGGTTATGTATTTTTTCAATTGAGTAATCTTTACGTATAGCCTCTGCGATAGCAAACATTCTTTTATCTGTGGGTTCTTTCAGCTCCCTTTCCAGATTATTAAAGCTAAGATTGTTACAAACAATGCCTTTCATTCCAACATCTAACATTCTAATTGCTTTCTGTAAAGCCTCCTCATATGTCCTACCAATTGCCATTACTTCTCCAACAGATTTCATCTCGGAGCCTATACCCGGGTGTACTTTTTTGAATTTTTGAAGATCCCATCTTGGAAACTTGACAACAACGTAATCAAGAGCGGGTTCAAAACAAGCAGATGTTTCCTGAGTAATGATGTTTCTAACTTCTGTTAAATTATATCCTAACGCGAGTTTAGCTGCAATAAAAGCAAGCGGGTAACCTGTTGCTTTAGATGCAAGAGCAGAGCTTCTACTAAGTCTAGCGTTAACCTCAATTATTCTATAATCCTCAGAGTCTGGGTCAAAAGCAAATTGTATGTTACACTCGCCGATAATGCCAAGGTGTCTAATCACTTTGATAGCCATAGATCTCAGTTTAAAATTCTCAGAAGAAGTTAATGTTTGAACAGGGGCGACAACTATACTCTCACCTGTATGGATACCCATAGGGTCAGCGTTTTCCATGGAACAAACAACTATACAGTTATCATAACAATCTCTAACAACTTCATACTCGAGTTCCTTCCAACCACCTAGGTATTCCTCTATTAGAATCTGACGTGTAAAAGAAAAAGCCTTTTTAGTAATATCTAACAACTCTTTTTTATCACGAGCAGCACCTGATCCAAGACCGCCGAGTGCATATGCTATTCTACACATGACAGGGTAACCAATTTTTTCTGCGATTTCCATTGCTTCTTCAACACTGGTTACAGCTTTAGAAATAGGTACTTTAAGATTTATTTCTCTAATTTTTTTAACAAATAAATCTCGATCTTCAGTGTCCAATATGGCATTAATTGGGGTGCCTAAAACCTCAACCTTGTATTTTTTAAAAACACCTTTTTCAAAAAGTTCAACACCAACATTTAAAGCTGTTTGACCACCGAAACCAAGTAAAACAGCATCAGGTTTCTCTTTTTTAATAATTTTTTCTACAAAATATGCATCGATTGGTACAAAATACACTTTGTCAGCGAGATAATCAGATGTTTGGATAGTCGCAATATTTGGGTTAACTAGAATTGTTTTAATTCCTTCTTCCTTTAACGCTTTAATAGCCTGACTACCCGAATAATCAAACTCACCTGCCTGGCCAATACGTATAGCACCGGATCCAAGGATGAGGACTTTCTTTAATTTCGCTATTTTATTTTTAATCATTTCATCGACCTAATAAACATGTCAAACAAGAATTCAGTATCATCAGGGCCTGGGGAGGCTTCAGGGTGAAATTGTGTTCCAAAAAACGGTTTAGATATGTGAATAATCCCTTCGTTGGTGTTATCATTGTTATTATAAAACCATTCTCTCCAATCCTCTGGAAGAGTCTCGGATTTAACAGCATAACCATGATTTTGAGGAGTAATATAGCATCTATTAGTGCCAGTCTCAACACATGGTTGATTATGACTTCTATGCCCATATTTTAATTTAAAAGTACTAGCACCAGCAGCGAGACCTAATATTTGTGAACCAAGACAAATACCAAGAATCGGAGTGTTTCTTGTAAGAGCTCCTCTAACATATTTTATTGTATCTTTACATTTCTTAGGATCACCCGGGCCATTAGAAAGAACAATGCCATCGATCTTTTCATTTAGAAAATTGTAATCCCAGGGGACTCTAATAACAGTGAAATTCCTTTTTATAAAAGCCCTGATTATGTTATTTTTTGTACCACAATCAACTAATAAAATCCTCTTTTTACCTCTTTTATAAACCACTGGTTTTGTAATACTAACCTCAGCAACTAGATTCCTTTTATTTGGGTCTTCGAAACCAATATCCTCATTGTTATTGTAAACAATTTTTCCAAGGAGTGTACCTTTTTTCCTTAATTTTTTAGTTAATTCACGAGTGTCTACACCAGAGATACCAGGGATACCATGTTCTTTCATCCAATCTGATAGAGATTTTTTAGCATTCCAATGAGAAAAGGCATCAGAATAATCAGTTATAATAAGACCTTGAATTTGAATTTTGTCTGATTCAAAATATTTCAGCAATTCATCCTCTTTTTCATATCCTGGCACACCATAATTACCAATCAGAGGATAAGTTAAAACAAGAATTTGCCCTTTATAGGAGGGATCAGTTAAACTTTCAGGATAACCAACCATCCCTGTGTTAAATACAACCTCACCATTCACAGTTCTTTTAGAACCAAAAGAATAACCCCCAAAAACTGAACCGTCTTCTAGTACAAGCTTCGCGATAGTGTTTTTCATGTGACAAAATCTCCCGTTAAATGTAAGATCATGTTATAATACCTGGACTAAAGTCTCTGGTACTTAAAAACATAGAATGGGCAATGGCATATTTAAAATGTATATGAAAAAACAATATTTTATGCATTAGTAAATCTAAAAATTGAATATAAAAACCAAGATACCCCCGAAAAACAGGGTTTTTTAGATTACGGTAACAGTTGTAAAGAAAAACTTAATAATATAATATTAACAATTATTTATATGGGATAATACAAAAGCTGGTGCTACATGAGTATTAAAATCAAAAAGATAGACGCAATAATCGTAATTGCATTGATAATCATAGCGGGCATCATAATTTATAAAGTAGACTATATCCCAGATGAGAAAAAGAGGGAAACACCGATAATTGAGTTTTTTCAAGATGTAGAAAGTAACAAGTTAATTGTTAAATCAGTTTCAAAAGTTGTTTTATGGGAGGATCTTGACATAATGGGGAGATGTAAAGCACCAGATCCAAGTGAATATGTTGTTACAAATGATGAAATTGTAGACTGTGAGGGGATAATAACTATAACATATATTCCAACAAATAAAGTATTGGGTACTTGGACTTTTGAGAAAAAAATGCAGCTACCAATATCTCTACCATCAGAAGCCTGGTTCAACAGGGGAGTTTCTCCACAAGATGAGGGGGAACATATTAGTAAAATTGGTGTAAATAGAGAATGGTGGTATTACACAGTAGTATTTGATGAGGATAGTAATCTAGCTGGTTGGACAGCTACTATAAGTTTCAACCATATGGCTATGGGGGGATTATTGGGATTTCTTAAACCGGATCTTTTAGTAGTAACCCTCCACGGACCAAATGGCGAAGAATATGGTGGAATGATAAACAAAGTTAGAGGAGGAGGGATAATCTGGCAGCCAACCCTCCAAATGGCAAAACCGGGTGTAGATTTAAAATATGAAAATTCATGGGCTGAAGGTGAAGCACCTAATTGGCATGTTCACGCAGAGGATAGCGATATAGATAAAAATCATGAGATAGCCATAGATCTTGATTATTTTGCGCCTAACTCTGCAATATGGATTCATTCTAACAGACTATTCATGAAAGGAAAAGGAAAAATGGCCACATATATGTTCACAGGATGCAAAGTAACAGGAACTGTAAAAATAGACGGAGAAAACTATGATGTAACAGGTACAGGGCATCACGAGCACTCCTGGTCAGATGGTATATTCAAACTATTTGTAAAAGGATGGGATTGGTGCCACTTCACATTGGATAATGGTTGGAACATATACTATAGCAATTATTATCTTACGCCACAGTTCTCTTCGACTAAAACATATACATTTAACCCAACTGCAACGTTAATAATCACAACAGATAAAGGTGAAACACTCACACAGTTAAATGATGTAGAAATAAACATTGAAAAATCTGATAAAATATCTCTATTCCTAAATAAGCCACTAAAAATCGCGATAAACGCAAAACCAGGTATCACACAAGCAATTTTAAGAACATACTATTTAAAACTAAATCTAGACATCCAAGTAGACGATACTTGTGATAAGAAATTCGGGAGCATAAGGAGCTCAGGTATGAGCATCGGACAGTGTACTGTCAATGGTAAAGTTACTTGGTCTGATAGTGGTGGGAACCAAGAAGTAGATTTGAATGGTATTGGCAGTATCTGGACTATGAGAAGCTCAATAATAATACAAAGCTCTACTTAATCTCTACAACACCTTTATCAGCATCTAAAAAAAGGTTATCTCCATTTTTAATCTTCTCTATTTCTATTTGATCAACACAGGGGATACCAGCAAGTATTACCCCTGCTGCAACAATAGTCTCAGTTTCTTTATTAATGACACCCGCAGGTGCTACACCATTTTTCTTAAGACCATAGATAACATATGATCCAACAGTAGATCCCTTTCCACAGGGAAAAACAAGAATCTTATCAGTAACAGATTTACCCTTCAACGGATGGTCTTTTTCAATGACAACACCTGTTTTAATATCAATACCACCATAGAAGCCGATAGGTTCAGAGGAAACTATTGCCTCGCCCTCCGCCTTACCTGGGGAAATAGTTCTCCCCTTCATAGCTGCCCACCTATCAGATCATCAATGTTTGCAAAACATACTTCTTGTTTACAGAAACCTGGTAAATAGTTTGCTGCTTTTCCAGAGTTAACACCAGTTGTTTTGTACCCCATTTCTTCAATAGGAGCTACAACCATACAAGTATCAGCGACTATACTACCGCCAGCTTTTGCAATTATCTCATTATAACCCATCCGCTCTGCTGCCTCTTTAACCATTCGTGATGTACATACCCAGACAGGTTTCTTCAAGTGTTTACCCTCAAGTCGCTCTGCAATCATAGAAATCTCCCTAAGTGATGCATGGGGACAACCAAATATCACAATATCCGGGTTTTTACCAGAGTTTAATTTATCATAGGTATCCTTAATCTCTTTTTTACCAATAGAAACAGTCTCCAGACCCTTTTTTTCAACTAAATCTGCCTCAGGGGTAAGATTTTCTACGTGATAAAGTGCTACAGCACCAGATGCAGCCATTGCCGCACCAAGAGCCTTAAGTTGATCAGTGTTTGCATTTTTAATCCCTGTGAAATAAGGGATTTTGTTTTTGACTTGCTTACCAACATAGTACCCAAGAGCACCAAAATCAGAGTTAAAACTAAGATCAGCATCTACCTTGATTTTAACTGCTGGTTGTCTTTTCTCCCAGAGATGCAGACCATAGTTTGGAGTGACACCACAAATCGCAGCAGCAAGAGCAGAAGGACCACCCTCACGGTTTGTCCTAGCACCTATAACAGAGTTTGAAAATGATACAGCAGAGGATTCTGACCAAGCAATATGTTCACGGAAACGCGGTAGATTACCCGCCAGATAAGGTGTACAAGTGGAAGTAATAACTATGCCCATTTGCTTAAAGGCATCTATAATGCGCAACTGATTCTTCGCAAAATCCCTTGGGAAACCAAGTTTCTCCCAGTTTTCAAGATCCATACCCGCGGGGTTCAGATAAGTAAGCACCTTTACTTTCACACCTTTTGAAGCTATATCCTCAAGAAAAGCTTTACCCGGGTCACCAATGGACTTGTAAGAGACACCTGCAACTTGAACAGAGCCAACAGGTATCATTCTATCGGCACCATATATATCACCAAGACGAACAAGCAATCTAAAAAGCCTCTCCATTACTTCGCCTTTTTCACTATTAAGTATTTTCTCTTCGTCTTTAGTTAGATGCATTTTACTAGCTCCTTACAGTTATCTACTAGCAGATTAATTTCTTCTTCAGTAGCGTTATCTACATGAATTCCGCCAACAGCTACTACTCTTTTGTTATATTTTTTACATGCTGCTTCTGCAATTGGCTTTAGCACAACATAGTCATAATGTCCTTCTAAATCTATAACTTGAGGCTCTTTATCTGGCTCACAGATAACAACGCCACCGATATGAGACTTTTCTCCTCCGCCAAGAATATATATTAAATCATCATCAAGTTTTTTTTCCTCTAGAAATACTTTGTATTTTCCCTCACCGGAGGTAATCATTTGGATCCACTTCTCTATATTTTATAACCTCATATTTGCTTTTATCGACATCAGCTGGAATGGTAGCATCAAATCCAATCTTAGTTGTAAGTGTTTTCTTACCAGGTTCATGTTCACCAGATGGATCAAGAGAACTACCCGATTGATTAGGTTTTACAATCATGTCTTTGTCACCTTGGAACCTAGTTGCCATAGCCCGTTCAACAGCATTAGGATTGAAAATATCAACATCATCATCAACAATAGTGACATGCTTCATGCTTTTATGACCATTAAAAGCTGCCTCTATTGCTTTTTTACCATCATCGGGATGTTTTTTCTTGATTTGTACAATACCATGAAGCCAAGAACCACCGCCCATTGTTACTAGAACATTTTTACAATCAGCAACTTTGCTAACTTCATCATAGATTGTTGGCTCTTTAGGCATACCCATAAGAAGTTTATGTTCTAATTTACCGGGAAGTAAAGCTTGATACATGGCATCTTTTCTATGAGTTATACAGTCTACAACGAAAACGGGTTCCTGCCTCTCAAAATCCCTTGTTTCAGTAAGATCAACAAACGGACCTTCACGATCAAGTTCTCTAGTGAGTCTACCCTCTATTACAAACTCGGATTCAGCAGGTACCTCAAGATCTTTTGTCACACATTTAACCAAAGGAGTTTTATCAAGAGCATTTGCAATGGGAAACTCATCAACACCAGATGGCGGACCAAGAGAAGCAGCCACCATAACAGGTACAGAGTTACCAATGCAAACTGCCATCTCCAGATCACCATCAATTTTATCATAAGTAACCCGAGTCTGCCGTTTTTTAATAAGACGAGCAGTGAACCTATTTTTCCCAATTTCCATAAGTCGATGATAAGAAACATTTCTACCAGTTTCAGGATCCTTTATCGTTGCAACAGTAGCGGTAGCATACCTCCCACCATCACCCTCCAAATGATATAGAAGCGGAAGCTTACTGATATCAGGATCTTTAATCACAACCTCTTGACAAGGGGCCTTATCAACCATTTCCGGTTTCTTGGGGTTACGAAGAGCAGCAACAAGTTTAAGCAAAAGCTTATCCTTAGTTGTTCCAAGACCCTCAGCAATAATATCACGATTAGAAGTAATACCAGCAAAAATAGGGAAACCATACCCTTTCACGTTCTCAAACATAACAGGTTGCTCATTTAAAGAGTATATAATATTTGCAATCTCATACTTAACAGAAACTTCTTTTTTAATACGAGTTAGCTTACCTTCTTTTCCAAGTTTAGCAAGAAAATCACGAAGATTCATCTAACCGGTCCCACCCCGGGATGCCCCTATAACAGTTTTCAAAGTCTGAAATCCTTCTTTTTCTATAGCAGTAGCAATCCTATCTTGTAAATCTCTACCAGGAGTAAGAGCAATCATATTCCCGCCAAGACCTCCTCCTGTAAGCTTTGCCCCAAGAGCACCTTCATCACGTGCAAGTTTAACAAGAAAATCAAGCTCTCTAGATGAAACCTCAATTTGCTGTAAAAGCTTATGATTCTCATTCATAAGTTTACCAAGTTCACGGTAATCTTCATCAATAAATGCATCTTTTGCAAGATAAGCAATATTTTCAGCACGATCAAAAATTTCGTCATATTTCTGAGGGTTTTGTTCTTTTCTCTGTCGAACGCCATCAACAGCTGCAGTGGTGCTTGCAACTTTACCTGTATTTCCCATGACTATCTCAATTGGGTTTTGAATAGTGATTTTGTCCATAACATTGTTATTACTCTTCTCAAACCATATGAGACCGCCAAAAGTAGAAGCAGTGTTATCTATACCAGATGGAGTACCATGATAGCCTTTCTCACCTTCATATGCTATCCCGTTTATCTCATCATCTGAAAGGTTTAGATTAAAATGTTCTGAAAGAGCTCTAGTTAATGCTACGCAAGACGCAGCACTAGCACCTACACCACTAGCAGCATAGAGATTACCATCCAGTATGATTTTGATTCCATTTTTTGATGTGTCAGTATTCATTTTATTTAGAATACGTTTTATAGAATCTTTTTGTTGTTCAGTTTTTTCTTCTTTATAGTTTGGTGTTGCTTTTCGATTATCCTCTATCTCCCATCCTGGTTTATTTAGAGAATCTACCTTAGCAACCGTGTATTTACCAATAGCTGAAACAATAGCTGGTAACCCATACACTACAAAGTGTTCATTAAATAATATGGCTTTGCCAAAACCTATTCCCTCGCCCGTCATTTTTCATCACATACAGAGCATCTAAGATTTTTTGTTGGAATACCATAATTAGTATATCTTTTTTATGATTACGGTAAAACAAGGTAGAAAGGTATATCTCTTAACAACAAATAGTTTTCAAGTATTCTTCTAAGAAACATGATAAGATGATTTGATATACTAAATGGTAATACTTTTTCTTCGCTTTCTGCCCCGTATTCATCAACAGCGATTACACTAGTAGATGGTTTTCTAAGGGTTTCAACGCTAGTCCCAGATTCCACAAACCCTGATGATGGTACTCTTAAAGATCCGCTGCTCCATTTGAAAACATAATAAATCCTGTCCTCTTCCGGATCCTCGGCCTCTGCCCAATATTTTATTAAACCTTTTTTGCCACCATCTGGTTGATATGGAGGGTTTGTGACATACATGTTCAAGCTAGTTGGATAATATTTATGAACATATTTACCAAGTCTATCAGTAACCCAGACATTTGGTTTTGTGAGAGTACGAGTTTTACCATTTTTAAGAGTGTATTTGTGTGTCATAGTGGATTCACGGTTATTTGTTTGATCTTCTATGTCATCTCCATCGCCAAAATTCAGCTCCCACGTAAATGGACCTGCACCATCTGCGACTGTTGCAGTAAATTGTACGTTTTCCCCGGGTTCAATCCATTCTGAGGTATCAGTTTTATGGAAGCCTATTATGTCAAGACCTGGGCTGTGCGGTGGTATATAGTTGTCTGTTATTTTGTATCGTACTTTGGCATCATCTTGTCTTTTTTTATTCCATGGCTCCTCGCCTTGGCTACCGTCTAATTCGCCGTTTCCGATGTAGTATTCGCCGTCCTGTATCTTATCTTCACAGGGATTTACTATAGTTGATACTCTATTATCATCCAGGTAATATCTGATTATATATTCTCTTCCTTCTAGTTCTTGTATAGCCCAAGTCCAATCTCCATCAGCGTTGGGACATGCACTTACATCTGCTATGTCGCTCAGGCTTATACCATCCCAATCATAGAGTCTTATTGAGACATCGACATATGCTTGGCCATCATAAGCTGTAAATTGATGTACTCCATCTTCTATAGTCCATTTCTTTGCAGAATGCCATCCAAAGGGCAGCCATGCAGGGTAATCCTTGTTATATCTAACTTGTTTCTGTGTTTGAGTTGGAGTGTTGTAGTTATCATAGACTCTAAGTTCATAGAACCATTCTCCTTCTTTGCTACCTACATCGATGTTATCAAGTGCTTTAACATAATCCATTGTGATGGTGACTACGATTTCATCTGTATCTGGTGGGGCATCAATCTCAAAGGTAGCATCAACAAGTCCATTTCCATAGTGAAGTGAAGGACCAATATAATCAGCAGAATCCTCAAGAAGATCCCTTATCTCCGGGTTAGTATAATTAGGGAATCGGGAAATAGCAAGTGCTGCAACACCTGCGACATGGGGACAAGCCATACTGGTACCACTATATTCATCATAACCTCCACCTGGAACAGTTGAAAGTATGTCTTCTCCTGGTGCCATCATGGATAAGCCCGCACCATAGTTACTGAAGTCGCATCTTTCATTATCTTCATCTACCGCACCAACTCCTATTACTTTCGCATAACGAGCAGGGTAACCCGCTGAACCTCGGTACTCATTACCGGCAGATGCAACTAAGATAATACCATCATTCCAAGCGTTATTACAAGCAGATTCTATCAAAGAAGACGATGATGAACTACCGAAACTCATACTGATAACATCTGCATCATTATCAGCTGCATAATCAATTGCATCGATGATATCTTCATCCTCAAGTGCACCAACCTTATATGTTACACCTTCGTGTTCCCAAAGCAAGCTGAAGCCCGCTCTAACTGGTATAATCTTACAGCTCCATCCTACACCTGCGATACCAATACTGTTATTCGTAACAGCACTAGCTATACCTGCACAATGTGTCCCATGGCTATGAACATCCACGGGGTTATCGTCTCTAACAGTGTAATCTTCATCTGGATCTTCAAGATATCCCATTTGAAGATAGTTATTTATATCAATGTCAACGAAGTCATAACCGCTAACACAATTAGCGGCAAGATCAGAATGAGTATAATCAACGCCTGTGTCTATTATCGCTATTTTTACATTGGGATCTCCAGTGGTATACTCCCATCCATCTGGGCATTTGATTGCTTGTGGCCCCCATTGTAAATTGAATTTAGGGTCATTTGGTGTTTTAGAAACATAAGTAATATAGTTTGGTTCAACGTGTTTGACACGATGGTCTATTCTAAGATTCTCACAGTAATTAAGTTCTGTACCATGTTCAACTAAAACCTTAGCTATCTTATTATTTTCTTTAATTTCTATGGATAATCCGCTATAATCCTCTACTAAAAAAGTGGTAGTTTTTTTATTTACGATTGTTTCGTCATTAAACTCAACGAGTAATTCACCAGGAATAAAATTAGGCAAATCTAAGGGTTCATCCCCACATAGCGGATCTTGATTTTCTTTGGATGGAGCAGCGGCACCAAAATCGACAAAAATCAGTAGAAATATGACGGCGAGGGCCATGGTTTTTTTATTTATTTTATCCCCCAGTTAATCATTGGGAATAAACATATAAACATTTCTGTTAAAATCATCGTATTTTTATTAAAATAATGTATTTAGATTTGTTATTAAATTCTATATAGTCTAACGGCAATATGTGCTATCGATGAAAGACAAGTTACGCGGAGAGATAAAAAAAATAAGAAAAAATCTATCCCGAGAGGAAGTATTTGAAAAAAGTAAAAAAATCAAAAAACAACTTTTTAAAATAGATGAATTCAAACAAGCAAATAACATACTCTTCTATGTTTCGTATAACAATGAAGTTAATACTCACGAGATGATAAAAGAATGTCTCTCAAGTAAGAAACACGTAATTGTGCCAATTACCGATAAGGAAAACAGGTGTCTGATTGTTTCTAAGCTTGAAAAATGGGACGATCTTGAAATAGGTGCTTATGGTATCCTGGAACCAAAAAAAGATGCTGTGAAAGAAGTTTCCATTGATATAATTGATTTAGTTATTGTTCCGGGCTTAGTTTTTGATTTACAGGGTCATAGAATTGGTCATGGTATGGGATACTATGACCGTTTGCTAAAACAATTAAAGAATATACTAAGCGTTGGGCTGGCTTTTGAGTATCAAATTATCGAAAAAATACCTGTAGATGAATATGATGTCCCAGTTAGTATGATTATAACTGAGGACGGGACCATCGAATTACAGGGGCCAACATAAAGGACAGATATTCAAATATTTTCTTAGAAATAAATCCCAGTTTGTATCATATGAAAAATCAAGTGCCCAATATGGCATTGGAATTTTTCTAAATTGTGAGCTGCCCATTACTCTCCAGATGCTAGCATCGTACTGGCATTTCATCTGGGGAAAATAAATGAACAAACCATGCGAAGGATCATAAGGTAATGATACATTTGCGATAATCGTAGTATTCATCGCATTCATAACATTGTTACAAGCAGTTGTAATGTTAGCATTTCCTGTTTTATCTTTGAGTTTTTCAATGAAATCATACAAATCAATAAAGCAATCATAGCCCAACGGATCCAGCTGTAAGGGATATGCTATCTTTGATGGAAGCCACCAGAATCTACGATAGAGTTTTCCGTATTCTCTTACTTTTGACCTAGCGGTTTTAATTCCTTTTTTAGATTTGCAAATGTTTTCAGTGAGATTCTCAGATAGCTGCTTTATAGAGTCCGCTAATTGTCCTATTTTGCTAAGATCTGTAGCTGAAAGATCTGTTTTAAAAACTGTTATAGGATACCAGCCGGGTGCCCTTACAACACCAGCGATTTTAGAGGTGTACATCCCGGGCTCGTAGGTGTCTACTATTGACTCAGCAAAGCTTTTTGGTGTCATATCTGTGTTGTCTTTTAATTCCTGTAAGAAACTAGTGAAATTCCATTCAAGTGGTTTACCCTCATCTGAGTATTCACCTCCTCCAAATCCATGTTCTTCGTTTGAAACCATATATCTGGCATATGGTGATATTTGATATGCTGCTTCAATGCTTGCTGTCACACATATATTAAATGCAATAACATCAATTTTTTCAGAGCCGTTATTTGTTACGTCCTTTAGTACTTCTTTATAGTCGTTCATATCTAAAAGACTTAAATCAGAAAAAGTTTCTGTTCCATGAGTATCGCAACCTAGACCTTGCCATCCGCTACCATGTGTGGAGAGTATAAATAGAGCATAATGGTCAGCAGGGTAGTTGTGAATTGTTAACTCTAAAAATCTTTTTAGTGTCTCTGAGTGTCCCATGTCTGATTCAGTTTCATACCATGTTAGTGGGATGAGTAAATCTTTTTCGATAAAATAATATGCAGTGTCTCCATCGAATTTGCCATCGTATAATCCTATAAGGTTGAAATCTGGACCTGAACCAACACTTGTTAAAAAATTAAATGTGTAATCTTTTTCATATGTTCTATGATTGTCAAAAGCCATGTACATCATTACAGTCCATTCATCAGATCCAGCTGTTGTTTTAATTATGGAGCTAACAGAGTTTTCATCTGTAGTTTTATATGCAATTGAGATGTTTGTAGATAGTAAAAATAGAATTACCAGTATTAAAACAAAAAATCCTCTCTTTTTATGCATTTTATATTTTCCTCCCAAATTATTTACTATTAACTATAATATGTAGGTTATTAAAGTATAAAAAAATTATGTTATCTTTTTACTTTTTAACAAAAAATGTGGATGATGTTAGTATTAAACTACGGAAAATTAAGTTACTATATCCTTCAATTTGTCTAACTTAATAGCTCTCCCCATCTCCATAGCAATTCTTTCACCATAACTAATTGAATCACCATATAAATAGCCAGAATGCGGCGTAAAACGAGTAAGTGGGCTACCTGGTATTCTCATGGAAACATCAAACACTACCATCTCCTCTTTTCCCGTATCAGCGGCAATAGCTCCTTGGAGAGCAAATGGCCCGATAATACCTGGTGGGCGTTCTTTTTGTGTTGTTTTAACGAATTTTTCACC
>Ga0315555_1001811_pt1 | contig 15378 bp, 9 predicted proteins | sample SalMarSW160380MG_FD_202113 | JGI IMG/M metagenome (GOLD analysis project Ga0315555, IMG submission 202113) | Salt marsh sediment microbial communities from the Plum Island Ecosystem LTER, Massachusetts, United States - Salt Marsh Sediment SW1603-80 ... | reverse complement strand
AAAGTCGCTGGTAAGGAAAAGACAAAAACCTGCTTCGGCATTTATAATAAAAGACGTGGGTCTTTTCGTCGCAGCCGAGAAAAAAATCGCCCCGACCATTGCCGAAATCACCGCCGGCTCGCTATTAGTTCGTATGTATGCGACAAAATTCGGCGGCATCCTCACCCTCAACAAACGTCAGCAGGAATTTATCAATACCTGGGAGGCCGAAGCATTTCGAAGAAAAGTCGCAACTCGCCCCTGCGTCTCCCGACGCAAGTCGGTGCAGCGGGGCAAATAATCAGCTAAACACTAAAATGCGTATGTCGTCACCGGATTTTCTCGTTTTTTTAATTACGGTGCTTTAGTCAAGCGTGCGCCGATGCAACCCGTGATGCGCGGGCAGACTGGATACTATGCACGGCATCATCATCGAAGAAACGGGCACCACAAGACCGGCACTTATAGTGACGAAGCCCCTTGACTGTCAGCCCATCCGACAGTTGACAAGTCTCTACCGTACGAGTCATCTTAACCTTTCCGCACTCCGGACAAGGCAAAGGCTCAGATATCGGTGCCTTTTTTGGATGAGATAAGGACATAGAAAACGTCAACTCCTTCTTTCTTGAGAATCTTACCTTTGGTATAGATGTCGAATCCATCAAAGGTTAGACCCTTAATTACATATAACCTTTCAGCTTTCCTGGTCTTCGGATTACGCGAACGCAGGATCTTGAAGATTGCCGGTGCATTAAGTATGGCCTCATAAACAAGCTCCGGCGTCAACGCATCTCTTGCCATTTCCATCTCCGCCTTTTCGGTGAAGAGGACTTTTCGTGAAATCACCAGACGTTTTATTCGGATAAGGGCATCCATACACTCTCAATTCTTATTATACAGCAACTCGTATATTTAGTCAAACAAAACGCTTAATGCCGCTCATTTAACCATTTCTGCCAATGGCCTAAACTCATCCGGAAATAACCGACCTCTCCTCATATGCCCATACAGCCGAAATGAGTATGGCGTAGTCGGATTTTCTCGTTTTTTCACAGATACTCAAAAAACAACAAAAATGGGGCCTCAAAAAGGTTTTGGAGTTGCTTTTTGGGGTTAGGATGTGCTAAACTACTGTTCTTTAATATTATTATCGGGGCGTTGAAAGGCGTTTTTTGCCTGCCCAGGGCCATTTTAGAGGAATTAATAGTATGGATTTTTGTATCGAAGATACTCGAAAAAAGCCGCACCCGAAATTGAAAGAGCTTATTGCCGATGGGATTATAACCCTCGAAACCGCAACCGACTGGCTCAGAAGCATTTACGAGATACGCTTCTTCGAGGAGAAAGTCTTCGAGCTTTTGGGCCAGAACATCATCAAAGGCGCTTCACATCTCTATGCCGGCGAAGAAGCGGTCGCCGTCGGAGCTGTCGCCGCTATTGAGCGAGGCGATGTAATCGGCTCGACCCATCGAGGCCACGGCCACTGCGGAGCTATCGGCAATAAATACGCAGACAGCGAAGAAGACCGCCAGAACCACTGGAACGCAATGATGGCCGAATTGATGGGCAAAGAGACCGGCTACTGCAAAGGCAGAGGCGGCTCGATGCACATAGCCGAGGTCCAGAAGCAAAACAACCTTGGCTCAACCGGCATCGTCGGCGGCAACCAGGCGCCGGCGGTCGGCGCAGCCCTGGCTGAAAAATATAAAAAGACCGGCAAGGTGGTGCTTTCATTTTTCGGCGACGGCTCGACCAACTGCGGCAGCTTCCACGAATCTATGAATATGGCCTCGACCCTGAAGGTGCCCCTCGTGGCAATAATTGAGAACAACCTCTACGGGATGAGCGTCCCATACTCGGGCAGCGAAATCAACGGCACCAGAAGGGCAAGCAATATCACTGATATTGCAGAGAGATGTTATGCTTACAATATTCCAGCTATGATTGTTGACGGCCAGGATGTCGTGGCGGTATATCTGACAATTAAATCGGCTGTCAAATGGGCAAGGTCTGAAAATCAAATGACTATAGTCGAGGCCAAGACCTATCGCTGGTATGGGCACAGCCGAAGCGACCCGCGTGCCTACCGAACCAAGGCCGAGGAAAAAGACTGGCACGACCGGGACCCTATTACCGTCCTGAGAAAACAGCTGCTTGAAGATTCGCTTTGCACAGAAAAGCAGTTAGACGAGATTAAGGACAAGGCATTTAATACAATTGAAACAGCCACAAAATTCGGGCTCGATAGCCCCTGGCCTAATCCCGCGGATTTGACAAAGGACGTGTATGTCGATGAAACATACCCAGCTGAGCTAATCGAGTCTGAAAAAGCCGCATCCAAAAAGGTAATGCAGGCAGCAGCCGCCTTCGAGCAGGCGCTTGCCACATCCACAGCCAAGACAAAGAAAGAAGCCGCCGAGCAGGCCAGGGCCAAAATTAAATCCGAATTCGGTATGGATGTTATGACGATAGCCCAGGCGGTCTCGGCTGCACAGGCGGAAGAGCTCGAAAGAGATAAAAACGTCATTGTCATAGGCGAAGACGTCGGGCTGTATGGCGGAGCGTATCAGGCAACCCGGGGACTATCCGCGAAATTCGGCACCGATAGAGTTATCGACACCGCCATATCCGAAGCAGCCATCACAGGCGCCGCCGTCGGTGCAGCACTTCGGGGTATGCGGCCGGTGGCTGAGATTATGTATGTTGACTTCATTACTATAGCGATGGACCAGCTCGTCCACGTCGGCGCATACAACCGCTATATGTTCGGCGGCAAGGCAAAGGTGCCGATGGTTCTGCGAACCGAAGGCGGCGTCGGCAGGTGTATCGCCGCCCATCATTCAGAATCGCTGGAGGCCTGGCTTATGCACCCGCCGGGGCTCTACGTCGTTATGCCTTCAACACCTTACGATGCCAAAGGCCTGTTAAAAGCAGCCATCCGAAGCGATAATCCCGTGGTCTTTATCGAGCACAAGGCGACTTACGGCCAGTTCGGCCCTGTGCCGCGAGGCGACTACATCATTCCATTGGGAGTGGCAGATATCAAACAGCCAGGCAAAGATGCAACCATCGTCAGTTATAGCAGGATGGCAATGTTCTCATTACAAGCAGCCAAGGTCCTGTCTGAGCAGCACGGTATCGATGCCGAAGTAATCGATGTGCGAACTCTAAAACCGCTGGATATAGAAACAATAGCCGAATCGGTTCGTAAGACCGGTCGGCTGATAACCGTCAGCGAGGGCTTCGGCACCTGCGGCGCAGGCAGAGAGATAACCGGCCGGTTTATGGAATACGAATTTAGCGATGGCTCGCACGGCTTCGATTATCTCGATGCAGCCCCCGTCAACCTTGCAGCAGCCGATGTGCCGCCGCCGATGAGCGAGCCACTGGAAAATGCCAGTATTCCCAGTGTCGAGAAAATCGTCGAGGCCGTCAAGGCAATTGTATAATTAACACAAAACAAGAAGGACAGGAATTTTATAATGGCAAAAGAAGTCAGACTACCACAGCTCGGACAAACTATGGAAGAAGGAACCATCGTCAATTGTCTGGTCAAGGTCGGCGATGAGGTAAAAAAAGGCGATTGTATCTTTGAAATAGAAACCGACAAGGCGACTCTGGAAATGGAATCGCCGGCAGAAGGATTCGTTAAGCACATCCTCGCCGAACAAGACCAGACCCTGCCCGTCGGAGCTGTAATGATGGTTCTCGGCGATAAAGACGAAGAAGTGCCACAAAGTTTTATCGATTCACTCAAGGGGGGAGCTCCATCCGCCCCGCCGGCCGTCGAGGAATCCACTGCTGCCGTAGAACCAGTTCAACCGGTCCCGGGGACTCCTGCCGGAGAGCTACAACCAACCCAGCCGGCGGGAAAAGCAAAAGCATCGCCGCGGGCAAAGAAATTAGCTGATGAGCTCGGCGTTGACATTACGACAGTTACCGGCACAGGGCCAGCCGGAAGAATTACCGAGCAGGATGTCAAAGACGCCGCTGCATCAGCCGGCCCCGCCGTCCCACAACAACAAGAGTCAAGAGCTGATGTAAAACTCGGAGAGACAGTGCCTCTCAACCGGCTGCAGAAAATTACCGCACAAAGAATGCTGCAGTCAAAACGCAATATACCCTGCTTCTATCTGACCATAAAAGCCGATGTTACCGGCCTGGTGGATTTACGAAACAAACTGAATAAAACCAGCGATGTGAAAATTTCCTACAATGATTTTATTATCAAGGCGGTCGCAACCGGCATGGAGAAGTTTCCGATTATGACCGGCCAATTGGCCGGCGATACCATCCGGTTGGCCTCATCTATAAATATCGGTCTCGCGATTGCAGTGCCCGGTGGTCTGGTTGCACCAATCGTAAAAGACGTAAATAAGAAGGATATCCTGCAGATTGCACGCGACAGCAAGGAGCTGGTTGAAAAGGCCCGCAGCAATAAATTAGCTCCGACAGATTTGGAAGACGGCTGCACCACCGTCAGCAATCTCGGCGCATTCGGGATAGATTCATTTATACCGATAGTTGTGCCGGGCCAGTGCAGTATATTGGGTATCGGACAGATTACAAATACCTGCGTGCCGGATGACGGCGGCACTATTTTTCGCAAGTTTATGAGTATGACGCTGTCAGTGGACCACAAGGTCGCCAACGGCGCTTATGCAGCCCAGTTTCTGGATTTTGTTAAAAAACAGTTGGAAGCCGCAGATTTTTAATAGATAGGTTTTGGCGGTTGTGTTCGGATATATCCATTTAGAAAATAACTTTCGGAATAAAAAAGAAATCCATTTATCGGGAAATAACGCCTTGGAGAAGAAAAGCAAAGGATGAATTTTACCTATTATCAGCCAACCAGTATTATATTCGGTCCCGGCAGTATTGACCAGGCAGGCCCAACCACTGCGGCTTATGGAACAATTGCTATGCTGGTCGTTGGCCCCAACCTTGCCAAGCTCCAGCATCAAACCGTTCAGGACATTTGCCAAAACCTTAAAACCGCAGGTCTGGAAGTTGTGGTCTTCGACAAGGTTACTCCTAACCCTGTCCTGCCCGATGTCCAGGCCGGAAGCAAATTGGCCAGAGAAAAAAAGGTGAACGTAATGGTAGGTTTAGGTGGCGGCAGCACTATGGACACTGCCCGTGCCATCGCAGTTGCGGCCACTCACCCGGGAACTGCTATGGACTATTTGTATTTTAGTAAGAAACAGCCCACCGACAAGACCTTGCCTATCGTCCTTATCCCAACCACCAGCGGAACCGGAAGCCATGTAAGCTGTTGTGCAGTAATAACCGACCCGCAGCGCCATTTCAAATCGGCCCTTTGGAACCGAAGTTACCTCTTCGCTCGAGCGACAATCGTAGACCCCCAGCTTATGTTGTCGGTGCCGCAAATGGCTACGGCATCCACGGGATTCGATGTTTTTACACACGCTTTTGAGTCTTACATCAACGTCAATGCCTCCTGGTCCACCGACCTGCTGGCTTTAGAGAGCATAAAACAAGTGGTAGAGAATCTTCCCATAGCAGTCACCAACGGAAGTGACCTTCGGGCACGGGAGAAAATGGCCTGGGCCGATACCCTCGCCGGAATATGCATTGCCAACGCCGGCACGACATTACCGCACGCGATGGGGCAGCCCATAAGCGGACATTATCCACACATTAGTCACGGCCAGTCGCTCGCCGTGATTTATCCGGCTTTTCTCGAATATACCGCTGAAGCTGCTGTTGATAAATTTGCCGCCGTAGCAAGGATTTTCAATCCTGCTCTCTGTAAAGCCAAAAATAACAAGGCCGCCGAAGCCCTTAAAGATGAAGTTGTCAGCTTCCTTAAGCAAATAGGTCTTTATTGCACCCTCGATGAAATCGGTATTAAGCCCGAAGGAATTGATGACGTCCTGAAACACTGTATGGAATTCCCTGACGTAATGGTCAATCCAAAAGTCCCTGATACCGAAACCACGCGTCAACTTTATATGAATTCATTTAAACGTGCCAAATAATCGCTACAACTTAAAAAACCAGCAGTGAGAAAGGAGCTTGTAGCTATGAGAAAAATGACAGGGGTGGTATTGCCTGGCAATCGTACGGTTGAATTTCGTGAGTTTGAAGTGCCTGAGCCGGGTCAGGGTCAGGTTCTGCTTAAAATGAAGGCCTCGTCCATCTGCGGCAGCGACATTCGCGCCATTTACCGCGAGCACCTGGGAAAAGGCCCGGAGGCCTATCAAGGAGTAATAGCAGGTCACGAACCGTCTGGCCAGGTCTTCAAAGTCGGCCCTGCCGTAAAGCGTTTTAAAGAAGGCGACCGTGTTATCGTCTATCACATCTCCGGCTGTGGCCTATGCCACGATTGCCGAATGGGCTACCAGATAAGCTGCTCCAGCAAAATGCGGGCTGCTTATGGCTGGCAACGTGATGGCGGGCACGCTGATTATTTATTGGCTGAGGAAAGAGACCTTGTTCATCTCCCTGAACCACTCACATATCAGGATGGTGCCCTTTGTGCCTGCGGATTTGGCACCTGCTACGAAGCCCTGGAGCGAATCAAGGTCTCCGGCAGAGACAGAGTCCTGATAGTGGGACTGGGACCGGTAGGCCTCGCAGCACTAATGCTGGCCAGGACTATGGGGGCAACCAGACTAATCGGCGTGGATGTAGTTGAGCAGCGCATCCGCCTGGCTGAGAAACTCGCTCTGGCAGATGTGGTCCTAAAAGCCGATAATACGACTCCGGACAAAATAAAGGATGTTACTGACGGTTTTGGTACCGAAGCGTCAATCGACTGCTCCGGCAGTTCCGATGGCCGCCTGCTGGCTATTCAAGGCACACGGCAGTGGGGCCGGGTTGTCTTCGTGGGAGAGGGCGGCACCGTAAGCTTCGAACCCAGTCGCGATATTATCCACAAGCAGATTAGCATCTACGGTTCCTGGGTCACATCAGTTGGGCATCTGGAAGAGCTGGTCGAAAAGCTGATCGAATGGAATATTCATCCTGACCTTACCGTCACGGATACCTTCCCATTGGAAAACGCTGCTCAGGCCTACCAGATAATGGACGAGGGTGGGTGCGGCAAGGTGGTCATCACCTGGCCTGATTAGTTTTAACTAATGCTCTTTCAAAAATGATACTTTCACTTTTGTCATTCCTGCGAAACCTGCCCTGAGCAGTGTCGAAGGAGCAGGAATCTACACACCTTTAGGTCTGGATTCCGGCTCCCCTGCCAAAAACTTACAGGTGCAGGCAAGGCCGGAATGACACAACTAAAAAAGTTACATTAGTTAATTAGAAACGACATTAAGCAAGACAATGGTTACGGGAGACAACGTAATGGTTAAAAAAAATAAATCAATTCTCTTGCCCGGCATTAAAAATGCCACGCCGAAAGTTCCTGTTATTGGTGTTTTTGCCACCAGTGACCCACGTTTTGGCCGAGACGTTCGAACTCGTTGTCAAAATATTGCGAAGATGGCTGCTGATTGTATAAGCGGCTCTGTTGTCCTGCCTGATAAAACAGCGGTCCCCGTGGTTTATTCTACCGTATTGGTTGATGGCGAGGCACAAGCAGATATTGTCGCTCAGCAGTTCCGCAAAGCCGGTGTGGATATTTTAGTATGTGTGCCGGATACCTGGGCGTTTCCGCAGCTTACAACCATCTCACTCTTGCAGCAGTTCCCGCCTAATACACCCATAAATATTACCTGCGGCAACAGCGGCCCCAAGCCGGGCGTTGTCTATGCCCACGCTCTCAATGGCGCAATCAGCCAGTATGGGCGAATGGCTGCCTTGAATGTCGGCACCTGGCCGGATACAGGAATGAACCCGAAGATGACCGAGCAGACCGCAAAGAACCTCATCGACTGGTGCTATGCCGCGGTAACCGCTGTAGCACTGCGCGGCCGAAGGGTCGTCATTTTCGGACACGACTCAATGGGAATGGAAACCGCACTTGGACATATCATCGCTACGAGGAACATTTTTGGTCTCGAAATCACTCGTATGGATATGAAGCTCCTGGCCGATATGCTGAATAAAAAAGCCTATAGCGAAAAAGAGCTTAAGGCGCTGCGGGGATGGGTCAACAGGTACGTCGGCAATCGAGTCGAGCTGCGTAATGAGGCGGACAGCGAAAGATTCAATCAGGAGCTGGCAATGTATTTGATAGTTCGCGACCTGATGGCTGACTTAAATGCGGTCGGCGGCGGATTTATGAGCCAGCTTGAATGGGGCAGCGACCCGCGAGGCATTCCGCTGCCTGTGGCTGACGTGATGGAGTCTCTTTTCAACAGCACATTCGACCATATCGGCCGCAAGGCCCCCCTGCCATACGCCACCGAAGCCGATGTGCAGGGACTTTTGACTATGCTGTTTATGACGTATCTGTCCGGCGGAAATCCGCCTTTATTTATGGACTTTAGAAAGGTCTGGGAGGCCTGGGAAATAAAAAAGCTTTCCAAAAAAATCGGCATCAAAAAATTAGATAAAAAAGCGGACTGCTTCTGTAAAGGCCTAGTTGACGGCGACAACTCCGGCAGCGCCGCATTTAACTGGGCGGCGAAACCGGGCGCATCAGCCAAAGAAATTATGGCTGGCGTGAGGATGCCTCTGGCAGATGAGAATTATTTCCCGGGTGGAGGAAATTCAGTTACATTTATGACACCCGCCGGGATTGAAGGCATCGCAGGCCGAATCGCTTATAGCAGCACGACCGGCCTGTTCAGTATGATTTGGGACGAAGCACATACTACCGAGGTCCCGAAGAAACTCGGACAGGCAATGTGCAACCTGACTACACCGACCTGGCCTCATACGTTTGTCGTGCCGAAGTATGCAAGTATGGTGGAGTATAAACAGTATCCGCCGGCCAACCACTTCCATATGACCCGGGATTTACCCGTCGCCCGCCTTGAGCACTGGATGGACTTGTCGGGCGTTTTAAGCGTTACACCCTGGGCGGCCAGGCCGAAATTCATCGAAGGTATTGACAGACCCGCTCCGCTGGTCCATCTGATTAACGGTGGTGAAGACACTTACAAACTGCTGAGAAATCGCTGCTAAAATTTTATAACAGCGCTATATCTGCCGCAGGCATTAACTCCCTATAAGCCAGTCTTGAATGATATAATATAAATCGTCGAGTGTTATCTCGCTATTATCATCAAAATCATACTTCCTGTCGTAAATCGGGTCGCCGGAAGAGCTGGGATAATGCCCGGCAAACTCCGAAAAATCAGAAAGGTCAACTCTATTATCGCAATTAAGGTCGGCCCTGGTCGGCATCGGCTCACCCAACGGAAGCCAGTTGATATATTCCTCTACATTTGTCCAGCCGTCGCCGTTACGGTCATCGTTACGGTCAGCCGGGTTTGACGGGTCAAGACAAAGTGCAAACTCCCACTCATCCGGCATACCATCATGGTCGGTATCGACCGGCGGCGTGGCGGAGGCAAGAATCGGCCAGCCGCCGACCTCATCCTCATCGTCAATGATTCTGCCTGTGCCATCCAGCACATCATTTATAATCCGCTCGTCCACCGAATCTCGCAGAGGAAATGACGCTCCTGCATCTGCCAGAACCAGCCAATAGGCCGCATCCGCATCATCCGTATCCACAGGTTCGACCGGAACAGGGCTCGATTGCTTGTATGCGAGTATCTGCTCATCGTTAAAACCGTCAAATCTAACCAGGTCCCAGGGATTAGACGGACGAACACCGTTCATCCAGTTGCCGCTGAAATATGCACTGCTGTATGTGCATTGTTCCCGGAAGGCGTCATCGCCGGTGGAGTTGGGACCCTGGACATAATAGTTGCCCACAAAGTTCATCTTTGTAATACTGCTCGAATCGGCATTATATCCGGCGTATGATTCGCCCCAGTTGTAAACCACATTATTGCGAAAATCAAAAATCCAACCAGCCGGGTCAAGAGTATAGCTGTTGTAATTACCGGGGCGAGGGCTTCGACCTCTATGATGGGCGTAAAGATTATGATGATAGGTGCACCCGTTGCCCCAGCCGCCGCGGATTAAGGAGCCATAGCCGTGACAATCCTTCTCATGAATCGAACAGTTCAAGCTCTCGGTAATCATACACCACTGGACTGTAACATTATCCAGCACATTGGGCTGGGCAGAGGTGGAAAGCGCTTCATCTACCGACCAGCTTGCCGAACAGTGGTCGAGAATGATATTATGGCCTCTCTCAATCCATACACTATCCACCTCCTGCAGCATATTGTCACCAAGTCGAAACCGGATGTAACGGACAATCACATTGTCGGCGGAGACTTGAAAACCATAATCCTTCAGACATATCCCGCCGCCCGGAGTGGTCTGGCCGGCAATCGTAATGTAAGGATTTGAAATCTTCAATCGGGACTGCAGCGCTATCGTGCCGGAAACGCGAAAGATGACGATTCTCGGCCCGCTTGCCTCGACCGCCGCACGCAAGCTGCCTGTGCCGCTGTTATTGAGGTTGGTAACCTCGTATATCGTCCCCCCTCGGCCACCGATGGAATACATACCGAAACCTTCGGCGCCGGGAAACGCCGGCAGTGAATCCGCCCGGACATTACTAAATCCGAACAGCAATAATAGACAAAAAATGCAAACGCCTGTATTTCTTGTAATCATCTTTTTACAATCCTTTTCCGATAAAGCGCTTACACCCAACCCACCATAAACGACTTCAAGTATTCGAATCCACCGAACAATAGAACTTCTTTCCCTCATAACACCTGAAGCACAAATGCTGTATATTTGATATGTAGTGCTTATGAACTACTGCAAACAAATACTACTTTGCCAAAATTGTTAAGGGCTGACTAACTTGAATATTATATAGTAAAACGTCGTCCAGTGCACGCTGCCATTTTTAAATTCATCCCATATATCGCCACTAAAGACATACTCATCATTACAGAAAGCCACGTGGTTGTCACTGAACAACGCATGCATCGCATAAGCACCTTTGGTTTGGTGACTCAAATGGTCTCTGTTGCGAATAATATCCGACATATACGGAATGTGCGGATTCAATCCCGTCAGTTTCCTTGCAGTCTCCATAGGAACATTGTAAGCAGTACCTTGATAATGCCAGCGTTCAGGATGGTCAAGATTCACCGACGTCCTTGGGTCTGTCGGATAATATTCATATCCCGCACGCACCCACTGATTATGTCTATCCCCTTCAGGATCCAGTGTATTGTAATCCTGCGCTAATCTGCCCCACGGCTTTGGAGTGCTATAAGATTCGTACTTGTAAAGGTCCATCTTGTTGGACGGGCAATAAAACACCTTCGGCTCAAGTATATAGCCACCCTCATATAAACAGGCCTGCCTCATTGCCTTCATCTTGCCCAAACCCGGATTCCACGGGTCAGTCGCCACCGCCGGGTCGAAACGCCATTCATCTTGCTTAACATTAAGATCACCACCACGATACACGGCATACGGATGTTCTTCCTCGTCACCCGCATATGGATTACCGGGGGTTGCTTTTTTATAGCCCCACCACGGCATTCTATATTCATAATCCCCCGCATAAGCATAAATCGCTAACCCACTCTGTTTGAGCTGGTTGGCACAGACCGAACGCCTGGCAGATTCTCTGGCTCGCTGTAACGAGGGCATAAGAATAGCCATTAAAAGAGCTATAATCGAAATGACTACCAGCAATTCCACTAACGTAAAACCTAATTTTTTAGGTCTCATATTGCACCCCTTTTTTATCTGATACATAAATTCAAAAATATATCGTTGCCCTCTTTAAGTTTGCCAGATTACCAGATTTTTAGGGCAACAATAGTATCTATATACAAACACCACTAACCACGCACACATCCTAAACGAAAATTCCCTGCTGCAACCTCACACAGATGCTTGCGGTGTAAACACCTTCTTCGCATTTTGATTATACCACCGCCTGCCTGTTTTTTCAAGGGAATAATATTAAAAAAATGTAAATTTTCTCGCCCTGCCGTTCAGTCTAAGACCTTTACCTGCCTTGGCTTAACCACCAGATTGTGACTTCGTCCTATCGCTAAAAAAACGTGATTTTGCGATTTCTGGAACAAACTCAGTTCTGAAATACAATCCTCGAATCGCTTCGCGAGTAATGATTCCAATATCAGGCCTGCAGTTGCTAATAAATTCTTCACCAACGAGGCCGGCTTTGTGTCGGTTCTTTTTGCTGTTGCCAGATTATAGTAAAAATGGAGATATTTACTAAAATAGGGGCTATGGAAATATATTTCCGCTCTGAATAATTTATAATAGCTTGCAAATAAGAAGGTTACAGCTTTTTTTATGCAATCTTATCAGTAAAATATGCGTAATTCTCTAAAAAATATGAAAATTTTTCTTGACGGGAAGATGGTCAATTTGGTATAAATAGATAATCAAATTTACACCTTTTGATATACTTCTGAAGCAAAAAAACTCATATAGGCAGTTGCAAGTGAGGAGTGATGGAAAGGCATTTCACGGTCTTTTCTTTATTTTCCCCATTTGTTGCTCCTATTGAAATATAAGAGAAATGTAAGCTATTAAGTTGTTTTGAAATAGGCAAAAAGAGCAAAGTGACGGTCATCCGGCTTATTGCCGGATGAAAACCACACCCGGCACTGCGTTATGAATGCTTATTGAGAGCAACACGGTTGTTTGCAATGGGCACAAAAATTTGGTGAATGATATTTGTATCGGATACACAAAGTCATTTATTGTTTTTGATGCCTGCTGGAAACAACAGCTATCTTAGCATGTAGCCAGGATAGTGATAAAAAGTTTGTGAGGAGGAGTATTATGCATAAGAAATTGATGTTTTTAATGGCTTTTGTTTTGATGTTTGGCCTGGTCGGTATCGCATCAGCCACAAGCTACTGGAACGGATCCGGCACTAATGCCTGGACTGATCCATGCAGCTGGACTGGCGGGGTTCCTACCTCCGCTGATAATGGTTACATCGAGGCAGCAGTTCCAGGGGCGATTATTGATTACACTATGACCCTTGGAATTAAAAAAGTAGCTGTCGGGTATCAAACCGCCGGTGATGCCTATCTGTATATGTATGGTGGAACGCTCAACGTCGACGACAGAGTCTATGTCGGCGGCGAAAAGGGTGATAAGAGCTCCAACGGCAACTTTATAATGGAGTTCGGAACCATAAATCTTACAGACGAAAGCTCAGAAAAGAAATTCTACATTGGCTACAAAGGTCCAAATGACAAGGGTTATTTCACTATGAACGGTGGAACCATCAACAACGCCGGGAAATTCTACATAGCGGGTGATTCGACCACTTCCCCTTATGGTGTAATGACAATGAACGGTGGAACCGTAAATGTAAACGCAGCAAGTAAACGGATGCGTATTGCCGGTAAAGGCGGAACAGGCTATCTCTATATGAACGGCGGTACGATTCACAGCACAGATGATATTAATATGAGCGAAGAGGGCGGATACGGTTATCTCTATATGACCGGCGGCAATATTATCGCCGATGGTGAATTCCAGCTTGCCTACAAAGCTAAAGCGGGTGTACCTTGTGTTTCTGAAGTTCACCTGGATGGCGGAACTATTGACGTAGGCGGCCTCACGTTCTTCAATAATCCTGAGGACTTAGCTACACCTTCAGCTTCGTTTGATATCACACTGGGCACGCTGTTAGTAACCGGCGATGTAATATCAGTAATTCAGGGTTATGCTGATAGTGGTTTGATTACCGCTTACAGCGGTTCCGGTCAGGTGCTCATAAATTATCACGCTGGATGGGACAAGACCGTCGTAAACGCGATAATTCCTGAGCCGGCTACGATTGCCTTATTGGGTCTTGGTGGACTGGCCCTGCTTCGTCGTCGCAAATAAGACGAAGATAATAAAGCCACCATAACAACTCAGTTGTTAGAGATTAAAGAGGCAAGTCTTTTGATTTGCCTCTTTTTTTATGCCTCCAAACTTTGTTTTTTAGCTGAAAATTCCGGCATAATCTGGTATAATACGATTCTGGTGGAGGGCTTGTCGTCGGGGGAAAAGCAGAAGTAAAATTTATGGTTTTTGGGAACGTTAAAGATGAAAAGAAAATTTATTATCAAAGGACTGACCGTAATTTCCTTGTTCTGCTCTGCACCTGCTGCTTTGGCCGTGGACGGCTTTGGTCAATATACTACCGGCGGAGCAGGCGGAACTACTGTTACCGTCAGTAATGCCACGGATTTTAAATTATATGTCGAGACGCCGGATACCCCTTATATTATCCAGGTCCAGGGAACCATCGACCTTGGCCCGCTCGAAGACGGCGATGTGAGCATCCGGTCGAATAAAACAATCAGAGGTATCGGTGATAATCCCACAATCATAGGAAGTCTCGGATTTAAAAACGGCTCCTCCAACGTAATCATAGAGAGACTGAATATCACCTGTCCTGAGAACCACGCTGAAGAGGAAGACGGCATCAGTGTAAAGGAAGACATAACCAATGTCTTTATTACAAAGTGTACTCTTTACGACTGCTGGGACGGCTGTATTGATATAGCCAGAAGGACCGACTGGGTCACCGTTTCCTGGTGCAAGTTCTATTTCACTTTCCGCAACGACAACAATGACCGCGTAAGTCTTGTTGGCAACACCGATAGTCCTGGTGACGAGGGCACGCTTCATGTTACCTTTCACCATAACTGGTTCGGCTCATACTGCATGCAGAGAATGCCTTCCTTACGTTACGGCCGGGGACATATCTACAATAACTATTACGATTGCCCGGGCAATATCTACTGTATCCGTTCGAGAATCCAGGCAGAGTGCCTTATCGAAAATAACTACTTTGACAGCGTAACCGACCCCTATTATATCTACATCGATGATGAGCCGCCGGAAGAGTACGGAAAGATAGCCGCATCCGGCAATATCTGTATAAACTGCACCGGCCTGATTGACGACGGTGACGACATTGTTTTTACGCCCCCGTATGCCTATACGCTTGACAATGCAGAGGATATTCCAATCATTGTACAACACGGTGCGGGCGCAGATGGCAACGACACCCCCCTGCCTCACTGGTATTTTGGCCCTTACGGCGACTTCGACCGTAGTGACATAGTAGATACAAACGACCTCGGGCAGTTTGTCGGCTACTGGCTTGATACCAATGACACCGCCGACATCAATGATGCAGACTACGACAGTGACGGCATAGTCAACGGCTTCGAGTATGGCCTCCTGGCCGGAAACTGGCTGAAAGAACCCTCTGACACCACCGCCCCGGCAGCTCCTGACAATTTATGGGCATCGGCAGGCAATTCGGCGGTTTGGCTCGACTGGGACGACAACTCCGAGCCCGACCTGGATGGTTATAATGTGTATCGTTCGACAACCTCCGGCAGCGCTTATACGAAGCTGAACGGCCCG
>Ga0315555_1001805_pt1 | contig 15409 bp, 11 predicted proteins | sample SalMarSW160380MG_FD_202113 | JGI IMG/M metagenome (GOLD analysis project Ga0315555, IMG submission 202113) | Salt marsh sediment microbial communities from the Plum Island Ecosystem LTER, Massachusetts, United States - Salt Marsh Sediment SW1603-80 ... | reverse complement strand
CATGCGGATTACATCAAGAACATGATCACGGGCGCGGCGCAGATGGATGGTGCGATCTTGGTCGTAAGTGCTTTTGATGGACCGATGCCGCAGACGCGGGAGCATGTGTTGTTAGCGCGTCAGGTGAATGTGCCTTCGATCGTAGTATTTTTGAATAAGACGGATTTGGTAGATGATGCGGAGTTGATTGAGTTAGTCGAGATGGAGTTGCGGGATTTGCTAAGCAAGTATAATTTTCCAGGCGATGAGATCCCGATTATCCGGGGTAGTGCGTTGGAGGCGATGAATCATCCGGATGATGTCGAGAAGACGCGTTGTATAGAGGAATTGATCAAGGCGGTAGATGATTATATCCCGACGCCGGTGCGGGATGTAGAGAAGCCCTTTTTGATGCCGGTAGAGGATGTCTTTTCGATAACGGGTCGCGGTACGGTAGGAACGGGCCGGATTGAGCGTGGGACGATCAAGGTTGGTGAAGAGGTCGAGTTGATTGGTTTAGGCGGACACAAGCGGACGGTTGTGACCGGTGTCGAGATGTTTCGGAAGATATTGGATCGTGGTGAGGCCGGTGATAATGTTGGCTTGTTATTGCGCGGGATAGATAAGGAGTGGTTGCAGCGCGGCATGGTAGCAGCTAAGCCGGGTAGTATCACGCCGCACACGAAGTTTCAGGGCAAGGTCTATGTCTTGAAGAAGGAGGAAGGTGGACGCCACACGCCCTTTTTCAAGGGTTATCGGCCGCAGTTTTATTTTCGGACGACGGATGTGACGGGAGTAGTAGAGTTGCCGGCGGGTGTAGATATGGTGATGCCGGGTGATAATGTGACGATCATGGTAGAGTTGATCACGCCGATAGCGATGGAGAAGGAATTGCGCTTTGCGATTCGTGAAGGTGGACGCACTGTCGGTGCCGGTGTGGTAGTCGAAATCATCGAATAGTCATAAAAGGATAACCGATGCGCGAAATTATAACCCTGGAATGTACTGTTTGTAAACGCCGGAATTACACCACCGACAAGAATAAGAAACTGCATACATCGCGAGCGGAATATAAGAAGTACTGCCGCTGGTGTAAAACCCATACTCTGCATAAAGAAACGAGATAGATGATACTACAGGTGAGTAGCTCAATTGGCAGAGCACTGGTCTCCAAAACCAGGGGTTGCGGGTTCAATTCCTGCCTCACCTGCTATTTCTGCTGGAATGCATTGCTGCCCAAATCGTTAAGAAAGTAGGGAAAGAGAGCATGTTTAAGAAGATCCAGAAATTTATCGAAGATGTTATTTTTGAGATGAAGAAGGTATCCTGGCCAACCTGGCAGGAGCTGAAAGGCTCGACCATTGTGGTTTTAATTCTGTCACTAATCCTATCCGTTTTTCTGTTCATTGTGGATTTAATCTTATCAAAACTTGTAAATGTAATACTATAGAGTGATCATGGACTGGTATGTATTAAAATGTTATTCGGGTAAAGAGAAGAAAGTTCGGGAGGCACTTCTGGTTGAAGCCGAACTTTCCGGTATGAAGGATATCATTCCCGAAGTATTAGTCCCCTCGGAAAACATTATGGAAATGCGTGAAGGGAAAAAGCGGATCCGCAACAAGGTTTTTTTCCCGGGTTATGTGTTGGTGAAAATGGAGATAACCAAACAGTCACTGTACCTCGTCGAGAATATTCCCGGAGTAATGTCATTTGTGGGTGCCAAAGGCAATCCCGTACCACTTACTCCGGAGGAAGTCAAACGGGTTTTAGGCGAGGTGGAAAAGAAAGATGGTCGGGAAGTCATGGCCGTACCATTCAAAATGGGTGATCCGGTTAAGGTGATTGATGGTCCGTTTATTGATTTTAGAGGTACGGTACAGGAAATCAATGAAGATAAGCAAAAGTTAAAAGTGACGGTCAGCATTTTTGGCCGTCCGACACCGGTCGAGTTGGACTATTTACAGGTTGAATTGGAGAAGTAGGTGATATTATGGCCAAAAAAGTCGTCGCATTAATTAAACTACATATTGAAGCTGGAAAAGCCAATCCTTCGCCGCCGGTCGGACCTGCTCTCGGGCAACACAGTGTGAATATCGTCGAGTTTTGTAAGCAATTTAATGCCCGCACCCAGGATAAAATCGGCTATCTTATTCCGGTGGTGATAACGGTCTATTCCGATCGCTCTTTTACTTTTATAACTAAAACACCTCCAGCAGCGGTCTTAATTCAAAAAGCCCTTAAGCTGGAGAAAGGTTCCGGTGAACCTAATAAAAATAAAGTTGGTGTAATCACGCTTGAGCAGTTACGGCAAATTGCAATTGAAAAAATGCCTGATTTAAATGCTCACAGCGTTGAGCAGGCGATGAAGATGATCAGAGGAACAGCCCGTAGTATGGGCGTGACGATCAAAGAATAGAGGATTCTGCGGTATGAAAGTCTCGAAAAGAGTAGTCACAAACAATAAAAAAGTAGATCGAAAAAAAGAGTATTCCCTCGAAGAAGCGATTACCTTGTTAAAGAACGTCGAGGGAGCAAAGTTCGACGAAACTTTTGAAGCGCATGTCAATTTGGGAGTCGATCCACGACATTCCGAACAGAATATCCGTGGTACAGTCTTGTATCCGTATGGAACCGGCCGGAGTGTGCGGGTCTTAGTGCTGACAAAATCCAAGCAGGATGAGGCTCTAAAAGCCGGCGCCGATTATGTCGGTCTGGAAGAGTACATCGAAAAGATTCAGAATGGTTGGTCAGACGTGGATGTGATCGTTGCCACTCCCGATGTTATGGGGCAGGTCGGAAAACTAGGTCGGGTGTTAGGACCTAAGGGGCTTATGCCCAATCCCAAAACGGGAACCGTAACCATGGAAGTTGCCAATGCCGTGAAAGAGGTTAAAAAAGGCCGAATTGAGATCCGGATTGATAAGAATGGCATCATTCATACTCCGGTAGGGAAGAAATCTTTTCCTAGTGAGAATTTGGCTGAGAATATCAGAACTTTGATTGCAACCCTGATGCGGATGCGACCGACAATGGCCAAAGGAGTTTATTTTAAGAAGTTAACGTTAACGACAACCATGGGGCCTGGAGTGCGGGTAGATAAAAGCACGGTAATATAAAAGGATTTGGAGGGTTACCATGCCAAACGAGAAAAAATTACAAACAGTTGAGCAGATTGCAGATCGGTTCCGAAGGGCTAAAGGAGTCTTTTTTACTAATTATAAGGGCATGACGGTTGAACAGATCAATAGCCTGCGCCGCGAGCTCTATTCAGCTAAAGTTGATTATAAAGTAGCCAAAAAAACTTTATCTAAAATAGCCTGTGAACAAGCAGGATATCCATCCATCGAGCTGATTGTCGCAGGTCAGATGGGAATTGCTTTTGGATATGATGATCCCATCGTACCGGGTAAAATTTTATCTGAGTTTATTAAGAAGAATAAACTGGAGAATCTGAGTATTACCGGCTGTATTCTTGAACGGCAGGTATATCCGGCCACCCAGGTTGATGCGATTATCAATTTACCATCGCGAAACGAATTGATTGCCAAACTTGCTGGTACTCTCGCTGCTCCCATGAGTAAGCTTGTTTGTACCTTGCGAACTTCGCTAAGTCAATTGGCTTGCCTGCTGAAGTCACTAAGTGGAAAGAAATAGTTAATAAATGTTTGCAATAAAAGGAGGAAAATAAGTCATGGCAGACATAACGAGGGCAGATGTTCTTGCATATCTGGAAAAGGCAAATATGCTGGAAATTTCGGAGTTGATTAAGGAGATCGAAACCAAATTTGATGTGAAAGCCGCCGCTGCTGTTCCGTTGGCAGCTGCCAGTGCCGGGGCGGTTGCTGAAGCGCCGGTAGAGGAAGAAAAGACCGAATTTGATGTTGTTCTGAAAGATATCGGTCCTCAGAAGATTAATGTCATTAAAGTAGTCAGGTCAGCTACCAATCTGGGATTAAAAGAGGCTAAAGACCTTGTCGAAGCTGCGCCTAGTACGGTCAAAGAAGGAATCTCGAAGGAAGACGCGGAGAGTCTGAAAAAGCAGTTGGAAGAAGCCGGCGCGAAGGTTGAAATTAAATAACCTGTATCCGTGCGGATTCAGCATAGTTTTAAATGATAGCGCCCTTCAAACTGAGTTATTGTTCCCCGATTATGGGGAATATCAAAATGTAACAAGGAGGAGTACTTTTGAGTAATACCTCTACTTATATCAAGCGAAAATCCTTTGCTAAAATACCTCCCGTTCAAAGCATGCCGGACTTACTGGCTGTGCAGCTGGAATCGTTTGAAGATTTTTTACAGGAGACTGTGTCACCTACCGAACGGACCAACAAGGGGCTTGAATCGGCATTCCGGAATATTTTTCCGGTCGAGGATTCACACGGTAATTATATTCTGGAATATAAGTACTATACCATTGGAGAACCCCGTTACAGGATTAAGGAATGTCTGGAACGCGGGGTCAGTTATACCGTGCCGTTGAAAGTTCGCCTGATTTTGCATATCAGTGAAGAAGGTCCGGAGAAAGGCAACTACTCAGCCGGCATCGAGCAGGATATTTTTTTCGGCAACATTCCATATATGACACCCAGGGGTACCTTTATCGTCAATGGAGCCGAGCGAGTTGTGGTAAGTCAGCTGCAGCGCTCACCCGGTGTTTTCTTCGATGAGGGGGTCCATACTAACGGGATGAAAATCTACACTGCGCGGGTAATCCCGTTCAGGGGATCATGGGTGGACTTTGTGATTGATACGCGCGATGTCATGAGTGCAATAATTGATCGCCGCCGGAAATTTCCTGCCACGATTCTATTGCGCGCCTTTGGTTTTTCTACTAACGATGATATCCTGAAGCTATTTGGGATTGGTGATCGGATCGAGATTAAAAAAAATCCCGATCAGGCTTTGGATAAAATACTGGCCGAGAGTATCGTTGATCCCGAAACCGGTGAAGTTCTCCTGACCATCAAGGGGAAAACCGAGATTGATAAAGATATCATCAAGTTATGTAAAGATCACAAGATTGAATCGCTATTAATTTTTACCACAAATGATGATGTTGAAAGCTCGATTTTCCTGAACACTTTCCGCAAAGATTCCTCGACCTATGATGAAGAATCAGCACTCTATTATTTATACCGTACTTTACGAGCTGGTGAACCACCTAATCTGGAGACGGCTAAAAAGTTCGTCGAGCGCTTGTTCTTCAGCCCGAAAAAATACGATCTGGGACAAGTCGGCCGCTATCGGATCAATAAGAAATTCAATCTCAATGTGCCCCTGGATAATACGGTATTGACCAAAGAAGATATTGTCGAAATCATGCGCCATATTGTTCAGATGAAGAAGGGGTTGTTGGGACCGGATGATATTGACCACCTGGGAAACCGCCGGGTGCGTACGGTTGGTGAGCAATTGGCTAACCAATTTAATCTGGCGCTTACCCGAATGGCGCGGACGATTAAGGAACGGATGAACTTGCGTGAATCCGAAAATTTGACACCTCAGGATTTAGTCAATTCCAGAATTATTACTTCTGTCGTGAATTCCTTTTTTGGGACCAGTCAGCTATCCCAATTCATGGATCAGACAAATCCGCTGGCTGAAATTACTCACAAACGGCGGGTTTCGGCGCTGGGACCGGGCGGACTGACCCGCGAAAGAGCGGGATTTGAGGTCCGCGATGTCCATTATACTCATTATGGCCGGCTCTGTCCAATTGAAACGCCGGAAGGTCCGAATATCGGTTTAATCTCATCTCTTTCAACCTATGCCTATGTCAACCACCTGGGTTTTGTCGAAACTCCTTATCGGGTGGTGAAGATGAATAATAACCTACCAACTGTTACCAATCAGGTTGAATTTTTATCTGCTGATGATGAAGATCGGGTTTTAATTGCCCAGGCAAATGCCCCGCTGAATGAAAAAGGTCAATTTCTGCACTCCCGGATCAGAGCCCGGATTCGGGGTGAATTTCCAATGGCGGAGCCCCGGGAATTAAAATACATGGACCTTTCGCCAAGTCAGATTGTCTCTATCTCAGCGGCTTTAATACCTTTCCTGGAACATGATGATGCGAACCGGGCGTTGATGGGCTCTAATATGCAACGCCAATCGGTACCACTTTTAAAGCCGGAAATACCAATCGTAGGGACTGGTCTGGAGCAGGTTGTTGCCCGAGATTCAAAAACCACGATTATATCGCCTATTAGCGGAGTGGTCGAAGAGGTTTGTGCAGATTACGTCATAATTAATTCCGAATCAAGGAATCCCTATTTACTGGATGATACCAGAGAGCGGATCAAAATCGAATTCGCCAAATTCCAGCGTACTAATCAGGATACTTCGATCAATCAGCGACCAATTGTCAGAAAAGGCGACAAGATCAAAAAAGGCGATGTTATTGCTGATGGTTGTGCAACCGATAAGGGTGAACTGGCGTTAGGACATAACGTGCTGGTTGCCTTTATGCCCTGGCGGGGATATAATTTTGAAGACGCCATTGTTGTAAGTGACAGACTGGTACGCGATGACACATTTACTTCTGTCCATATTAAGGAATTTGAGCTGGAAGTACGCGATACGAAAAGGGGTAATGAGGAGTTAACCCGGGAGATTCCGAATGTTAGTGAAGATACTACCAAAAATCTGGATGCGAATGGAATCATTCGCATTGGAGCGGAAGTCGAGCCTAACGATATTCTAATCGGAAAAGTGACTCCCAAAGGTGAAACCGATCCGACACCCGAAGAGAAACTACTGCGCGCTATTTTTGGTGAAAAAGCCAGCGATGTCAAAGATGCCTCGAAAAGAACCGATTCCGGTGTCCGGGGTGTGGCTGTGGATACGAAGTTATTTCAGCGTAAAGGCAAAGCCAGCCGGGCAGAAGAAAAACATCGGATTGATGAGGAGACCAATAAAAGTATTAATCGCCATCAGGTACTGCGCGCGCGCCGGAATGCGCTCCTAAAGAAACTGCTCCTTGGTCGCACCTCACGGACAATTAAGGATATCCTTGGCACTGATACAGTTCTGCGGCCAGGGACTAAATTCACTGAGAAGGTTCTCGACACTCTCGATTTCGACCATCTCAATCTGGAGGAAACCTGGACCAATGATGAGACGGTGAATAAAATAATTGAGGACATCTTCAAAGACTATAACATCATGTCCCAGCGAATTGACGAAGATCTGGAGCGGGAAATATACAAAATTAAAGTAGGTGATGACCTGCAGCCGGGAGTACTCCAGCTGGCCAAAGTTTACATTGCCAATAAACGCAAATTACAGGTTGGTGATAAAATGGCTGGTCGGCATGGTAATAAGGGTGTGGTTTCGATTATTGTTCCCGAAGAAGACATGCCCTTTTTGGAAGATGGAACCCCTGTTGATATTGTGCTGAATCCGCTGGGTGTTCCCTCCCGGATGAATCTCGGTCAGCTTTACGAAACCATGTTAGGCTGGGCTGGTAAAAAATTGGGCGTCTACTATGAGACGCCGGTTTTCGATGGTGCCAATGCTGAAGAGGTCAGCGCCGAACTGAAAAAGGCTAATTTACCTGAAAGTGGTAAGATAACTCTTTATGACGGAATGACCGGTGAACCCTTTGAAAATCAGGTATCGGCTGGCTTTATCTACATGATGAAGCTGTCACACCTGGTTGAGGATAAAATGCACGCTCGTTCCACCGGACCCTACTCGCTGGTTACTCAGCAGCCGCTGGGAGGTAAAGCCCAGTTCGGCGGACAGCGCTTTGGTGAAATGGAAGTATGGGCGCTGGAAGCCTATGGAGCAGCCTATACTCTGCAGGAAATTCTGACTGTCAAATCGGATGACGTTGATGGTCGTTCAAAAGTTTATAATGCCATTGTTAAGGGTGAAAATTTCTCTGATTTCGGAGTGCCTGAGTCCTTCAATGTGCTGCTTAAAGAACTGCAGGGACTCTGCATTGAAATGGATATAAATTAATCCTGAAGCAAGGGAATGGAGGATTAAATCTAAAAGATGAATTACATCAAACCCTTTACTCAAAAACGCGAATTTAATAACATAACTATTCATCTTTCATCTCCGGAAACAATCTTAACCCGTTCACATGGTGAGGTGCTCAAGCCGGAGACGATTAATTATCGCTCCTACAAACCTGAGAAGGATGGTCTGTTTTGTGAAAAGATTTTCGGACCGGTGAAAGACTGGGAATGTCATTGCGGTAAGTATAAACGAATTCGGTATAAAGGGATTATTTGTGATCGTTGCGGGGTCGAAGTTGCCCGTAAAAAAGTACGGCGTGAACGGATGGGGCATATCACCCTGGCAGTTCCGGTTGTGCATATCTGGTTTCTGCGTTCTATTCCCAGTAAGCTGTTTTATTTGTTAGATATTCCAACCAAGAATTTGGAAGAAATCGTTTATTATGAAAAATATGTGGTATTAAACAAAGGCGGCTCGGATCTCGCTTATAAATCGGTTATTAATGAAGAAGAATATTTTGAAAATATGATGAAGTTTGGACCTAAAACCGAGCTGTTTGACGAGGAGGAGGCGCATAACTATTTTATCGCAAAAACCGGAGGAGAAGCTATCCGGGAGCTGCTGCAGAAAGTGGATGTGGAGATTCTGATCCAGGATCTGAAAAAAGAGTTGCGCGTGAAAAAGTCCTCCTCCCAGAAGGCTGAGATCTTGAAACGCTTGAAAGTCGTTAAAGCCTTCTTGACTAGTGAGGGCAAACCGCTGAACAAGCCCGAATGGATGGTAGTCACCGTTCTGCCGGTTATACCTCCGGATTTACGACCGCTGGTACCGCTGGAAGGCGGACGGTTTGCCGCCAGTGATTTGAATGATCTGTATCGGCGGGTAATTATTCGCAATAACCGCTTAAAACAGCTGATCGAAATTAAGGCTCCGGATGTCATTCTGCGGAATGAAAAACGAATGCTGCAGGAGGCAGTGGATTCGTTGTTCGATAATAGTCGTCGGCGTACGGAAGTGCGCAGTGGAACCCGCCGCCCGCTGAAGAGCCTCAGTGACATGCTCAAAGGCAAAGAGGGACGCTTTAGGCAGAATCTTCTGGGTAAGCGCGTGGATTATAGCGGTCGCTCGGTTATCGTAGTCGGTCCGACTCTCCAATTAAACGAGTGTGGTCTGCCCAAAGAGATGGCTATAGAACTTTTTAAACCCCATATTATTAATCAGCTGATTCGGCGCCGGTTAGCCAAGACGCCCAAATCGGCCAAAGCCATGGTCGAGCGCAAGGATGTCGATGTCTACAAGGTACTGGAATATGTCGTCAAGGATCATCCGGTATTGTTAAACCGGGCCCCGACTCTCCATCGGCTTGGAATCCAGGCTTTTCAACCGGTCCTGATTAATGGCAAGGCAATTCAGATCCATCCATTGGTCTGTGCTGCATTTAATGCCGACTTTGATGGTGATCAGATGGCAGTCCATATTCCGTTATCTTTTGAAGCCCAGATGGAGTGCCGCGTGCTGGCATTATCCACCCATAATATTCTCCATCCGGCACATGGATTTCCGATCGCAATTCCCTCTCAAGATATGGTGCTGGGGGTCTATTACATCACCCGTAAAAAAGATGGTGTAAAGGGGGAAGGCAATACCTTCTCTTCAATTGAAGAAGCAATAATGGCCTATGAACTGGGTGAGGTTGATCTACATGCAAAGATCAAGCTTAGAGTTGATAAGCGGATGTATGATACAACCCCGGGAAGAGCTCTTTTCAATAGTATCCTGCCCAAAGGGATTCCTTATATCAATGAGTTAATCAGCAAGAAAACAGTGGAGAAAATTGTCAGTCTCTCATTCCAGGAAGCCGGCAACTATGAAACAGTTCAATTTCTCGATAAATTGAAAGACCTTGGCTTTAAGTATGCTACTAAGTCAGGTGTCTCTATCTCCATTTCTGATATTTTGATTCCAGATGAGAAGGAAACCATCTTGAAAGATTCTTTTGCCAGGGTTGAAGATATCCAGCAAAAATTCAAGAAGGGGATTTTGACCGAAGGTGAACGATATAATAAGGTAATTGATAACTGGACTCACACTACTAACAAACTCTCAGAGGTCATGATTGAGCACATGGCTTCTGATCGTCAGGGTTTTAATTCAGTGTACATGATGGCTGATTCCGGTGCACGCGGCAGTAACGAGCAAATCAAGCAGCTGGCAGGCATGCGCGGTTTAATGGCTAAGCCCCAAAAATCCATGACCGGTCAGGTTGGTGAAATTATCGAAACCCCGATTACCTCCAATTTTAAGGAGGGTCTGACGGTATTGGAATATTTTATCTCAACCCATGGTGCCCGGAAAGGTCTAGCGGATACCGCTCTGAAAACTGCCGATGCCGGTTATCTTACCCGCCGGCTCGTGGATGTTGCTCAGGATGTGGTCATATCCGAAGATGATTGTGGAACCATTAACGGCATCGAAATTTCCGCTTTGAAAAAAGAGGAAAACATAATCGAGAACCTGGCTGATCGTATCGTCGGTCGGGTCGCTCAGGAAGATATCTTCAATCCGGAAGATGATAATGATATCCTCATTGAAGCAGGTCAGGAAATCAATGAGAAGACTGCATTGAAAATCCAACGCAGCGGAATTGAGAAAGTCCGGATCCGGTCGGTGTTGACCTGCGAGTCTCATCGGGGAGTCTGTAGTAAATGTTATGGTCGCAACTTGGCAACCGGTAAAATAGTCAATATTGGTGAGGCGGTTGGAATTATGGCGGCTCAATCCATCGGCGAGCCGGGTACTCAATTAACTTTGCGGACATTCCACTTTGGTGGTACTGCAGCTCGCATTGTGGAGGAGTCCGAAACGGTTGCCAAGAGCAAGGGACGTTGCGTCTTTTCTGAAAATTATAAAGCTGTGCCCTCAAAAAAGGGAAATCATTCAGTTGTTTTATCACGGAATACAATGTTGAGCCTGGTTGATGAAAATAACCGGGTAACCTCCACTTATAATATTCCCTACGGTGCTCATATTTTTGTAAAAGAGAATGACGAAGTTAAAATTGGGCAAACGCTTTTCCGCTGGGATATTTACATGGACCAGATTTTGGCGCTTAATGATGGTAAGATCCGTTATGTTGACCTGATCGAAAATGTAACTTACAGCATTGAAGCAGATGAATCCGGTCATAAATCTTCGACCGTTATTGAGGCCAAAGATCGTTCGATTCAACCCCGGATTGATATTGTCAGCATCGAGGATGGTCAGGAAGTTATTCACACCGGATTTGTCTTACCCGTCCGGGCGATGCTGGTTGTCAAAAATGGTGAAGATGTTTTAGCGGGCGATGTGCTGGCTAAGATTCCGAAGGAGATTGGGAAAACCAGTGATATTACTGGTGGTCTGCCGCGAGTAGCTGAGCTCTTCGAAGCGCGGCGGCCCAGCGATCCGGCCGTAATTACCGAAATTGATGGACGGGTTTCCTTCGGGAAGACCGAAAAAGGTATCCGTGAGATAATTATTACCAGCCCCGAGGGTTTGGTTAAGAAGTACAAGATGCCCTATGGCCGCTACGTACTGGTCAATCTCGGAGATGAGGTCAAAGCTGGTGACCGTCTGTGTGAGGGTCCCGTGACGCCTCAGGATATTCTCGCGGTTCAGGATCCTCGCAAGGTTCAGGAATATTTGGTGAATGAAATCCAGGAAGTATATCGGCTGCAGGGAGTGCGGATCAATGATAAGCATATTGAAGTCATTGTACGCCAGATGATGCAGAAAGTCCGGATTGAAGATTCCGGCGATACCAACCTACTGGAGAAGGATCGGGTTAACCGCAATGAGCTGATTGAAGAGAACGATCGGATAAAAGATTATGTTGTTATCACCAATGTGGGCGATTCCGATTGGGATATTGATGATGTAGTCTCCAAAAAAGAATTTGCCCGATTCAATCGGCTGCTAAAGGAAGAGGGCAAGAATCCGGCTAAGGCACGACCGGCTCGTCCTGCTCAGTTTACCGAAATGTTGCTGGGAATTACCCGGGCCTCGTTAAATACCGAATCCTTCATTTCAGCCGCATCTTTCCAAGAAACGACCCGGGTTCTGACCGACGCTTCGGTAGCCGGTAAGACTGATTATCTGCGCGGTTTGAAAGAAAATGTTATCATGGGGCGTTTGATTCCCGCTGGTACCGGTTTGCGGAAGTATAACGAAATCGTGGTTATGGAACCGGAAGAAGAGCTAGAGCAGTGGGAAATTATTAAGCAGAAAGAGAGATCCAAGGAGGAAGAACTTGCAGCCTTACAAAAATAGTCGGATGGTATCGAAAATATATTGTTTAAAAAATTAAGAAATTGTATTTTTACGGGCTTTTATATAGGGAGAAAAAATGCCAACAATTAACCAGTTAGTCCGGAAGGGCCGAAATCGAGTAAGTAAAAAGGAGAAAGCCCCAGCTTTAAGTGGGTGCCCCCAGAAACGCGGGGTTTGCACTCGGGTTTATACTACCACTCCGAAAAAGCCAAACTCAGCGCTGCGGAAAGTGGCACGGGTCCGACTGACTAATGGTAAGGAGGTTAATGCTTACATTCCCGGTGAAGGGCATAACCTTCAGGAACATTCACTGGTTCTGGTTCAGGGTGGACGTGTCAAGGATTTACCTGGGGTGCGTTATCACATTATTCGCGGCACCCTCGATGCCAGTGGCGTTAATGATCGCAAAAATAGTCGGTCCAGATATGGAGCCAAGCGCTCGTCATAGTTGGGAGATATCCGTATGTCGCGAAGAAAAAGAGCTATAGTTCGAGAAATTCAGCCTGATTCAAAATTTGGCAATATTGATGTCGCCCGCTTTATCAGCTATTTGCTAAGAAGGGGCAAACGCTCAGTGGCGGAAAAGTTATTTTATGATGCTATCGAATTGATTGAACAAAATCGCAAAACCAAAGGGTTGGAAATTTTTCAGAAGGCAATAGCAAATGTATCTCCCATGATGGAAGTCAAATCAAGACGGATTGGTGGGGCAACTTATCAGATTCCGATGGAAGTCCGTCCGAGAAGGAAGTATGCTCTTGCCTCACGCTGGATAATCTCTTTTGCCAAAGCGCGCCCTGGCAAATGTATGGCTGAGAAGCTCGCCGCTGAGCTGATGGCGGCAGCCGACGGTGAGGGCGCGGCGATCAAAAAAAGAGAAGATACACATCGAATGGCCGAAGCCAATAAAGCTTTTGCCCATTTTAGATAATCATTGGAATTGCTGTGTCAAAGGAAAGTCTAAATAATATTCGGAATATTGGAATCATGGCGCATATTGACGCCGGCAAGACCACTACGACCGAACGGATCCTTTATTACACCGGAAAAGTGCATAAAATGGGTGAGGTCCATGAAGGTTCGGCTACCATGGATTGGATGCAGCAGGAAAAGGAACGGGGAATTACAATTACCTCAGCTGCTACCACCTGTTACTGGAATAAATACCGGATAAATATTATCGACACCCCGGGTCATGTTGATTTTACGGCAGAAGTTGAGCGGTCGCTCCGGGTTTTAGACGGAGCGATTGCTATTTTCTGCGGAGTAGGCGGAGTAGAACCGCAAAGTGAAACAGTTTGGCATCAGGCTGATAAGTATCACATCCCGCGAATCGCCTTTGTCAATAAAATGGATCGGCTTGGTGCCGATTTTTATAACGTTTTACAGATGATTAGGGAACAGCTAAAGGCAAAACCGGTGGTAATTAATCTGCCTATCGGCAGCGGTGAGACATTTTCCGGCATTATTGATTTAATTAGTTTTCAAAGTATTATCTATGATCCAACCTTTCTGGGAGCCAAGTATTATTATGGTGAGGTTCCCGACGATTTAAAGGAGATTGCCCAGGAATACCGGCGGCATCTGTTGGAAGAGGCGGCTAATTATGACGATAACCTCTTTGCCAAATATTTAAACGGTGATGTCTGCGAAACGCAGGAAATTATCAGAGCGCTGCGTATTGGAACCCTGAAAAATGAGATAGTACCGGTGCTCTGCGGTTCCGCATTTAAAAATCGAGGAGTTCAGCCGTTATTGGATAGTGTCGTCAATTTCCTGCCATCCCCTTCTGATGTTCCGCCCATCCACGGTGTGAATCTCAGAGGGACGCCCATCGAGCGCGCGGCAGATTCTGAGGGACCGCTTACGGCTTTGATTTTTAAAATTATGAATGATATTCATGTCGGCCGGCTCGGCTTTGTTAGAATTTATTCCGGTACGATTCAAAAAGGGGCAACCGTTTATAACTCATCTATCGATAAGAAAGAGCGGATTGCCCGCTTGCTTTTAATGCATGCTAACAAACGTGAGGATCGGGAACGGCTTACAGCTGGCGAAATTGGTGCTTTAGTGGGTTTAAAACACAGTTTTACTGGTCATACCTTATGTGATTCGAAGAATCCGATTATTCTGGAATCAGTTCAGTTCCCGGAGCCGGTGATTTCCATTACGGTTGAACCGAAGAGTAAAGCCGATTACGAATATCTGGCGGCTGCCCTGGAGAAATTAGCCTATGAAGATCCCACGGTGCGAATTTCGCAGGATGAAGAAACGGGCCAGACAATAATTGCCGGAATGGGTGAATTACATCTTGAAATTTTGGTTGATCGGCTGTTACGCGAATTTAAAATCAGTGCCTATGTTGGTAAACCTCAGGTTTCGTATCGCGAAACTGTCGAAGATGAAGCCTACGGTGAAGGACGGTTTGAACGTAAGACCGATACTCGAACGCAATTCGCGGTCGTCCGGATTCATGTTGCACACGATTATCAGGCAGAACATGGGATCATTATCAACAATAGAATTTCTGGAGCTGTCATTCCGCGCGAATTCTTTCCGGCAATTGAAAGAGGTATTCAGAATAGTGCAAAAAGTGGTTTGATTGCAGGTTATCCGTTGCATAAGGTCCGAATTGACCTGGTTGATGGAGAGTACCACCAAACGGAAAGCACCGAACTGGCTTTTGAAATCGCCGCCGCAATGGCATTGGAAGATGCGTTATCCAAAGCATCTCCGGCATTGCTCGAACCGATAATGGCTCTGGAAGTTACGGTACCGGATGCTTATCTGGGAGACGTAATTAATGATCTTAATACCAGGCGGGCGAATATTCTTAATGTTAGTAAACGAAGCGAAATAAATATTGTAGATGCGATGATTTCTTTACGGGAATCATTTGGATATGCAACTGATTTGAGGTCTTTAAGTCAGGGGCGAGCCGTTTTTACTTTGCGATTCTCCAGCTATGAGTATTGTGATAAGCGACTGCAGCGGGAGATTATCGAGAAAACCAGAGGCTTTGTCCCTGAGTTTTTAAAAAATTAAGGAGAACCCATGGCGAAGGAGCAATTTAAGCGGACGAAGCCGCATGTGAATATTGGGACGATTGGACATGTAGATCACGGGAAGACGACCTTAACGGCGGCGATGA
>Ga0315555_1001803_pt1 | contig 15412 bp, 14 predicted proteins | sample SalMarSW160380MG_FD_202113 | JGI IMG/M metagenome (GOLD analysis project Ga0315555, IMG submission 202113) | Salt marsh sediment microbial communities from the Plum Island Ecosystem LTER, Massachusetts, United States - Salt Marsh Sediment SW1603-80 ... | reverse complement strand
CGGGCATACAGGTAAGGGCTATCAGTCGTAGTCAATTTGGCACTTAGAGCCACCGGGGGTAAACTGGGTTTTCAAAGAACGATTTTTTCCAAAAAACGGCTTGACTCAACTTAGGAAATCTACAATAGCAATTGACTCCAAAGATATAGCTTATACGATTTGGAATAAAAAGGTCAATAATACAGATATGGAGATATGTTGGAGATTTTACAATGACACATCTTGGTCGGATATAGCTGTTGTGCCAAATGCTCCGAGCAGACCTGCCGGCCCTCAAATAGCCATTGATACAAGAGACTCACTCCAGGTGGTCTTCAGTGGCGATGCTGAGAATAATCGTGACATTTTCTATACCCAGCGTGGCCCTTCAGGGGTAAAACCACAGCCCTGGTTGCCCTTCCCACAGGGATATAAGCTGGAACAAAGCTACCCCAATCCTTTCAATCCAACAACAGTTATCAGATATCAGTCATCAGTCATCAGACCCGTTCATACAACCCTAAAGATCTACAATATCTTAGGAGAGGAGGTGATAACCTTAGTTGACCAGGAGCAAAGGGTGGGGAGGTATCAAGTGGTCTGGGATGGAAGAAACAATCAAGGAAAGGAGGTGACCAGTGGAGTATATCTTTACCGGCTAAAGGCCGGCGAATTTACCGCAGCAAGGAAGATGGTTTTATTAAGGTAGGTTAAGTTAAAGAGGAGGAAGGAACAATGAGAGCGCAGAGAGTATTCATCACAGCCTTATTAGGGATCATAGTGGCCCTGCTGATGGTCCAGGCCTCTCTGGCCAATGATCCCAAGCAGGTAGGGGTATTGATTTGTGGGTCTGAGGTAGGGTTTGCTAAGGCTGATTCATCCAAGGGGCTGTGGCCGGTGAAGGAGGAGGAAGGAAGATTGGTGACTGAGTTCTGGAATGATAGCTATTTGATGTGGGAGATACTCTATCTGAACCAATTTGATAATGATAAAATCCATGTGCTCTATGGAAAGGGAAAGGACTATCCGTCAAATTGGCGTCGTTACCAGGCTCCAGAAGAAATTGGTGAGATCACCGACACTTCCGCCTACCCCTCCGATGTGGCCAACATCTTCACCTCGTTGGCCGAGGGGAATCCTGAACAGGGGATAGAGCCAATGACCGATGAGGATCTTCTCTTCTGCTGGACATTTGACCATGGGGCAACGGGTTCCACATTCAGGATCCTGGATTCCTCAGAGCCGGAGGATCCCCAGGCGGTTGGAAAGTGTCATTACCGGACCGGTATGGCCTATAGCCTTTTGGAGGGACCAGTGGTAGAATGTGGGATAGCGATTTCAGGGAATTATGCTTATGTCACCTCTGGCTTTCGGGGGGTTATAGTTTTGGACATCTCTGATCCCCAAAATCCCAGAATGATAAGTCGCTATGGTTGGGGATTTAAAGATGCCTACGACATAGCGGTTAGGGATACATTAGTCTATGTAGGCCTAAGGGATAGGAGAAATCTTCCTCATAAGGCTTATCTCGCTGTTCTTGATGTCTCGGATCCAGAGAATCTCCAACCAGTTGGCTGGTTGACTTATCATGGGCAAGGCATAGTTCACTCTATTTCTATCAAGGATACCTGTGCCTTTTTGGCTGCCCCTGTGGGCCTTTCTGTTGTGGATATCTCTGATCCTGCTCACCTCACCCAGATAGGGTCTTGCCCCCTGCCACAATCCGGGATGGGGGTTGATGTCTCAGGTTCCTATGCCTATGTTGTTGTCAAGAGTATTGAGAATTCTTTCTATATAGTGGATGTCTCCGATCGTTCAAATCCTGTAACCCTGGGATCCTGTTCAATGCAGGGAGTTGCTCATAAGGTTGCCGTCTCTGGGGAGTATGCCTTTGTAACAACTCACCAAGGGGTGAATGCCATAAACATTGCCGAGCCGGATAGTCCTTTTGTAGTAGACTTTTTGCAGCTTCCAGATGAGGGATGGGATATAGCGATTTCGGGCGGGAATGCTTATGTTGCCGATTTTACAGGTGGGGTTCAGATAATAGATATCTCTGACCCGCAGAACCTTACCCTGGTGGGCAGCCATGCCGATCTCCCGCACCACCACACGATAACTGGAGTTTGTGTGCAAGGGAATGATGTCTATACTGCCGGTTATGGTTCAGAACATCATACCTATCTTTGGTTGATGAATGAGCTGATGGCAGATTCTACATTCACCCGCTATGTTAACGACATACCTTGTGAGAAGAGGGTATTTTGGATGCAGCAGTGCCACAGTGGCGGCTTTGTTGATAACCTCACAGGTCCCAACACCGTCATTATGACCGCCTGTGATTATGACCAACTTGCAGCCCCTGCAGACGATATAGATACTACAGGCAATCCAGTGACAGAGAATGAGTGGTATCAGGGAGAGAAATACTATCATGGGGAGTTTGATTTCCATGCCATGAATGCGCTGCGGGGGAGGACACCACCAGATGATGGAGAGGGGATAGATGCCGACTTAAATGGAGATGGAGCCATTTCTATGTATGAGACAGGGCAATGGGAGTTGGCCAATAATTCCCAATCCTTAGCCGCTGAACCTGGTGATCCTCAATATAGCGATTCAGGAGGGATAGGTTCTTCACTCTTTCTTCCCTATGTGCGGGAGGTCTCCGGTAGGATAGAGACGAATACAGCCTGGTGTGGATATGTAACTGTGCTGGGAGATGTCACCGTGGCCGATACAGCCAGGTTGACCATCTATCCTGGAACCAAGGTGAAATTTGCCTCAAGGACTGAACTGGCCATAGAAGGCAGTCTTGTTGCTGAGGGGATGGCTGACTCCAAGATAACCTTTACCTCTGCCTCACAGACTCCAAAACCAGGTGACTGGTATGGTATCAGGGTCTTCAATGGGGGAAGTGCAGAGATCCAGTATGCCACAATCGAGTATAGCGACTGTGGGGTGAGCTTTGATTCTGCCCAGGGAGGGAATGTTATCTCCTGTGCCATAAAGGACCACTCAGTTTACGGTATAAGGGGTTGTTTCACTGACGATCTCTATATCTGTGGCAACACGATCTCTATGCCCGTCCTGCAGTGTGATGATCCACGGGGAGGAGGAGATAGCGCAAGAACTGCAGGCATATACCTTGAGGATGCCACAGCCCAAGTTATGGATAATCAAATAGTTGGAGGCTATTACGGCATATTGGGAGTGGGATTGGACTCGGCTACCGTGATCAAGGGGAGCAGTAACCTGGAACAGGTTCTGGAGGGAAATGTGGTGGGGTTGGCCCTTTATTCAGGCTCCAGGCCCATAGTCTCCGACAACAAGATTAACGAGTATAGAGACATTGGTGTAGCCTGTTATGAAAGCTATCCTCTTCTGGGTGATTCCTTCATCCCCGGAACGGGCAACAACAGCATCATACCAGGTCCCTGTTCCCCTCAATATGCGGTATACTGTGAGGGAGTAACCGATACAATAAAGGCGGAGAACAACTGGTGGGGGGAATCGCCACCTGATCCCACCTCGTTCTATGGGCCGGTGGACTATGATCCTTGGCTTGTCTCAACAGGGGTGGAAGAGCCTCATGAGCCATCTCTGCCCGACTACTTCTCCCTTGCCCAGAACTACCCCAACCCTTTCAACCCGGTAACCAGAATCAAGTATGGCTTGCCCAGGGATTGCTGGGTGAGGCTGGATGTTTACAACATCTTAGGACAAAAGGTGGCTACCCTGGTTGATGGGGAACAGAAGGCAGGGTATAGGGTGGCCCATTGGAATGGCAGAAGCCAGTCTGGTGCTCAGGTGGCCAGTGGAGTCTATTTTTACAGGATAAAAACGGCTGATTTCAGAAAAACCCGCAAGATGATCTTGCTTCGATAAACCTTATGAGGGGGAGGTGGAACTTGCTCCGCCTTCCCTCTGCAAGGAAGGAGGCGATTAGAATGAAAAGAACAAGATTCATCTGGGTGTTATCCCTTATTCTCCTGTGTCTACAAGCTGAACCTTCCATTGGTCAATGGTTGAATGAGAAGAGGGTGGTAATCCGTGATCTGGAGTATTATATGGCCACTGACAAGGCAGAGTATGCGCAGGAGGAGGATATCCAGATGCTCTGTAAGATCACCAATCTGGGGAGTGATTCAGTCACCTTTACCTTCGGCACCACGCAGATATACGATTTTTACATTTCCGATTCATCCGAGATATGGAGATGGTCTTGGGGAAAGTATTTCCTTCAAGTTATTACAGAAATTATCTTAGCCCCTGGTGATTCCACATTGGCCTTAGATGAGTGGGATATGAATAACGCTTATGGAGATACAGTTCTGCCGGGAGAATATCAGGTGACGGGCATCTATGTATATTCCCTTCCATTTCCTCCCTGTCCAGTTTCGGTGGAGATAGGTGTTAATCCCTCTTCAGTAGGTGAAAGAAGGGACTTAGCTTTACCATCACAATTTTCCATCGAGCAGAACTATCCCAATCCATTTAATCCCACTACCACTATCCGCTACACTATCCCAGATAGAGATAGAGAGAGGAGACCGCACCGCACCACCCTGAGGGTTTACAATGTGCTGGGGCAGTTGGTGAGGACCCTGGTGGATGGGGAGCAGGCCCCTGGCTACTACTCAGTTCGCTGGGATGGACGGAACAGTTCGGGCCAAGAGCTGCCCAGTGGGGTATACATATACCGGATTCAGGCAGGGGGCTATGTGCAAGCCAGGAGAATGATTCTCCTGAAGTAACTCCCTGACCTGAACCCGGTTTAAAAGCAAAGGTCACCAGCAATGGTGGCCTTTGCTTGTTAAAAGTGAACTTCCCCTGCCTAAAAGGGGAGATTCCTAAGCTGTAGGATTTTCTTATTGGAGGTTTTACCTCCAACCCCCGCGAAAGGAAGCAATTCATCCTCACTGCAAGTGGCAGGGGATTCTCGCTTGACTTTCGTAAAGTTTGATCTGTCAAGGCCTTTTCTTTAGCCTATTTTTCATAATCCCCTCCACAAAGGAGAGCTGTTCCCGGGAGTTCACCCCCAGTATCTCCTCTTGATGGGGGCAGAGGAGGGCAGCCACGCGCCGGTTGTCCCTTCTGAAGATGGAGATAACATCGGTGAGGTAGTATTCTCCCTGCTGATTGTCAGCCCTCACCTCCCTGAGGGCAGGGAGGAGGGCAGTAGCCTGGAAGCAGAAGAGGCCGCTGTTTACCTCCCTTATCCTCCTCTCCTGTGGAGTGGCATCCTTCTCCTCCACGATCCTCTCCACCGTACCCTGGCTGTCCCTGACTATCCTCCCATAGCCGGCTGGATCGGCAAGCTCAGCGGTAAGCACTGTGGCCATAGCATTTGAGCTGTGGTGGAGCTCCAGCAGATCCTTGATGGTACGAGCTCTCAATAGGGGGACATCCCCGCAGAGGACGAGAACCGTACCGGAGAAATCGCGCAGGATGGCCTCTGCTTGCAGGACGGCATGGGCAGTTCCCCTTTGTGTTGCTTGCACCACAAACTCCACCCCTTCATCCCGCAAGGCATCCCTCACCATCTCCCTTCGGTGGCCAATTACCAAGATTATCCTTTCCACTCCCGCCTCCCTCACCGCGGAGATGACCCATTGCACCATAGGTCTCCCGGACACCTGATGGAGGACCTTGGCCAGTCCCGATTTCATCCGCACCCCTTCCCCGGCCGCTAAGAGTATGGCCACTATGCTACGATTTTGCAAGATCCTGTTTTTTTGATAAAGTTTTTTAACCGCAAAGCTCGCCAAGTAGGCGCAGAGAACACAAAGGTTTGAATGTAAATTGCAGTAACTTCACCACGGACTATGCACAGAAAAAGGGGGATCAGTCTTCAGGGATCAGGGATAGCCAGCATGAATTTCATTCTTAATTCTCAATTAATAATTGTTTTCCCCCGCGTAATTCCGTGAATTTCCGTGGTAAATTATCTATTCGTGCGGATTCGTTTATTCGTGTCATCGTTCGTGTTCCAGAGGTTCAGTGAAATCTGTGTAATCCGTGGCCCTTGTTTGGTTGCGGCTTTGCTGTGCTGGGTTATTCATCTATGGAGGTCAGTATGTTGTCTATCAGCCTGGCCTTGCCGATCCTTACCGCCAGGGCAATGAGGACCTTTCCTCTGAGCCGAGCTAGGGGCCTGAGGTTCTCCCCGTCAACTATGGAGATATAGTCTATCTCTGCCCGTGGGATTTTGACAAGCATTTCCCTGATCACCGCCGATATTCTTTCCGCATCCCTCTCCCCCTTTTCCACCAACTCCTTGGCCTGGAGAAGCGAACGGTAGAGGGTGGTGGCCTCCTTTCTCTGGCTGGGGGAGAGGTAGAGGTTCCGCGAACTCATAGCCAGGCCATCTGGCTCTCGCACAATGGGCTGAACCAACACCCTTAAATCGAAGTTGAGATCCTTCACCATCCTTTTGGTCACCTGTGCCTGCTGATAGTCCTTCTGGCCAAAGATGGCATAATGGGGTTGGACAATGTGGAATAGCTTGGTTACCACAGTGGTTACCCTCCGAAAATGGCCTGGGCGGGACCTACCACAGAGCACCTCAGTTAGCCCTTCCACATCCACCCAGGTGGAGTAACCCGGGGGATACATCTCCTCCACCAGGGGGGAGAAGAGGATATCGGTGCCATTCTCCGCGGCCAAGATCCTGTCTCGCTCAGGTTCCCGCGGATAACCCGTGTAATCCTCCCCCGGGCCAAACTGGGAGGGATTGACGAAGCTGCTCACCACCACCAAGTCCCCCAGCTTCCTGGCCTTCCTGATTAGGCTGAGGTGTCCCTCGTGGAAGAAACCCATAGTGGGAACCAGGGCGATAAGCTCCCCCTTAGCCCTGGTGGTCTGGGCTATCTCCCTCATCTGGGCTATCTCTTCCACGGTAATCATCTTTAGTAACTCTCCTCCGGGGAGGGGAACTTGCTCTCCCTTACATCTTTGATATACTTATGGAAGGCCTCCTTTACCTGCGGGGCCAACTGGGCATACTGGCGCACGAACTTGGGTTTAAACTCCTCAAAAAGGCCGAGCATATCCTGCACAACCAAGATCTGACCATCGCAGAAGGGGCCAGCTCCAATTCCAATCGTCGGTATGCGCAGCTCTTTGCTTATCCTCTGGGCCAAATCCGCCGGAATCTTCTCTAAAACCAGGGAGAAACAGCCAGCATCCTGCAGAAGGATGGCGCTCTCCAAGAGATAAACGGCCTCCTCCTTTCCTTTCCCCCTTATCCCATACCCCCCAAACCTGTGCACCGACTGGGGGACAAGCCCGATATGCCCCATCACCGGTATGCCCACTTCCACCAGCCTTTTCACGGTGGGAGCAATCTCTTTACCCCCTTCCACCTTCACTGCCTGAGCGCCACCTTCCTTAAGAAACCTTCCGGCATTCCTCAGTGCCTCCTGGGTATTTACCTGATAGGACATAAATGGCATATCCCCAATAACCAGAGCCCGGTTGGCTGCTTGCGCTACCGCCCTGGTGTGGTAGATCATCTGATCCATAGTGATAGAAAGGGTGGTGGGCTGGCCATAGAAGACCATATTGGCCGAATCCCCCACCAGTATGCCATCTATCCCACAATCGTCCAAGAGCCTGGCGGTAAGCCAGTCATAAGCGGTGAGCAGGGCAAGCTTTTTCCCCTGGGCCTTGCACTGCAGAAATGTTTTGGTGGTAACCTTGCTTGGCTGGTTAGTCATCTTCCTTAGTACTACAATCTTGCAATATCTTGTTTTTTTTACAAAGTTTTTCGTACCAACCGCAAAGCCTCTGAGATCGCGGAGGAAATAAAAAGCAAAAGGGAAATGAAATAAAGCGATTAGTTAAAAATCTTTAGACTTTGCGTCCTTTGCGACTTTGCGGTGAATTATTTGGTTGCGGCTTCGCCGCGCTGGGCGGTTATATACCTTGTCCCTGCCGGGGGGTTACCGATCTCCCCTAAGAACCATTCTAAGTCCTCAGCCCTGTTGATAAAATCCAAGCCGGCAACCTTCACCACAAGTAGGGGGGTCTGGTCATAATGGAAGAAGAAATGATTGTAAGCCTGGTTGAGGGAATCTATATAATCCCTGGATATGGCTCGCTCAAAGGGTCTTCCCCTCTCCTTTATGCGGCCCATCAGGAAATCGGTATTGGCCTGCAGGTAGATGACCAGGTCTGGCTGAGGGACCTTATCTTCCAGGAGGGGGTAGAGCCTGTTGTAGAGGAAGAGTTCGTTGTCGTTGAGGTTGAGGTAGGCAAATATCTTGTCCTTGGCCAAGATGTAATCACTCACCACCCCCCGCTGAAAGAGCTCTTCCTGAAAGAGGCTGCTAAGTTGGCGGTAGCGACTGAGTAGGAAGAAGATCTGAGTCTGAAAGGCATACCTCTCGGCATCCGCATAGAAACCCTCCAGGAAGGGGTTCTCCTCCACCTCCTCCAGGACAAGCTTAGCCCCTCTCCTTTGGGCCAAGAGCTTGGCTAAGCTGGTCTTTCCCACTCCAATGACCCCCTCAATACCCAGGTGACGAGGCTCAGGCATAAAGCTTTCCTTTCCATCTGACCACCTCCTGCGGGGAGAGCCCCTTTGCTAACTGCCCTATCCTCTTTCCCAATACCGGATGGATAAGTTGGGGGGCCAGCTCGGCCAAGGGAAGAAGGACAAACAGCCTCTGGTGCATTCTGGGATGGGGGATAATCAGCCCGGGAGAGTTAAGGATCAGGTGGTCATAGAGGAGGATATCCAGGTCGATTGGCCGGGGCCCCCACCTCCGCCCCTTCCCCCTGCCCATCCGGGACTCAATCCCCTTGAGCTGCTGGAGAAGCTCCTCCGGGGGGATTTCGGTGCGGAGAACCATGACAAGGTTGAGGAACAGAGGTTGCTCCTTTACCCCCACCGGCTCAGTTTCATAGAGAGAGGAGAGGTTAAGAACCTCCGTCTGGGGAAGGGAGGCAAGCTCCCCTATTGCCCTTTTTAGCTGTTTCTCCCTGGGCCCTAAGTTGGAGCCCATCCCTAAGTAGACTAAGTGGTGCGTTTCATAAGTTCTGTTACGTATCACTGGAGAAAGTTAACCTACATAACTTTTAGATGACTTAGGGTTAAGCAAATCCGAAATCCGAATAGCGAAACAAATTCTAAATCCAAATGACCGAAACAGGACTTGTTTTGCACATTTGAATTTTGGTCATTCCTGCCTGTGCGGATCACGCAGACAGGTGGTATTGTTTTGTATTTCGAGTTTCTTGCTTCGGATTTTAACTCACGGCTACCATTTACATCGTTAACCTTGCTGACTTCTCAAAATACGTCACCCTAATTATGTAATAGAGCACTATGGTCAAGGCCTCGTCACCTCTATCTCAATGAAGTCGAGGTTGCCAGGGATGGGGGGCATTCTCTTGCGCACCCGCACTACCACCTGATCGACCTGAAAATCGGCCACCATCCGGTCGGCGATAGCCTCAGCTATCGCCTCCAAAAGGTGATGCTCCTCGCCGGTGAGCACCTGTTCCACAATGGTATAGACCCGGCGATAGTCAATTGTATTCTGCAGCCTGTCCGTCTGGGCGGCAGCGGTCACGTCCCGGTGGAGTTCCACATCCACCTCATACCTGCGGCCGGTCTCCCTCTCGGCAGCAGAGAGGCCGTGGTATCCATAAAAGGACATATTTTGCAACCTTATTATATCCATCTTGCCTCCTCAATTAGCGAAGTTTCGCCGCAGACCAGGAAAAGGATCTTGGGGAGTGAGGTGGCAGAACCCCTGTTCTGCCACCATCAGATCAGGGATCTGACCGCTCAGCTATTGGTCATCCAAAGCCATTCTATTCGTTGTTATGAATAGAGGCTCGCGGCTAAATTTTTTAAGGTCTGCGGCGGTGCACCCTCCGGCCCATATGAAGGGAGGAGATAGCTTCCCCTATTATCTTGGGGGGAGGGGTAAGGGAGATCCGCAGAAAGCCCTCCCCTTTCTCCCCATAAGTCGGTCCAGGAACTACCAGGATGCGGAACCGGCGGAAGAGGGAATGGGCAAATCCGCGGGAGGTATAACGGCCGGGGGTTTGCAGCCATAAAAAGGGGGTAACCACTGGCCTGCGAAACCGCCACCCCCACCTATAGAGCTCCTCAGAGATTAGATCGACCCTCTCAGAGATAAAGGAGCTTGCCTTCTTCCCTAAATCATAGTTCCTCAGGGTCTCCCAGGAAAACCTGAGGAGCGGACCCGCAAGGGAAGGGGAGAACTCGCGAAGCAGGGTCCCCAGGGCAGAGACCAACTCCCTGTTTCCGGCCAGATAGCCAGGCTGTGGGGAGAGGAAGTCTCCGGGAGGGAGAAAAGCTCCTATCTCCCCTCCTATTCCTTTAGCTCCGGAGAGCTCCAAAAGGCTGGAAGCAGTATTAGAGCTCCATCCCCCATAGGTGAAGTCATTTAAAACAAAGAGATTATGGGCCTGGGCAAAACCGATCAATTCCTTAAAAAAAGCTGGATCAGCCACTGCCCCTGTAGGGTTGTGGGGGTAGTTCAAGATGAGGAGTTTAGCCCCTGAGGAGAGCTTCTCTAATTGGCCGAGGTTGGGGAGGTAGTCGTTTCTCTCCCAGAGGGGATAGGTCTCTATTGCTGCCCCGCTAAGGGCGATGCCCACCCGATAGAGGGGATTGGCCAGATCAGGGAGGAGGACCTTATCCCCAGGGTCTAAAAGGGCCAGGGGGAGGAGGATCAGGCCCTGCCTCAGATCTGGCAGGGGGAGGATCTCGCTTTGAGGGCGTAGGATTACCCCCCTCTGTTCCCGCAGCATCCCCCCGATCTCCTGGCGGACCTGAGGCTCGGCCAACGGCTTGTCCCCTAAGGGAAAATCCCAGTCTGGGTCCTCACATCTGGCCAGATCCAGCACCTCTTTCCCCCTTAGTTTGGCCCTTCTTAATATGTTCTCCACCTGGAGAAGAAAAGAGGGAGGAAGCCGGTGCACCCTTGTTGCCCTTTCCACGATGATTTGCCTACGCATCTCGGTCAAACATATCAATGGGAGAAATCCAAGTCAAGCCATTTCTCCCCGCATCCCTTCATTGGCGGGAGCGGATGGGAATCGAACCCACCATGCCCGTCCCCTTGGATGGGCACCTCTGGATTTGAAGTCCAGGGAGGACACCAGCACCCCTTCCACTCCCGCAATGACTACCTTATAGTTCCCTTTCCTCTAAGGTGATGGAGAAGATCTATACAATCTCCAATTACAGGGAAACACCGAATATCACCGATACAAAAAGTGGCGTTTTTTGAGTGAAGTTTAAAGCATAGGAAATTCCTTTTTGGGACGCAGATAAACGCCGATTGTCAAGATTTTAACTTTCTGCGGTTATCTGCGAAAATCTGCGTCCTAATTATACCAGGGGGAGGTCTGACCTAATTTAATATCTGGCAAGGTCTCTGTCAAGTCGTTGTTCACAGGAATCTGACTGAGATGCCAACAAGGTTACCACCCTCTGAAGGGCCAAGGAATTAAAAAAGGGAGGAGCCTATTATCTCCTCCCCTTTATAGCCGTTAGTTGCCTCAGAATCCAACCCCTCATGCGGGTAGGGCTAAGGCCTAATCCTTATAGTGTCTAAGTTCACCTGTCCTACAAAACACCAGCAAAATAGTAGTCAGGTGTGGCGTCTTGTTAGCTGATTTTATGGCTCATTTCTGTCCCGAAGTTTCACTCTAAAGGGCATCTTCCTTCACTTCTGGCAGGAAGCGTAGGGTATGGGTCATTTGCTCTTCTTTACACTTGCCTGGAGTTCCTCAAGGGAGAGAAGATTACCTGGTTTGGACTCGTAGCTTTTTAGCCGCCTTTTCAGTTCCTCGATATGGCTGGAAAGAACAGGCACACTCGATTGGTCCACAGCAATGCTGTCCCATAGTTCCTCAATCAACAGGATCTTTTCCGGTGCACTTAGCTGGGCGATTTCAGGAATATCCTTCACCCGCATTGTTTATCTCCTTTCTGTGTTTGATTTTCAAACAGGATTTCGGGGACCCCATTCAGATTTAATAGCAACGAACTTCTTTTTTTTAGAGGGGATAGACAAAATGATCAGCGTTTCCTTGGAGGAATCCCATAAATTCTGTTTGTCCTGTCAGGCAAATTTAGAGAATTGGGGATGGTGATGCAGAGGGAGCTTTAGTTCTCGTTTCCTTAAGATCCTCTTTACCCCAACTACATACCAATATAGCCATTCTCCAGAAGACTGTCAAGGAAGTTTTGAGGATAATCTGGCTGAAACCCACTACATTCCAAGGAGCCAAATAGAAAAGGGAGGAGCCTGGTCTCTCCTCCCTTTATAGCTGCCAACTGTAAGCCCACCTCAGGGTGGGGGCGGTCTCTCATCTCTATCTCAGTAGAACCATCTTCCTTGTCTGCACAAAATCACCAGCCTTTAACCTACAGAAGTATATCCCGCTGGAGAGCGAACCTGCATTCCATCTCACGGTCCTATATCCAGCCGTTTGCACCTCGTCAACTAAAATGGCCACTTCTTGGCCAGAGACATTGAAAATGCCAAGCTTAACCCAGCAATCCCTGGACAAGGTATATTTGATCTCAGTCACCGGATTAAAGGGATTAGGATAATTTTGAAATAGTAGGAAAATATGGGGCAGCTCAATAGTCTTGTTACTGTGAACGCCACTGGCTTGATCCGAACATTCTCCTTCGTTTCCAGAAAAGTCCACTGCGGAGACTCTATAGTAATAGACAACCCCTGGCTGGAAGTCTTTGTCAATATAAACGGTATCACTTGGGGCAGCAATGGAATCGCCAGGCTCAGGTGTGAAACCACTGATTGTATCCCTATAGACTATGTAGTGATGGACCCCAACATTATCAGTCGCTGGCGTCCATACCAGATTTATGCTGGTATCCGTCACTGTGGCCTGAAGGTTGGTTACCTTAGATGGGGGCATCGTATCACTGGATGAAGTCTTCAACCCCAGGCTGTGCAACCCACCCGCGGCAACGGCCACGAAGTCCGCATTGGGCGCAGGCACATTGCACTGGCCATAGTTGTTGTCCCCCCAGGCTACGATGGTCCCATCGGACTTCAACCCCAGGCTGTGCTCATAGCCCGCGGCGACGGCCACGAAGTTCGCATTGGGCGCAGGCACCCCGCACTGGCCAGCGTCGTTGTCCCCCCAGGCCACAATCGTCCCATCGGATTTCAACCCCAGGCTGTAATACGCTCCCGCGGCAACGGCGACAAAGTTCGCATTGGGCGGGGGCACATCGCACTGGCCATAGTAGTTGTAACCCCAGGCCACGATGGTGCCATCGGATTTCAGGCCCAGGCCGTGATACGCTCCCGCGGCAACGGCCACGAAGTCCGCATTGGGCGCAGGCACATTGCACTGGCCATAGTAGTTGTAACCCCAGGCCACGATGGTGCTATCAGATTTCAGGCCCAGGCTGTGCCAGTCGCCCCCGGTAACGGCCACGAAGTCCGCATTGGGCGCAGGCACATTGCACTGGCCCACGGAGTTGTAACCCCAGGCCACGATGGTCCCATCGGATTTCAGGCCCAGGCTGTGCCAGTCGCCCCCGGTAACGGCCACGAAGTCCGCATTGGGCGCAGGCACCCCGCACTGACCAGAGTAGTTGTCCCCCCAGGCTACGATGGTCCCATCAGATTTCAGGCCCAGACTGTGAACCGCACCCGCGGCAACGGCTATGATGCCCTCGAGAGATGCTGGCTCAACAACGACCTGGTCACCCCATCCTACGATGGATCCGGTCGACTGACTGTGGGCAACACCTGTCCCCAGCACGCACGCAGCCAGGAGGGCCATACCCAAGACAACTGAAAAGCGCTTCATAATCCATCTCCTCCTTTCAATAGTAATCTCTCCCGAAGTAGGGACAGACATTTATGTCTGTCCACTTTCGGACTCCGATGGATCGGAGTCCCCACGATTTACTGTTTTTAATGTAGGGACAAATCTTTAGATTTGTCCGCCTCTTCTCGGACAGGGCTGAAGCCCTGTCCCTACGGCTATTCTGAGCCTGTGGGTTAAAACAAAAGCCGACCTGCGTACATTAGATACACCTTGGCAGATCGGTTGTTTCCTTCTATCGGACTCCAGCTTTGAATATGCTGAAGAGCTATTGTTTTCGCTTCCTGACTCTCCCTCCCCCAAATCCGTCTTATCTGAATGGTAAGGTATTTTCGTCATTAGAAGCCCTTTTTAAAAACACTTAAAGATAATGAATCACACCTCACCTGTCAAGACCTTTCTCCCCTTTCCCTGCCTATGGAATGCAACCTTCCGCAGCCATGCTCGGACAGGCCTAGAGCCCTATTTCAACTCTCTGTATCAAACTCACCAGATCATCTCCACAATTCCGGATTTCATAATCTCCTCGTCTCTGGAAATCAGTCTCACTTCATATCCGAGGACATCCCGATAGACCAAGGCTGTAGCACAAATAATGGCATCATGGATGTCAAGATTTAAAGGAATCTTCTCCACCACCTCTTCATCTAAAGGATAAACCGTGCAATTATCTGCTTCCAAGATGCCATTGGTAATCCGATCGATGTCGATCTTTATGCGTTTTTTCGAATAGAGAAACTTAATCTCTACCAAAACAATAGTAGGGATCACAAGTTGTGAGGTTTTGTCTAATAAGATAGACCTCACTTTCTCGCTTAGCCTCCTGTTCCCCTCAACAAACCAGACCAACGCATGGGTATCGAGGATGTAATGAGTCATCCAACCTTCTCTTCTTTTAACCGATATTCTGCCCCTTTAATCTCCTCATAGCTGGAATCAGCGATCCCTTGAAGTATCCCATATAAAGAAGAGAAATACCCTTCCTTCACTTTCCTTTTTTCGATCTTAGCCTTGAGCATCTGCAATTGGGCTTCTATGCTCTTAATCTGTGATTTTAGGGATACCATAGAAAAATCATCCTCCTCCCTTTATCCAACAACGCCATATGGACAAACATGGTCAAAGTTGTGCCTTAATCCTGTCGGATAGCTCTCTCCCCTATAGCAGATCAAGACAGGCATCGACAAGCCCTCTATCTCTCGGGACCCTATTCAAAATTAACCTCGTTTTCTAAGTAAGTCAAGACCATTTTAGATAAAATTGATATGGGAAGGGCCTCTAAAAGCCAAGCTCTTCTCTTACCGGATAGACCCCAACCTTTTGGACTCCGATATGTCGGAGCTTCCACTACAGTGTCTACTTGCCGTCAGGGCAGAGCCCCACCAGCACTTAGCCTCTTGATCCAAATAAAAGCCGACCTGCATTCAAATGCATACTATTGCAGATCGGCTGTTTCCTCCTATTGGACTCCAGCGGATCTTCCACTTAAGGATGTGATATTTTTAACATCTAACTATTTGTTTTTAAAGATTTTGCGCTCTTTGACAAGTTTCTTTCTAGTGAACACCTT
>Ga0315555_1001802_pt1 | contig 15413 bp, 13 predicted proteins | sample SalMarSW160380MG_FD_202113 | JGI IMG/M metagenome (GOLD analysis project Ga0315555, IMG submission 202113) | Salt marsh sediment microbial communities from the Plum Island Ecosystem LTER, Massachusetts, United States - Salt Marsh Sediment SW1603-80 ... | reverse complement strand
GCCGCCTCGGTTGAGGGAGTAAAAGAGAGGAAAAGATGGCAAAACGTAGAGGCAGTTAAAAATAATCGTGTATATGGGATTAATGCAGACATCGTCTCTCGTCCTGGTCCCAGAATAGTAGATGCATTAGAAGAGCTAGCCAGCTACATACATCCAGAATTGTTTAAAAAATGAAGCACCGGGAGGTGAGGATTGTATACTCATTACCTCAAAAAAATTTTCCATTGGAAGTTAATTATAACTTACCTTACAGTAATCCTGGGATTAACTGTTGTTCTAGCAACAACTCTTGGTGCTGCACGCATATCTCCAGTTGTTGTTTTAAAAATATTGCTCACTAAGTTGCCTTTGATAAACAATCTAATTGTTCCTACTTGGTCAGTTGGTGAGGCCACCATAATTCTTCAGATTCGACTGCCGAGGATTATACTGGGGATGCTAGTAGGGGTAGCTCTTGGTGTGGCAGGAACAGCTATGCAGGGATTGTTCAAGAATCCCATGGCAGACCCCTATATTATGGGAATCTCATCTGGCGCTGCCCTGGGGGCAATCTTTACCATAGTTTTTGGACTAACCATATTTGGCATGTACACCATACCTTTAATAGCTTTTGTAGGTGCTGCCGCTGCTATTTTCTTAGTTTATAACATCGCCTCTGTTAGAGGAAAGTTGCCGGTTAGCACATTACTACTGGCCGGAATAGCGGTAACTCTTTTCTTATCAGCCATCATCTCTTTTTTGATGTATACAGCCGGTGAGAAATTACACGGAATTGTATTTTGGTTGATGGGAGGACTTTGGGGGCGAAACTGGAATCATGTTATGATGGCATTTCCATTCATATGCTTTGGTTCAATTCTCATTTATATCTTTGCCAGGGATTTGAATGTAATACTTCTTGGGGAGGAGCCGGCCCAACATCTGGGAATAGAGGTAGAAGCCCTGAAGAAAATCATAATACTTTCCACTTCCTTGATTACTGCCGCTGCTGTATCAGTAAGTGGAATAATCGGATTTGTGGGTCTCGTAATACCCCATATTATGAGAATTTTGGTAGGGCCTGATCATAGAGTCCTTTTGCCAAGCTCTGCTTTAGTAGGGGGAATTTTCCTGATTTGGGCTGACACTCTGGCGAGAACAATTATTGCCCCTACAGAAATACCTGTAGGTATAATCACAGCACTTTTTGGTGCTCCCTTCTTTATATACCTTTTGCGAACAAGAAAGAGGTCGATGTTTTAAGAGGTTATGATAATGCAATCAGTCACCCTCCGAATTAACAATATTGCCTGTCGCTATGACGCCGCAAATGTTTTAGAGAATATTGATTTTTCTGCTAGGGGAGGTGATTTTATAGGGGTTATAGGACCGAATGCATCAGGTAAGTCAACTTTGCTTAAGAGTATCAGTAAAGTGTTAAAGCCGCATACAGGAGTGGTCCTTCTAAATGAAAGGGATGTCTACACTTTTAAAAGTGCTGAAATAGCCAAAAATTTAGCAGTAGTACCCCAGGAATCTGTGATTAGTTTTGCCTTTACAGCATTAGATGTTGTTCTTATGGGAAGGACTCCTCATCTGAATAGATTTGAAATGGAAAGCACGCAAGATCTCATCATTGCCCAAAAATCGATGGAGCTAACCAATACCTGGTACCTTGCCGAAAGACCTATTGATACGTTAAGTGGGGGTGAAAAACAAAGGATTATTATTGCCAGGGCTCTTACTCAGGAGCCTAGAGTTCTTTTGCTTGATGAGCCAACAGATCATCTGGACATAAACCACCAGATAGAGATATTAGACCTCATTAAGAGATTGAGTAAAGAAAAGGAAATGGTTGTCGTAGGTGTTTTCCACGATCTCAATATTGCCTCGCAGTATTGCGACAGATTGATCCTGCTTCACAAAGGGAGGATATTTGCAGCCGGTGGAGCAGGAGATGTTCTTACTGGAGAAAACATAGAAAAGGTATATGGAGTAAAAGTTACTGTTAAACAAGATGATATTTCAGGTAAATTGCTTATTCATCCTCAAAGAAAAAGGATGATTAAAGAAGCTAAGGCCAAAGTCCATGTAATAGCAGGTTCTGGTAGTGCAGTCTCATTAATGAACGAGTTGGTGGATAATGGTTATAATGTTAGTCTGGGTGTAATAAATATAGGAGACTCTGATTATGTTGCTGCAAAGGCTTTAGAACTAGACATTATTGAAGAAAAGCCCTTTTGCCCTATAGGCGAGAAAAATTATGAGAAAAATCTTGAATTAATTAAGCAAGCAGATTATGTGATATTAACAAATATACCCATCGGATTTGCCAACATAAAGAATCTAAAGGCTGCCGGAGAGGCTCAAAATTTGATCATTGTGGAAAAAGAACCAATTGAGAAAAGAGATTATACTGAAGGAGAAGCAACCAAGCTTTACCGTGGGTTAAAAGCCAATGCTGCTCTGGTGAAAAATTCGCATGGTGTCCTGGACACGTTAAAATCAATAGAAAGTGGGGTTCATCATGAGTAAAAGGCAAAGATTCTCGCTAAGGGAGTAGTATTAAGATGAAAAGCAGCTATTCCCATGGGGGTAATCACAGAGAAGCAGCAAAAAGATATGGCCTGTCACTAAATGAGATTCTCGATTTTAGTGCCAACATAAATCCCTGGGCAAACTCCCTGGGGATAGAAAAGATAGTGAGAGCCAATTTAAAGGAGATTTACCATTATCCTGATCCTCAGTGTACAGAGCTAATCAAGCAGATTAGCCAGTATTTAGCCGTAGAGAGAGAAAATATTCTGGCTGGCAATGGGTCGACGGAACTTATGTATCTGGCAGCTCGTGCTCTCATGCCCCGAAGAGCTCTCATCTTTGCCCCCACTTTCTTCGAATATGAACGAGCCTTAACAACCTGTGGGGGACAACCAAAATTTCTATTCCTTAAAGAAAGCCAGGGGTTCTCTGTCAACATCCAAAAAATCATCGAGGCGATAAAAGATGTTGAGGCTGTTTTTATCTGCAACCCTAATAACCCTACCGGTACTTTTTTTCCGAAAGAAAAGCTGCTTGAGCTGGTAAAGATAACTGAAGAAAGGAAGATTGTCCTTATTTTAGATGAGAGTTACCTTGATTTTAAACATTCCGGGGAAAGTTTGGTAAGGGAAGCGCAAAAAACTCATCATCTTCTTGTCTTAAGGTCTTTCACTAAATTTTTTGCCCTGGCTGGTTTGAGACTTGGCTATGGGGTAGGAGGCAGGCATTTAATTGAAAAATTGGTTGGTTTAAAAGAGCCCTGGACAGTTAACTGTTTAGCCCAGGTTGCCGGTATTTATCTTTTGAGGAATGAGCAAAAAATAGAAAAGATACGAGAAGCTGTAAATAAGGAAACAGAATTTTTATTTGGCCAGCTTTCGCGAATTGGGAGCCTTAAGTCCTATCCTCCAGAAGCTAACTTCATTCTGGTCAGGATAGAAACAGAACTTTCCTCATCAAAGCTCCAGGAGGATTTGGCTAAAAGGGGTATTCTTATCCGAGATTGTAGTAATTTTACTGGCCTTAATGACAAATTTTTTCGCGTGGCGGTTCGAAAAAGGGAAGAAAACTTAAAATTAATTGATACGCTATCTCCCTTTTTACCAGAGAAGACGTGGGGTTAAGGATAAAGACCCCTGAAGCGCGTAGCTTCAGCTACTCTTTTTACTGCTACCATAAGGGCAGCCGTCCTCATATCTGCCTTTTCTTTAAGAGAAACATCAAGCACTCTGTGAAAAGCCTTGGTCATAATATCTCTTAGTTTTAAATTAACTTCTCTTTCACTCCAGAAATACCCCTGCATTCCCTGAACCCATTCAAAGTAAGATACGGTAACTCCTCCCGCATTGGCTAAGATGTCAGGAACTACCAAGATTTTTCTTGATTTAAGTATCCTATCAGCAGGAGGACTAGTAGGTCCATTGGCTGCCTCCACGATGATACTTGCCTTAATCTGGGAAGCATTTTCCTCGGTTATCTGTTCTTCGGTGGCTGCCGGGATTAAAATATCACAGTCAAGTCTAAAGAGTTCGTCATTGGTAATAGCATCAGCATTTTTATATCCTACCACTGATCCGGTTTCTCTAACATGCAATTCTACTTTTTCAGGGTCAATGCCTCTCTGATTGTAGATTCCCCCGTAAACATCGGAGATGGCAATAACGTTTGCTCTCTCCTTATGCAGAAGTTTTGCTACCACTGAGCCTACCTTTCCAAAACCTTGAATAACGACTTCCTTTTCCTCAATGGATTGATCCAGGTGCTTTAAGGTGTTAAGAAGGGTAAAAAATACTCCTCTTCCCGTCGCCCCTTCTCTTCCCAGGGATCCTCCCAGAACCACTGGCTTTCCGGTAACTACTCCTGGAACTGAGTAGCCTCTGTCTACAGAATAGGTATCCATGATCCAGGCCATTACCTGAGAGTTGGTATTTATATCAGGAGCAGGGATATCCTTTTCCGGGCCAATCATTCCGAGTATCTCTGAGGTGTATCTTCTGGTAAGTCTTTCGAGCTCTTGTGGGGAGAGCTTTGTCGGCTCACACGCCACTCCTCCTTTGGCACCTCCGTAGGGAAAACCAACCACAGCACATTTCCAGGTCATCCACATGGCAAGAGCTCTCATCTCATCTAAGGTTACATCGGGATGGTATCTTATTCCTCCTTTGGCCGGTCCTGGGGTGATGTTGTGTTGTACCCTGTATCCTGTAAAAACCTCCACAGAACCATCATCCATCCTTACGGGAATGGAGACTATTAGCTCTCTTTTGGGATGTCTTAGTTTCTTATGGATCCAGGGTTCAAGATCTATCCTCTTTGCAATCTCATCCAGTTGCTGAAGAGCATGCTGCCAGGAATTCGATTTTTCCTTTTTCTCAATCAATGGCAATTCTCCCCCTTTCCTTGGTTCTTATCCTTATAACGTCCTCAACCGGGATGACGAAGATCTTGCCTGCTCCTATTTTGTTGGTTTTAGCCAGGGACTGGATAGTACTTATCATCTCCTCCACCTTCTCCTCCTCGGTGACTATCTCCAGTTTTACTTTGGATAGAAGGCGTATGGGAGCATCGGGAGCATACTCCTCGGTGTAGCCTCGTTGTTTTCCGCACCCTTTCACCTCGGTTACTGTCATTCCCTCTAACGCGATTTTCTTTAAAGCCTCCTTTACCTCCTCCAGCTTAAAGGGCTGAATTATACACTCTATCTTTTTTAGCATAAGTGCCTCCTTTTTGCCTTCCTCTAAAGAGAGATGACGTGATAAAAGGTGAGGGCAGACTTGAAGGGAATTGATTGGTTAAAGAAAAGTTTTTCTGCTTTTTAGGTATTTACCACAAGTTCCCTCGCCTTTTCATAAGGTCTTAGAACTATCTGCTATTTCCTCACGGTTTCACGATTATTTTCCCATCTTTTTTCTTTGAGGATTTTTGAATAGCGTCAATTGCTTTCTCCAAAGGGAATCGATTGGTTATTATCTTGGAATTGTCCAACAGACCCGCTCCTATCATTCTAATAGCTGAAGGGAATATTTTAAGACCTGAATGTCCTAACGTACCATAGAAGGCGACACTAGCGTCTGATTCCTTTTATAAAGTGAGAAAGAGGCACCAAAACCAAAGTTCATTCTATTCTTCTATATTTGTAAATCATTCCATTCAGTTCGACCAACGTGAGTTCATTCTTTGAAATAGAAACCTTGAAAACCATGGTAGTTGAGCCTACTGTAGTTTTTAAGCGATCCAGAGCAATAAATTTATAATCTCCACCCATTGACGTTCCCGTCTGCGCGACGCTCATTGTCCCATCTTTGAAAAATTCAATAGTGTCAGCAACACCGAGCCCTTGGATTCCTTCCCATCTGCCAACTATTGCTCGCCAAGGGCCACGATCTGCAGAAAAAAGAACGACCAAGACGACTATTATAACCGCTATCCCAACCCCAATTCCTTTAGTGTTATTTCTCACAGTTTTTTCCTTTAGCTTCCTTATTTTACTAGAGATGCTAAGGATAATTTAGCCTTTGATCAGTATCAAGTGAGGAGTCTAAAAGCGATTAAGAGACACTGGTGCTCAGTCTTTATCGCTCATAGCTTTTTTGACGTGCAGCAAACTGAAAGGATCCTTCCAGAGAATACTCAAAGCCAATCTAAACACTATCGGGATCTCCTTTAGAGCACCTTTTAGAAAAATTAATCTCCTTTACTTCTTTTGAGGTGACTGAAGAATTCATATAACGTATTTCGCCAGTATTTATGCGTCAAAGAGCCTATTTTTGCTTAACTTTTTGCCAAAAAGTCTTTGCATTCTTCAAAGATCACTTTATTTAGGAAAAGAGAGACGCTCCTTTGCCATTTGTCCGATGGATGGTCTTCCCTCCTGTGTGGAAAAAGAGACCTACTTTTGCAGCTTTCTCTTTTTGCTTTCTCCCAAAGGAGGATGATCAAAAGCAAAGTGAATTGGCATATAGTCTTGGCTTAGAGAAAAGACTATTCTGGCAAGGACTTTATCTTAAGCCCCTGCGATCCTGCATTTCAAAGGTAGACCTAACAAGAGATGAACCATTAATTTATATGCGTTGTCCAAGAATGCCAGCCGATCTTGAGGCAAAAATTGGCTATCAAAGATCAAATCATAATCCTAATAAAAAGGTTAAGGTGTTTGGTTATCAGGCGATGATAACTACCAACAATGGGAATTACCCTTAACCTTATGAGGTATTTGAAGACCTGGGATAAATCCTACAAGAAAAAACTAGAAGTTCCTAAGGCGCTGGCTTTTATCCTTTCCTTGATTCAGAGAAAAAGATCTCCTCTCTAAGGACTAATACCATCACATAATTCGGGTAAATCCAGCCTCTTGATGAAGGGGTATTTTTTGTGTTTTGTCAAAGAGCTCTTCACATAGTAAAATTCTTCAGATATTTAACTTTTCTCTTCGAGCCTCTTACCCTCTTTGCCCAACTTACCTCTTACTTACTAATTTTTCATCTGCTTTTCAGTGAAAAAACTGAGTTCTTAAACTACCTCAAACATCTTTTTAAAAACGGAACGAATTGTAGGAAGGGCTTTTAGTTAACTACAGGTATGCCGTAGGGACCTTCTTTTACAAAGGCCATTTTAGGCTCTTTTGCTCTTCGCTTTATCTTATCTATAGCATAAAATACTGCATTCTGCACCATCTTATCTATTTCTATGTTTTTCCCCTCTACAAAATCATAACCACTTTTACCTGGCAGTTTTTTTAAATCCTCAGGATTTATATTTGTTGTGCAGTAGATCAATTTATCAAAAGCCCCAACTTTTCTGAAAAATTGATCCCATTTTTGAACCTGCCATTGATCAGGAACAAATTGCCAGCTATCACTCTTAATAAACTCAGTGAATTTGCCTGGATCTTTTTCCTTTAAAATTTTCATAACTTTTTTGTAACCATCTTTCCCTATAGCCTCCTTATCACTGTTATGGGCAACTAAGACAACCATTCCTCCTCTTTTAATAATAGGAAGTGTTCCATAAGCTGCTTTTGCAGCTTGATAATGGTTAACAGCTACGCTTCCACCCTGAGTTAAGACCATATCGTATTCATGATCAACGGGAATAAGAGAATATTTTTTTATCTTTTTCACTGCTTCAAGATGAGCTTTTTCTAAATCGCCGGCAAAAACCCCAGCTAACTCCATTTCTGCATTTAAAACAACATTTACACTAAAATCTACCCTTGTTTTTTGAGCAACTCTTAAGGCAAAATTATGGCAAGGATTATTTTCTAAAATTAGATTTGTAGCATTAGGGTTATTCATAAACTCAACACCATGAAAAACATAAGTAGCCTCCAAATTAACAAGACCAGGACAAATTGCCTTTCTTCCACCTGATACCCCGGCCATAAAATGAGGTTCTACCAAACTTGTAGCAATATGAATATCCGCTTCTAAAAACTGTCTGTTTATTTTAACTATCACTCCATCTATATTATCTAAATAACAAAGATCAGATGAGGTGCAGCTGTGATCTATTATCTCATATTTATCAGTTATAGATTTTCCAAAAGCTTCTTTTTTCCATTTATTGGACGTTGGCAAATGAGTTCCAGTTCCCACTATGATTTTGATATTCTTATTTTTTATCCCTACTTTTTTTAGTCTTTTTAAAAGAGGCAAAAGCATCCCATCCTCTTTCTCTCCACTATAGGGAATAGGTCTTGTGTCGTCAGATACAGTTATGGCAACACTTTTCTTTGAAGAGGATTTTTTACAAGAAGCAATGATATCCTCTATAGGTAGACTCCCTATAGGATTAGATAGAGCATCTTCTATTTGTTTTTTCGGATTTTCTATAGCAGAGATATATTTCATTCTTAATATATCACACCAGGGAGGGACTTTTATAGGTAAAAGGTCCTTACCGTATTCCAGCTCAATCTGTTTCCATCTTGAAGTATTCATTTTAAACCTGAATTATCTCTTTTAATGCATTTATACTTTAGCGCATATTCTTTATCCCACCAAAATCACCGCTTATAATTGCATCTACTAAAGCACCCATATACTCATCGATATTGTCCTCTGTTTTTAGTTTATCCACCTTACCATTTGAATCCTTAGCAATCAGGGAAAGGGGAGCCTGTTCTAATTTACTCCATAGTTGAGGATTTTTAGCCGCAGTTAAGATTCTTTTCTTATCCTCCTCATCTACACCAACCTCGCCAAATGTAGCAGGAAATTTTATCTTTTCTGAAAGTTTTATCATACCCTTAGCAGCTGCAACACTTAAATCTCTACCACTATATTTTTCTATATCCTCATTTATATAACCTGTCCTTTTAAATATCCTACCAATTAGCTTTAACTGAGATTCAATGGCTGGGGCAAAGAATACTAAAATATATGGATTCGCTATGGCACAGGCTCTACCATGGGTTAACTTGCTTGTCAGAGAGAAGCTAAGAAGATGAGCATAGTTTGTTCCCCCAACCATTATAGCATATCCACCTAAATCTGTTCCCAAACCTAAACTTTCAATTGCATCCTCATCCTTAGGATTATCTATAGCCTTGGGCAAGTTTTCTACAATTAAACTAATTCCTACCTCTGCAATATCCATCGTCTTATTAAAAAAAGGTTTTCCTGTAGCCCCACACACTACTTCAAGGCAATGAGCTATACCATCCAGGGCACCATCTGTTCTAATGGTATAAGGAGCTCCTAAGGTTGTTCTGTAATCAAAAATTGCTAAAGGAGGAATAATTGCCTCATCTATAATTAGCTTTTTTTGTCCTGTTAAAGGATCGGTAATATTGGAGTATTTGGTAAGGTGAGCTCCTGAGCTTGCTGCAGTTTGAACTGCTATAATAAGGGGAAGTTTTTTACCTTCTGCATTTAAATTTTTCGTTACCAATCCTGAGCCAAAATAAGACTCTACATCATCAGAGCCTAAAGTAGATAGTGCACTGGCAGCCTTTACAGCATCAATTGTGCTACCACCTCCTACAGCAATTATACTATCAGGTTTTTTCTTTCCTATTTGATTAGCAATTCTATAAACATCCTCACGCGGAGCATTTGCTCTTGCTCCTCTTATAATATCTAAAACATCAACATTTTTATTCTTTAAAAAAGACTTGATATCTTGCACCAGTGGTTCAGTCCACTTCTCGCATCCCCATCCAGTTACTATTAACATCGTAGATTTACCAGCTCTTTTAGCAAAATCTCCTATTTTATCTAAAACATCTATCCCAAAAGCATAATTTCCCTTTTTCCAGTCACTAAGCATATCCTTAGCTTTGTCTTTGTAATTCATAATTCCTCTCCTTAGTATTAATATTTTTTCTCTTCAAGACTTTTTTTATAGCCTTAATAATATTAGAGATTCCCATTCCATATTTATCCAGAAGTTCCTGATAACTTCCGGATTCTGCAAAAATATCCAATATTCCAACCATTTCTAAGGGAACAGGATAATGTCTTCCTAATGATTCAGCTACTGCACTTCCCAGCCCACCTAAAATATTATGTTCCTCTATAGTCACTATAGCTTCTGTTTCTTTAGCTGCTTTAATGAGCATCTTTTCATCAAGGGGTTTGATGGTATGTATTTCAATAACCCTAACGCTTATTCCTTCTCTTTTTAGTTGATGTGATGCCTCAAGAGCTCTTGCTACCATAATACCTGTAGCAACTAAAGTAACATCGCTGCCCTCTCTTAAAAGATTTCCTTTTCCAATTTCAAATCTATGACTCTCATAAAATATCACTGGAACCTCTGCCCTGCTAAGACGGAAGAATACCGGCCCTTCATATTGAGCAATTACTGGAACTGCTATCTTTGTCTCCTGAGCATCAGCTACTACTATTACTGTCATATTAGGTATACTACGTGCAATAGCTATATCACAAACTGATTGATGAGTAGTTCCATCATAAGAATCAGATAGACCTCCGTATCCAGCTGCAATTTTAACATTTAATTTAGGATAAGCAACTGAAGTTCTAATTTGCTCTCCCGCTCTCAAACAAGCCAAAAAACTGAAAGTGCTGACAAAGGGAATAAAACCGCAAGTTGCAAAACCAGCAGCAATATTCATCATATTTGCCTCAGCTACCCCAATGTTGAAAAATCTATCTGGAAATTCCTCCTCGAATTTGACGGTTCTAGTAGAATGGCATACATCAGCATCTAAAACCACAACCCTATCATTCTTATAACCCAAATCAAGGAGAGCCTTACCAAAAGCATCTCTTATAGCAATTTTCTTACTCATATCTTTACACCTCCCAATTCTTGCAGAGCAATTTCATATTCCTCTCTGTTAGGAGCTCTACCATGCCACTGAAATTTATTCTCCATAAAAGAAACACCTTTACCTTTAATTGTATGAGCTATAATTATACTAGGTTTATCGTTTATCTTGTTTGCCTCATCTAAAGCTTTTAAAATTTCATAAATCTTATGCCCATTTATTTGAATTACATTCCAGTTAAATGATCTCCACTTTTCAGGCAAAGAATCTAAAGGCATTATCTCATCTATTGGACCATCTAACTGCACCCGATTAAAATCACAAATACCAGTTAAATTACTTAACTTATACTTAGCTGCTGCCATTGCTGCTTCCCAAATCTCACCTTCATCACACTCTCCATCTCCTATTAAAACATAGGTATGAAAATCTTTTTTAGACAATTTAGCACTTAGAGCCATTCCAATCCCTATTGATAAACCATTACCTAAGGAACCTGTAGAAATTTCTACGCCAGGAGTTTTCCTCATATCAGGATGACCCTGAAGGATAGAACCTATTTGTCTTAGAGTAGAAAGATTTTCCCTGGGAAAGTATCCTAATTCAGCCAAAATTACATACAGAGACGGGGCAGCATGACCTTTAGATAGAATGAACCTATCTCTATCCTCCCAAGAAGGGTCTTCAGGCTTTACATTCATTTGGTGAAAATATAAACAAGTAAGAATATCTATAGGAGATAAAGACCCCCCTGGATGCCCAGATTGAGCATTATAAATCATCTTAATAATCTCTACTCTGAACCTTTGAGCTTTCTCTTCCAGTTCTTTAATCAATCCTGGAGAATGTGAAAACATTGAATTAACCTCCTCATGTGTTATTTTAAACTCACCATATTATTGGTAGGTTTAATTGCTTGAATTTTAACTTACTCTCTGCTATACTTTTAGGCAGGGAGTAAGGACGACTTAAATCTCTTTTGCGGGCTCCGAGCAATCGGAGTACACGCTTTTCAAAGAGATGTCGCCTTGCTCCTTTTTTTGTTTAAAGGAGCAAATTAAGGTATAATCTCTTCCTGAAGCAGGCAAGGCTCTTTACCTCCTTGCGGGCCCCTGCGGGGGTACACGCTATCGAAAGACTGCCCCCTGCTTCTGGGAGAGGCTTGTCAGATGAGGTTTATAGGATGCTGCGAAGCTCAATACTTTTGAGCTAACGCTATACATGAGGTCCCCACTGGCAAGATTTATACAAATTTATCCATGAAAGGAGAACGTATGAGTCAAAAACTCAAAGAACAAAGACTTAAAGAACTTGCCTTCGTAGGAGTAGATACCCACAAAGACGAACATACTGCCTGCATAGCTAACTGCTTTGGCCAATCCTTAGGAGTATTTACTTCAGAAAATAGACCCAAAGAGCTAAAAGGACTTCTTGAGAAAGTAGATGAAACTGCTAAATCTCATAACTTAAAGCCTGTCTTTGGCCTTGAAGATGTAATGGGTCTAGGTCAACACCTTGCCCGATCCTTAATTTCTGGTGGCTATCATCTCAAAGAAGTAAATCCAATAGAGACTGAAAGAAAACGTCTCAAGAACGCACATCCTGACAAATCTGATCCCTTAGATGCTCTGGCTATATCCAGGGTGTTAATCACAGACTTTGATAAGCTACCTACTATCCAGAGCTTAAATGAGATTTATTTAGCAATCCATGAGCTCTCCAACCGGCGCGACTCTTTAGTTAAAGAAAAGACCAGAATCAAGAATAAACTCCATATACTGCTGCATCGAGAATACCCCTATTACCAAACTATGTTTAAGAATACCTTCTCTAAAGCAGCCTTAGCCTTTTGGGAAAGGTTCCCTATAGCCTCTTTACTTAAGGGTATCGGAGTAGAGAGACTCGCTCAATACCTGAGGGCCAATTCCAATAACACTGTCTCTACTAAAAAGGCCTTAAGTATTTTGAAGCTGGTCGATAAAGATTCTGTACCTTCTTGTTTAAATCTAGTTCACTCAAGTATCATCAGGAATCTAGTAAAGCACTTGAGATTTATTGAAGAACAGATAGCTATTGTTGAGAAAGAACTGGAACCCTTAGTTGATGAGACAGGGATGAAGCTTTCTACATTAACAGGTGTTGATTTAGTTACAGCAGCTAAGCTCATAGCTGAAATTGGTGATGTAAACCGATTTAGCTCTAGTGATAAGTTAGCTAAGTGTGCCGGTATAGCCCCTCAGCAGAAAAGTTCAGGCAAAAAGCTTAAGTTCAAGAAGTCTAACCGGGGTAGACGCCAGTTGAACACTGCTATATATCATATCGCTCTCAGCCAAATCAGCCGTGATAGATCCGGCAAACCCAGAAACTCTAAAGCCAGAGACTACTTCTTGAGAAAGATCTCTGAGGGCAAAACCAAAAAGGAAGCCCTTACCTGTCTCCAGAGAAGGCTATGTGACATTATCTATGCTATGATGAAGAATAAGACTGAATACAGATTTCAAAGAACCAATAACCTTGTCACTTAGGTTCATTTATTGCTCTTTGAAAATTTCCATTTGACATAGGATGTCTTTCTCTATTCTAGCTACACTAAAGCATAAAATTGCCACAATAAAACTCAGCAACATTAAAACCACTGCTAACCCACTACCTCTGCTAATCCAAACCAACTCATATATACCAATTATGAAAGAGATTGCACCACACATATAGAGGAGAAATTTCACTTCTGCTTCCCCATTTTTTCTTCTATCCTAAGCACCTCTGAAGCTCATTATAAAAGATTATATGCCCACCGCAGGGTCAACCAATCTAAACTTTGACAAATTTCCCTTAATAAAATCGTTGTAAATCTCGATGGCATTCTGCAACCAAGGAAATTTATTGTAATCAAATTTCTTCCGTACTGCTGGCGAAACATACACTCCAAAAACAATTGATTTTTTACGATAAACGAAATAAATCATTCTAAACCCTTTCGGTCCACCAACCCAGAGTCTATAAACAGACCCTTGTAAATCTGGATGCGAAATTTCACGCATACACTTGCCGGCATGAAAGGGGTCCGCGCATGCCTTTTCTATTTGTTTGTTTAACTTTTTTTTCACAGAAGGGCACTTCTGCAGTAGTTGGTGGGCAAGTTCCAAAAAGGTTGTATGGGCAAGAAATCTATATGATTTGACCAATCCTCTGCACTTTATCTAAATCGAGTTTTCCGCGATCCATGCCTTCTTTAATTAATAATAAACTGGTAGTGAACTCTGAATTCAGTGATAGTTCTATTTCTTCACAATCTTCATCGCTCAGATTTGGTGCAGGTATTCCTCCATCTGGCAAGTTTTCCTTAAAAATATCTTTGCCGAATTCAGTTGCAGTAAAAAGAGGGTCTTGATAAGCATGCTTAAGGAGCTTTTTTTCTGGTAAATAACCAATTTCATCTACTACACGTTCTATTATACTCTGAATACCGGAAAGTGTTGTTTCCAAAAGCTTATTCAATCTATCAATAATCTTTTCCGATACATAATATTGATTTCCGTCTCCAGCCTTCAAGGGAATAACTACTAGATATCCCATTGAAATGAGCTGTTCTTTAGTAGTTTCAAGTTCCTCACTAAATTGTCCGTAATGCCAATTCTTGAAAGTGAAGGGCTTCTTGTTATAGTCTTTCTCGACAAAATAAGTAACTTTCTGTAAACGTTTGGCTCCATATACACCGTTTTGGAATTTTTCTACTATTCCTAATAAAAATAGCTTTTGAACGGTCTGTTTTGATATAACTCCCATTTTTATCGCCCCCTTTTGTTGAAAATCATAAGTGCTAAAGCTTATTAGCACAATTATTACCATAATTAAAATTCTTGTCAACACCTCCACTTAGGTCCGAAAATCAGAAGGTGGTTTTTGGTGTCCATATAGTGTCCATCTTAGGTACAAAATCACATAAATTGATTCAAATTGGTGAGGAAAGAAAATCACTTACGGGGTTTATCTGGAGTGGGTTTGCCGCTTCTGGACTTACTTTTGGAATTTGTCTTCTTTGGATTATGAGTCCGCTGCTCTGCCGACTGAGCTATGGGCCCTGACTTTAGCTTAGATATTCCTCCAGCATCCTCTTTTTGGCTATTTCTTTTAGCTGTGTGAGAACCTTCGCCTCAATCTGTCTTATTCTCTCCCTGGTGACTCCATATTTTTCACCTATCTCCTGGAGAGTACAATCCCATCCATCCTCTGTACCAAAACGAAGCTTTAGAATCTCTCGTTCTCGACTGTCCTTAACCTCTTGAATTAATTTCTCTATCTCCTTTTTAAGGCAACTAAGATTAACCTCTTCGAAGGGGGAATCAGCCTTTTCATTTTCGATAATTTCTATCAAGTGAGAATCCTCATTCTCTCCAATGGGCATATCCATGGAGGTAGATCTGGTAATCACTCTCTGAACTCTCTCCACTTTGTCCAAGGGAAGATCGCATTTCCTGGCGATCTCCCTGGCTGTAGGAGTCCTCCCAAGTGTCTGCTCAAGTTCCTGAGATGTACGGTTTACTTTTTTCATGAGTTCGGTTATATGAATGGGAACTCGAATGGTACGGGACTGATCGGAGATTGCTCTGGATAAAGACTGTCTGATCCACCAACTAGCATAAGTGCTGAAACGATTTCC
>Ga0315555_1001801_pt1 | contig 15413 bp, 13 predicted proteins | sample SalMarSW160380MG_FD_202113 | JGI IMG/M metagenome (GOLD analysis project Ga0315555, IMG submission 202113) | Salt marsh sediment microbial communities from the Plum Island Ecosystem LTER, Massachusetts, United States - Salt Marsh Sediment SW1603-80 ... | reverse complement strand
TAATATTGTTATGCCATAAAATTATTCTTTCACTGCCTCCCCCGACAATAACCGGACTTTCTTCATTTTCGGTCAACTCGATTTCTCCGGATATCAATTTCTCAAAAATACTTCTCACATCTTCCCTGATACGTTCAGGTATAAAATTCTCAAACCAGTTTTTCCCTTCGATTTCTTCCTTGCGGTAGCCAAGTATACCACATCCTCTTTTATTGATTTTTTTTACATTCCCCTCTTTATCCAGAATCACAACCACAGGACCTGCTGCTTCCAGATATTTTTCCGCTATTCTCTTCTCTCTTTCAATTTCTCTACGCTGAAAAATTAACTCCAGGTGGGATTCAATAATTTCTTTAAACTGAATCATCAATTTTCTGAATAACTCGCTGTACTCATTTTTCTCTGAATCGAGTACACATATGGTACCAAATATAGCTCCATCGGGCCACTTGAGAGGAAAACCAAAATACGAAATCATCCCAAGTTTTACATCGGGATTATCCTTCCATTTTCCCCTTTTCCTCGCGTCATCAATCAGTAACTCTTTATCAGTCTTTATAACCTCTTCACAGTAAAGCCCTAAAAGTTTCTCCTTATCTCCAGCTTCATAAGGGTTTTCTTCGTTATCGCTTGCTCTCAGGACTTCTATTTCAGGAGGATTCACCCTCATTATTAAAGCAGCAGGTACATTCATTATCTCTGCCAAGGTGTTTACAATGTTCTGCCATTTTTTGAGAGTTTCTTTCGGTATTTCTATATTTTTTGTATCAGAATACTCTTCACGCATATTGTAATTTTCCTTCATACTTTATCCGGAACTGTCAGTCTTACAAGATTCAAATTCCTAAACTGAACGGTTCTTGCTATATAATATGATTATAGTCCAAAATCCTTCTTCTGTCAACCGGTTTTACCTAACGGAATAACCACAAAATTCTACCCTGGTACAGTCGTTCCTCCCTACAGAGCAGGCAGATTAACACAAGATTTTTTTTGTTTTTACAACTCAACTACTAAACGACTTAACTACTTAATCGATTCGAAGAATCTATTATTGGCACGCGGATTTTTTATTAGGTCAATGTCCTAAGTCCAGAGTCAAAAATTCAAAAAACAAGAAAAAAGTCACCCAGGGATATTTTAATATTAATTTAAACAGGAGGTAAAAAAAGATTAATTTAACCCTAGAAATAAAAAAATATGTGTTTTGCTTGTGACCCAACGAACTCTATGAACACTATAAACTCAACAAACTAAGTGTTCAACACTTTTCAAAGAAGACATAACCCCATTAATTTTTAATTTATAATTTCTAAAATTTTTTCTTTTGGAGTCCCTTTATGAAAGATAACAAGTTTCTCTGTAGTCTATCCTTGAATCCTTCATATTCCTCCGGCAATTCCTTTAACAGGTTAATTAAATTTTTTATTTTCTTTAGATCTTCTTGTTTTTCCTGAATCAAATACGCTTCCTGATAATACACCCCCGCTTTTTCATAATCTCCTGCTTCAAACGCAATATCGCCTAAAACATTAGAATAATAATGCCTTCTTTCTATTCCAGTTAAGTCTTTCACTAGAGCGTCAAATCTTTTTACATAATCCTTCTTCTCAGTAAAAACTGCAAAAGTACGCTTAAAATCGGACGGAAGATATTTATCGTCGTCGACAAAAAGAATCACGGGTTTACCAAATCCTTCCATTAAACCTTTCTCCCAAAAAATATTACAGAGGGTTGAGGGAGGAATTCCTGCTTTAGAAATAGCGATACCTAGACAACAACCCAATATATGAGAACAGATAGAACAAACGAAATCTCCATATTTAATAATTTCAGCGCCTTCAATGTATTTAAAAGAATGCTTTTCTATTATCTTTTTAATATTATCAACTAATTCTTTTAATTCAGGAGTCGTTTTTTCTTTTGATGGTGTCATCAAAAGAATAGTTTTTGGTAACGGAGTAATAAGCTTAGTACATTCGTCTGAAGTTAAAGGACAAATTCGCATTAATTATTATTTTTTTGTCACATTCTTGTATGGACCGGGTGTTTTCTTATGGCTAATAATTCTTCCCGTATTTTTGTCAATTTTTACCCATCGTTTAGTTACAGGATTTCTAGCTTGAACCCTTTTAGTAACTGCGCCTTTAAGTTTACCATTCCTAGTTCTTATAGCCATAAAAATACCTCTCTATCAAAAACATAATCGTAAAAAAGATTTTGTCAACCTTTTAATAATGCAATCCGTTATAAAAGTGTATATATTTTCTTTTAACAACATTTATTGATATTAGTTATTATTCGTTTTCGTCTTTCTTGTTTTTATCTTTTTTTATTTTAATTCGATGAGGAAATTCATATACTACTCTAATTAGCATTTCTGTGAAATCGAGAAGTTCTTCAGCCTCAGATTGTTCCATTATCTTGATTTCATGGTTGGCTTCGTTGGATTTTGATCTTATATGATCTACCCAACCTTTACTTTCTGGAGGAATGTAGTTTTTATTTGACAAGTATTCTACGTATTCTATGAAATGTTTTCCTTGAGGAGCGCCTTTTTCTACTGCTACATGCATAAGTATTTTTCTACAGGTGAGTACTGCAGAAGTAAAAGATTTGGTTCCGGTACACCTACGAGCTTCATCATATAAGGCCGCAACATCTTCCGGTAAACCATTGACTTCTTTGCCCATCATCGCCGTAGGAGTTGTACTTAAAACTTCACCATCCTTAAATTTAGCTACAATAAAAGAGGGTTTATTACAATTAGTACAAATTAAAACATAACCTTTGGTTGCTACAGTACTTTCAGTATACCACCCCTTAGATGGAGTAGTATCAGTTCCACAGTAACCACAAGTGTATCTAATACCCTCTTGAGTGCTTGGATTTACCCACTTAAACGGAAATCGATTCATCAATTTACCTCCCTTATTTCAAAAAGCAATCAACACAATTTATCGATAATATTGCAAACAACAAATATGCCAATTATTACTAATTTATTTATGGCAAGATCATATAATTTAATATATACATCGTATAGAAAAAAATGATAAATGTCAAGTGGAAACTTTAAATTATACTATAAATATCTTTAAAATCCCTTGACTAAAAAAAGAAATTTCTTACATTTTAATATGATACTCAATCTTTTTGAAGTAAAAGAACGCGATGATTTCTTAGGAAATAAATTTGAAAACCCAATAATTAAATCTAAATTTTTTAGCATTAACAACAAAATATGCCTATAAGGGATTTGCATACACGAGGTTTCAGTCAAGAAACTCTTACTAAATTAGATATCTTTGAAAGCTATCTGAAAGCTTGGCTTCCTGTTTTCTTATATAGCAAGTACGATCAAATTATTATTTGTGACTTTTTCGCTGGGAGCGGAAAAGATATATTGGGGCAAAAAGGCAGTCCTTTAAGAATAATTGATAGTATCAACTATTATAGAGTTCCAATTATAAGGAATAAGACTAATATTGTTGTTTTGTTTAATGAGTTGGGCAAAACGAAATTTAACAGTCTTAAAGAGACTGCCGATAAAGCAATTAAAGATTTGAGTCTGGGCAATCTGGTGCATGTGGAGTATTCTCAACGAGATTTTAAGGAAATATTCTTTGATTTCGCGGAGGAATCTAAAGTTACTCCAAGTTTGCTTTTCATAGATCAAAACGGAGTAAAACAGGTTCAAGAAGAAGTTTTCCAGACATTGATTAATCTGTCAAAAACAGATTTTTTGTTCTTTGTTTCATCTTCTCTTTTTAATCGTTTTGATTATGATAATTATTTCCCTGATTTAGATTATGATAATTTACGAAACAAACCCTACAACCTTATTCATAGAGGGGTATTAGAATATTATAAGGAGAAAATACCGGAGGGAAACAATACTCGATTATATCCCTTCACGATAAAAAAGGGATCGAATGTTTACGGATTAATTTTTGGTTCCAAACATCCTCTTGGAGTTAATAAATTTTTAGAGATAGCGTGGGATCATAATAGATTGAATGGACAGGCGAATTTTGACATAGATAACGATGAATTTAAACATCAAGGATCTTTATTCCCAGACGAAAAAAGCTTTACAAAGATTGCAAAATTTAAAAAAGAACTTATTAATTGTATGATGACAAAAGAAAAAATATCTAATAAAGAAATCTATGACTTTACTTTAGAAAAAGGACATATACCGAAACACGCCGTTGAAGTCATTAAATCTCTAAAAAATGAAGATAAAATTCAATTCGGAAGAAGCCCGTGCATAAATTACACAAATTGCTATAAAAATCATAATACTATACTTTTTAAGATAAAGAAATGAAATCATCTAAAATTGAATGGACTGAATCAACTTGGAATCCTATAACAGGTTGCACAAAAATTAGTGAAGGCTGTTTAAACTGTTATGCTGAAAGGATGGCTCTTCGGCTTCAAGCTATGGGACAACAAAATTATAAAGATGGTTTCAAGGTTCGTTGGCATGAGAAAATGTTAAAAACGCCGCTAACCTGGAAGAAAAGTCGCATGATATTTGTTAACTCAATGAGTGATTTATTCCATGAGGAAGTTCCTGTTAGCTTCGTCAATAAAATCATAAGTACCATTAAGGAAGCGAACTGGCATGTTTTCCAAGTATTAACAAAGAGATCTAAAAGATTGGTTGAATTTTCGGAATCTACAAAATGGCCTTCAAATTTGTGGCTAGGGGTTACAGTTGAATCGAAAAATCATTTAGACAGAATTGAAGATTTAAAATCTATTAACGCTAAATGCAAATTCATTTCTTTTGAACCTCTATTATCCGAAATCCCAGATATAAATCTTGAAGGAATTGACTGGGTTATAGTAGGTGGGGAATCAGGACCAGGGGCAAGAGAAATGAAGAGAGAATGGGTTTTAGAAATAAAAGAAATGTGCGAAAAGAGAAAAATACCATTTTTCTTTAAACAATGGGGTGGGGTTAACAAGAAAAAAACAGGAAGAATTCTATTAGATAAAACTTGGGACCAATATCCCGATTATGCTTATATATATTAAGAGTCTTAAAAAGTTATATTGACAGAACATTTACTCCTTAAATATTTTTGAAATGAATGAGAGTTTACCACTTTCAAGAGTAATTAAAATTGCGTTTGCTGTGATTAACAATGAAAAGATCGCAAAGACCTGTATTTCAATTAAAATAATAGATTTTAAATAATCAGGAAACAAGGCTTCCCATGGCAAAAAAATCAGACTTAGCATAATCGTGGCAACATTAAACTTAAGAGAAATCTTTAACCATTTAGTAATATTCTCTGAGATACTTCTATTCTGGTCAAAAGCCATTATCGTTTCTTTAAATCTTTTTACAATGTTAGAATAACCACCTTTAACGCCTCTGGAAAAACTTAAAATTTCTTCGTCTGTCATATTTTCAATTTCTACGGCAGGCAATTTCCCTTCTCGTAATAATAATTGTCTAAGTTGCACGAATAATTCATTGCGGTGGTTTTTTAATAATTGAAATTTATATATGACAAAGACCGCATTAAGGGCAACAATTGCAGCGAATGCTTGAGCAATAGCGCTTAAAGTATAGAAATATCCTTGGGTCATTTTTGTTGCTTCGTAAGCAAAAAGTATAATAGGTAGCATATTATAAATCACGTTCTTCTTTTCGGGTATATCCGATCAATTTCTTTTTTGGATTTTGATTATTTTGCCTAAAGTATTCGATAATTTTAATTTTCTGTTTCATATAGCTATTTAATGTTTCTTGGCAATGTTGCTCTAATTCGATTTATAAGCTGTTCTTTAAGATCCTCTGGTTTTTCCCAAATGATATGGTTATATTGGCGAGTATCGAAATGAAGGTTTTCTGAATTATCTTTTCTGCAAGTCCATATAACAGGTATTCCTAGTCCTTTTGCAAAACCTGCTTCAAAGTAAACTCCTCCTCTTTGTCCAGTAAAATCGGCAACAAGTAAACCACTTTCTCTTATTCCGGCAATTATTTCGTCACAAATTTTCTCATTATGTTCTTCCTTGTCTATTCTCAAAGGAGTATATCCGGTTTCTATTAATGCTGGCTTAAATCCTTTTTCCCAAGCAACATCTAATTCTTTATCAAACCACATTGCTACAAAAGCTTGTCGAGATTTTACCTCTTTTTGCAGTAATTCTTGCAGTCTTTCCCAACCTCCTAAAGCTAGTCTATACCCCTGTTTACTTTCGTCAGGTTCAATGTATCTTAATTCGCTGGCTTTCTTTACTACAAATAGAAACTCTTGAGAATTTTTAGCGTACAAAAGAGGATAATCTAAATTTGAATTCATTTCCACGCCGGCTCCCATATATTCCATTTTATCATAAATGTATTTTATAAGGAGATCCATTTTTTCGAAAGGATTTTTCGGTTCATTCGTAGAGTCTAAAATCTTCTTGAAATCTTCTCCAAAAGATATACTTATCATTTCTCCTTTCTCATAAAGATTTCTAATTGCTCCGGAAAGCAAGTGTTTTTCTCCGTATTGTTTTAAATCAGATTTAAAACAAATAAAACTAATTTGAAATTCTCCACATCGCTTACACGAAACAAATAATATTAATCTTCCATCAGTTGCCTGTTCTATTGTGCAATCTCCAAACTTACAGATAGGGCATTTATCAAGGTTATCCATAAGTTAATATTTCCGTTTTTGTATTTTTGTAGTCACATCCCACCATCCGCCAATTCCTCCCAAAAACAACAAATTTCTTTTTTCTGGATGAGTTGATTTTATTACGATATTCATACGGTGCGTAGCACCGAGTCATGAGTCGCCAGTCATTAGTCACTAGTCGAAAAATAAAACAAACGATATTCATGGTATGTTTGAAATTTAATGTACGTATTCGATATGTCAATAGGTATAATAATTACATACATTAAATTAGTTAAATGGTTAATTAGTAAAAAAACAAACAAAAAACTTAAGGTGATTTAACGTCTGTCTTTTGCTCCTCATTCAACTTTTCTTGTATTCTTCTAATGCTGTCTTTTGCGTCTTCGCCTAAAGTATATGCTTCGCCACCTGTACTGACATCGGAAAAATTTTCAAGCACTTTTTGATACTCAATTAAAGCTTGATTGTAATCTTTAACCTTCATTTCGTATGTAAAGGCAATTTCGAATTGCGCACGCCCACGGACTTTTCTGTCAAAACTAGAATCCAAAAATTTCCTGTAACAATTAATTTTTGCTTGAGGGTCCTTAAATAAATATCCTATCCTACCTAAAGCACTAATCGAATATAAGCTAACTGCACCTGAGTTGACTTGACCTCTCCAACTATTCGGAAATTCAGCAACTATTTTCTCGTAAATTTCGAGCGCTTTTTCTTTATCTACTTCACAATCCGCTAAAACCATATAGGCTTCCGGATGTATTTCGCCGAAATACAAGCCTTCAACTAGATACCCTTGATTCGGGAACTTATTTATTAAAATATTGCATATCTCTCTAGCTTTTAATGTATCAAGAATGGTCTTGCCGAATATATCTTCTCTATACATATTCAAGATGCTCACATAAGCATCAACAGCTACTTTATTACCATAGCGGTCTACATCTTCAGGATAATTATTAATAACTAATTTATAAGCTTTAATTGCTTCTTCTTGCATTGGATATACACAATAATGATAATCAGAATTGTAGAGATCTCCTATCCTTAACTGTGCTAAAGGGGCAATTTTTGTTCCTATTTTAGACCGATACCATAGATCTGTAATTGGCATTTCAGCTGCGGGATATTTCCGAACAACTTCCCCGTAACTTTCTATCGCTTTTTCTCCTGCAACTTCAGGATTTTCAAGATAACTACCGCCGGAACCGATTAGACTCTCATAATGTTTAGCTAACAAGTATTGAGTAAATCCCGCAAGTTTACAGTCTGGGTACTTCTCTAATATTTCCCGGAATATGTTCTCATTTTCCTTAGAACGCTCCTTCGAATTTATCCGGTATTTAAAGAATAACTCTAAAGGTTTTCTATCGTAATCAGAGTAATTTTCGATAAGGTTTATTATGTTTTCTACATTATCAACATAATACCTGCCAATATCTGGTACAGAGATTAACTCTTTGGAAAGTCTTAATGCTTCATCATAATCCTTATCTTTATAAATCAGGCTATCTATTTTTGAATATATGCTGTTTATTTCTCTTCTTGTTAGTGCCTCTGCATTAAGAAAGGAAAACAAAATTAAAATATAAAAGACTCTATAATTTTTATACATATTTCTATCTCCCCATTACCTTTAAAATTATATTAAATTTCTTGAGTAAAAATTACGAAATGTTTTCGTTTAGTCAAGTGTTTGGGACGACTCAATCGACCAATGACGGGGATGCTGCGCGTTTTATTATCCAAAATATTTGATGATTCTGTTTCTGTTTTCGTTTTCTTTATCTCCTTTATAATAAATTTCTATCAGAGTTATTTTATCCCTCTCGTTTTCTACTTCTTTATACGCGTAAATGACCCTAATTCCCGAATAACTGCCTCCTCCTTTAAGCGACTGACAGCTAAACCTTTTGGTTTTATAGATTTTCGGTTCCTTTATTCCCAAACCGGGAATTCTGTATAATCCCTTAACATTTTGCTTTTGAATATGATGTATATAAACTTGAGCCAATAAGAATCTATCTAAATCTTTCTCTAATGTTCTGTGTTTCTTCAATTTCTTCATATCTTTATCAAATTCAGGCAAACGGATAACTTCTAAATGTTCTTCAATCTTCAATATCGTATTCTCTCACATTGTACGGTGGATTTCTGTAAAATACTAATTCGTAATCTATAGGCTCTTCATCCTCTGTAGTCATCCATGGAATATCTCCATGTGAATATTCGCTTATTTGATTTGCATTCATATCGGAAAGCCTGTTAAGAACGTCATCTATTACTCCGATTTCGGGGGCGCTCAGTTTTATTAGATTGGGCTTCCTTAAAGGAAGATATTTTGTTTGAGGATAGCTGTAATAATCGCTATCCACTTTTTCGATTTCCCTTTCTTTAATCATTTTACTCACAAGTTTCGCAAACTCTACAGGGGTTGGACCATATTTGTTTTTAATATAAGAAGCCCCAATAAACTGTTCTTCATATTTTTCGTAATAATCGAAATCGATAAAGTAAAGAAGTTTATAGATGACAGTCTCTCCCACATTAGCTTTTGAGCCGATTTTGTTAAGAATATACAGCAAAACCTCTTTAAATTTTTCAAAATTTTTCTGAGGTACACTTATACGCATTACAGGAGCTTCATTGGCTTTCTCTTTAAACTCTTTCTTCTCTTCTAAAATTACTTCTATATCCTTCTTCAAATTCATTAAATCATCGACATCGACCTTGAAAAATTTGGCCAATTTAAACAATTCCTCAGCTCCAACTTTTCTTTCTCCTGTTTCTATCTGCGAATAAGCGGATCTGGATATTTTCAGCTTGCCCGCGACCTCTCTCTGGCTCAAGTTCGTGTTTACCCTCAAATCTTTTAACCTATTTCTTAAAACCTTGGCTATCCTACTCATTTCACCCCCTCAGGGAATTTCCCTGATTTTTTAAAAAACTCAACTTCATCTATAATATAATTAAGTTCGATAATCTGTCAAGGGGTTGTTCGATTTTTTGACAATATAGATTCTTCTGATTAAAGTCAAATGGTTGAATCGAGAAATGGTCAAATAGCCGAAAAATCCTTGGGATTAGTTGAGTGGTTAAATTGAAAAATGGTTAAATGGTAAAAAACAAACAAAAAGCTTAAGGTGATTTAACGTCTGTCTTTTGCTCCGTATTCAACTTTTCTTTTATTACGCTAATTTTGCTTTTTGCTCCTTCGCCCAAAGGATAATATTCGCCGCCGGGATTGACATCGGCAAAATTCTGAAGTACTTTTTGATATTCAACTAAGGCTTGATTATAATCTTTAATATCCTCTTCGTAGATACTCGCAATGAAATATTGCGCGCTCCCGCGTATATTTATGTCGAGATTCGAAGTTAATATTTTTCTGTAATAATTAATTGTTAACTCGGGATCTTCGAACAAATATTTTATTCTTCCCAAAGCTATGATACCGTATCTGACGATAGCTCCCGAACTGGACCGTCCTGTCCAGTTATTCGGATATTCGGTCATTATTTTTTCGTAAATCTTGAGAGCTTTTTCTTTATCGGTTTTACAATCTGCCAAAACCATATAGGCTTCAGGATGTGTTTCGCCGAAATACCCTCCTTCAACCTCATATCCTTGATTCGGAAACTTGTTTATTAAATTATTGCAAATTTCTTTAGCTTTGACTGTATCAAGAATGATATTACTACTTTTATTTTTTCTGTACATATTTAAGATGCTTACATAAGCATCCATTGCTACCTTCCTACCTTTGTGATCGACATCTTCAGGATAATTATCAATGACAGCTTGATAAGCTTCAATTGCCTTAACGGAGTCCTTTACGCTAAGCAATTCATGGTAATAAGGTTTGTAAATATCTCCTATTTTTAACTGGGCTAAAGGAGCTATCTTTAGTCCTATTTTAAACCGGCGCCAGTCCTCATAGATTGGCATTTCAGCTGTGGGATATTTCCGAATAACTTCTCTGTAACTTTCTATAGCTTTTTTAGCTGCAACTTCATCATTCTCAAGGTAACGATCGGTGGAATTGATTTGACTTGCATAATGTATAGCTAACATGTATTGAACAAACCCCGCAAGTTTACAATCAGGATATTTTTCTAATGTTTCCCGGAATATATTTCCGTTTTCTTTACAAAGCTCCGCAGAATTTCCCAGACATTTTAACCTCTTAAAATAATTTTCCATGTATTTAAAGAACAGCTCTAAAGGCTTCCTATCGTAATCAGAGTAATTTTCGATAAGGTTTATTATGTTTTTTGCCTTATAAACATAAACCCTGTCAATATCTTGTATTGTTAAAAAATCTTTAGAAAATCGTAATGCTTCATCATAATCTTTTTCTTCATAAATCAGGCTATCTATTGTTGAAGATATGCTTTTTACTTCTTTTCTTTTTAGTGCCTCTGCGTTGAAAAAGAAAAACAAACTTAAAATAAAAAAGACTCTATAATTTTCATACATATTTCTATCTCCCCATTACCTTTAAAATTATATTAAATTTCTTGAGTAAAAATTACGAAATGTTTTCGTTTAGTCAAGTGTTTGAGACGACTCAATCGACCGATGACGTATTTTTGGGGTCATATTTTTGGTATTTTTGTATTTTTGGGGTCAAATCTAGACATTGGACAATCCATCCACAAACCCAACAAATTTCTTTTCCCTGGATAAGTTGATTTTGTTACGATATTCATACGGTGCGTAGCACCGAGTCGTGAGTCTCGTGTCATTAGTCACTAATCGAAAAAAGTAACAGGAGACGGATGACGGGAGATGCTTAAGTCCTATATAAACCATTCAACATCCTTCTTCCAATGCTCTTTGCCATGTTTGATTCTATCATCTAATGAGTTTGAATGTATCTCCAATTTATTGCCACTTGGGTCAAGAAAATAAAGCGAATCTCCTTCCGTCTTGTTTTTCTGCCATTCTTTTGTGCCATAATTTTTTATTTTATTTTTCAAGTCATTAAAATCCTTAAAGTCAATGTTAAAAGCTATATGGCTATAATCGCTTCCATTTATCTTGGACTCGTCTTTTACAAGTGCTATCCAGATGGTGCCGGCTTTGAAATATGCGCTTATTTCGGATTTCATAATTGGTTTTAAACCGAGAATCTCTTTATAAAATTTAAAAGATTCATCTATGTTTTTTACTGATAAAGTAATATGATTTATCCCATTTATCATTCCAATCCCCAATTTCAACAGTATTTGTAAAACCGTACAAAAAAAAGATTAAATGTCAAGGGGCGGTGCGTAGCACCGGGTCATGAGTCGCTATTCGCCGGCCAAAATTTATATAATGGATGACGGTATGCGGGCGATACACCTCAGCTTTTAAAATCCGATTCCGTATAAAACCACCGATAAATTTAGGTCTTTAAAGAAATTACCGGTGGTATTTGACCAGCCTAATCCTATATTAAGAAGACTCGTATCCAGGTGTACCCCCATGTTTTGGGTGAAAAAGTTTGCGTCTTCGTCGAGCGTGGAAGACCATGAGTCGGATGCGCCCGCCCAGTAGAGAGAACTTAAAAAATATAAATTCGCTCTTAATCCGAGAACTTCCATTTCTACCAATGTAAACCTGGCGGAACCGCCAAGCTTAAACATACGTGGTTTGATGAATCTATTGCGAGGATAACCGGGAAGGTCTTCAAAATCATATAATCTCAGTTGATAGCTCCCTACGGGAGTTATTCCTCCCATGCTGTAACGTTCCAAAAAAGCGGTTTCTTCCTGATGGAAACTCCCATAAGCTTCACCGGTTAATACTGTTTTAACCTTTTTCTGTATTCTAAAACCCCAGGCAAAAGTTCCTTTTATTTTTGATTTCCACGCAGTTCTATTTAAGTCATATACGGTTTCAAAATTAACCTTACTACCGGCAGACGGAAAAACTCCCCGGTCGAGTTCATCATATCCGAAACGCAAAAAGAAATTCATGGGGCGTTCCAGGCTGTCACCCTCAGAAATACCGTTAAGCGATATTTCGTAGCAGGATTCAACGCCGGGAATAAGAGCGAAATCCGCTTTTTTAATAAACAAGATATTTTTATTAGATATATATATAGGATAGGATAAACTTCCGGAAAAAGACTCTTTATATTTCATATCATAAAGGTTCGTATCCGGGAGACCCGGATACAGTAAACTTCTACCTCCTATAGATAAATCCGGAATCAATGTTCCCCAGGATATACCCGGAGAATATTTATTAAAGCCTATATTCCAACTATGTCCTTGAGGTAATTCCTTGGCGGCTTTCACGGGAAAGTTTTGCCCAAGATTTGCGTAAAAAGAACGGTCGCCCAAACTCCTGATTCGCTTTGTCCTTAGCTCGGTAAACAAATTTATCCCCTGATCCTTATCAAAAGATAGAGCCGGGAATTCGAGGGTGTGGCCGGTTTTCGGTCTAACTCTAATACTGAGCAGTGAGTCGTTTGTTACCCCTTCCACAGAAATAGTCCTCAGTTGATAATCTTCATATATTCTTTTGCTCACCCTTAAAATTCCTCTGGGGGATAAAGAATCTTTAAATGCTTTTTCCAGCACAACATCCAGGTCTGAATTGCCCTTTTCTCGTTTAGCCTTCTGATCCGAAGTGTCTTTTGAGCTGCCCGGGATAACAATTTTAACCCCTTTTAGTTTCTTTCCTCTATTCCCACGGATAAGGAGAATATCTTTACCTTCAAGATATAAATATTCGGCATAGACAACCGAAGAGTGAATATACCATCTGTTTACATATTCTCTTTCTGTAATTTCTTTTAATTCATTATAACCTAATTTTCTTCCCTTTTTAATCATTTCGCTTTTTATCTTTTTGGTAATGGCAATACTGTCGGCAATAGCAATGTTATCGGGAAGGGCAACACTGTCAGAGGGATTTTTATTACTCATTATTAATCTTACTTCGATCGAATCCAGATACTCTTCTTTGTTACTCAGAAAGAACTCAACATTTATTTTCCCATTACTCTTGTCTGTTTTAGCTCCAACGTTTTCATAATCCCCGGTAACATAAATATTTCTTATAGCATAACAGACATCTTTTTTCTCGATATAACTCCCCTCTACAAACTTTGCCGCTTTTTTTGCTTTTTCCCCTTCCTTAGAATCGACTATCAGAGTGTCATTGCCATTTACATAATAGCATTTCACTGAACCTACCTCAAAAATTTCTCTATCTTTGACTGGAGAATCGCTGCCGCTTTCCATTTTAATTAATTCTTCTTTTATCTTATATATTCTACCCATAGCAGTATTGTATCCTTTAGTAATCAATTCTTCCAATTTCTCTTCGTTAAAATCAAAACCGCCCTTTACATCTATATCTATTTGTCCGTTGGAATGAATCCAATTATTCCGCACGTGAAATTCCCTGGCAAAACAAGAACTTTTATTGAGGACACCGATGCCGACTAAACCGGACATTTCTTCTTCTAACTCCGGGGCTTTGTCTTTGGTTCCTCTTCTTTTCGACGGATAGGAAGCAATTACATAAATTTTTTCTCCTTTTTCCTCATCGTGTATATGAATAATATTATCCGGGTTTCTTAGCGTATCGAAATCCTGAAGGAAAGCGTCGACGGGAAGGTTATCAAGAATTCCTCCATCGATATATTCTTTGCCTTCTATGATCATAGGTTCGAAAGCCACAGGAACGGATGCGCTCGCTCGAAGAGCAGTGGAAATCGTACCTTTCACCCTTAACTCCGATTCCCCGCTGTTAAGATTTACGACCATGGCACCAAAAGGATAGGGTAATTCAGAAAAATCAAAATTCGCCTTGTAGCACGCAGCCAGTGTTTTGTCGGCTATTTCATCGGTAAATTTCTGCGCGGTTCTAATTCCCTTACCGGGGTTGTACGAAATAAAAAGCGGTTTCCAGGTCAATCCAACTTCCATGGCAGGAGGTCTTGGCTTGTTTTGGAGACGTTCCCAGATTGGAGTGTATGTTCTTTTCTGTTGGTCCTGAAAGAATGTTTTCCAATCGATATCTTCCTTTACGATAGATTCTAAACTATCGGGGGAATACCCGCTCGCGTACAAACCGCCGATTATCGAGCCCATACTTGTACCGGAGAGACCATCTATAGGGATATAATTTTGTTCGAGAGCTCGGAGGACACCAATATGAGCAATACCTCTTACAACACCTCCGGCAAGAACTACAGCCACTTTTACTTTTTTATGTAATCCCGGGCCTTTTTCCCAATCGCCGTCTCTGATTTTTTGCTCCGCGCTAAAATTCTCCGAGAAGAGATTTTTCTCCCAGCTTAACGTTAAATATAAAGCATCGGGTTTCAGGCGAAAATATACCGGAAAATCTTCCGAAAACAGGGGCAGCGAAAATATTATCGTTAAAAACAGAGAAACAATCGCATAAAAATTAAATAGGTGACGAACGTTCGTATATCTTTTTGCTGTGTTCAAAATAATACTTTTGTTTAATACTGTATTTTTTTGTAAAAACATTTTCCCCTCCTTTTTATTTGTTTTATAGTACTATTATATAAAAATATACAATATATGTAAAAAATTTAGTAATATTTACTATTTAGTCAAGGGGCGGTGCTTTGCACCGAGTCGTGAGTCGTGTGTTAAAAAGAAAACAAAAAAATTCTGTAAATCCTTTTTAATCTGCGTCCATATTTCAGGATTTGGGATTTAGGGGTTAGCGGTTGGATGCCAAATGAAAGTAGGCCACCCGGGTCTTGCTTTTTATGGC
>Ga0315555_1001800_pt1 | contig 15420 bp, 13 predicted proteins | sample SalMarSW160380MG_FD_202113 | JGI IMG/M metagenome (GOLD analysis project Ga0315555, IMG submission 202113) | Salt marsh sediment microbial communities from the Plum Island Ecosystem LTER, Massachusetts, United States - Salt Marsh Sediment SW1603-80 ... | reverse complement strand
TTCTCAACATCTTGTGACAAGTATGGTAAAGTTCTGGTATCGGCATGACTCTCCTTGTAAATTGGTTTCTGCAAACCCAAGTTTACTTGAAGGTCATGCCGTTTTCTATTCGTTTGTTAAAACTGTCCGGTAGCTAGACTTAAAGTAATTAATTTCCCTGAAACCGATGTTTATTTATTAACCCCATCATCCTTTTCGTTGTGGTTTATCCTCCAAACACCTAGAATTCCCCAGAAACTTACTATCAGATAGTTCATTGCCTGTGCTACCACGATATAAGCTAACGCTTCGCTGGGAGTGTATCTAAACATTGGTAAGACTGTTATAGCAATAAACTGATAAATGCCGATATAGCCTGGTGTAGATGGAATCGCACTCGCCAAACCCAGTCCTGACAGAAGTAATAAGGCTTGCGAGAGGGTAAGTTCTTGCTGGATCATAAAGGCGATTCCCATCGCGATTAACCCATCTACAAACCATATCAAGATTGTCAGAATGATAAAATATATATACCTCTGCTTCTTCCGAAGAACAATCAATCCTTTAAGGAACTGTCTTATATTTATCCTCAGTTTCGCTTTCCAATTGCCTCTAAATGGAAGAATATTGATAATGTTTTCGATCCGATCATCTAATGCAGGTGTAATGAATAGAAATACAAGGCCTGCTATGGATATGATCGCCATCAATTGACTAGCCTTTCGAAGGACTGATGGAGTACTTTGGATGAAGAAGAGCGAAACTGTGCTGACTATAACCAGCGTAACTACATCAATCAACCTTTCTGTTAAAGCTGTTGCGAGAACGTAACTAATGCTAATCTCGCTTCTTTTCGCTAAGGTTATCGAACGCAGTAGTTCGCCAGCGCGCGCGGGTAAATATGCATTACCTGCATAACCTATCATTGTTGCCCAAAAGATTCGTAGGGAGGGTATCTTGGTCTCCGCGGTTAAAAGAATACCCCATCTCTGAGAGCGGATGAAATAATTGATGCTTCCCGCTAACAAGAAAAGGGGTAAGAATCCATATTGCCCGTCGGAAATGACCTGAATGAAGGCAGTCCAATTTACCTTACGTATCGTAATATATAAGAAGAATACTGCTAATATTATGGCGACTGCAAACGTCCAACGAGTCCTCTTATGGGGAGCAGGAAGATGAGTCGAATTTTCTTGCTCATTTATGATTATCAAAATTGATCCGTTCTTTTTCGATTACCAGTGGGCGATGAAGAACTTGGGTGTATATAGCCCCTACGTATTCACCTACAATCCCTAGGAAGATCAATTGCACAGCTCCGAAGAAGAAGAATCCTACAACCAAAGGAGCAAGTCCTAATGAGAAATTTTGCCAATTCAGCAGTTTATAAACTAGATAGAACATCCCTACCAAGAAGCTAATAATTGCCAAACAGAACCCAGACATGGTGGCGAGCCGAAGCGGCACCTTTGAATAATTAGTCAATCCAAGCATCGCCATGTCATAAAGTGTATAAAAGTTGTTTTTTGTAATTCCCCTTTTACGTGCCGGTTGAATAAACTCAATAATAGCTGCCGGATAACCAATATCAGCAATCAATCCACGGAAATATGGATAAGGGTCATCGAATCTCCTGATTATATCGATCACCAGCCGGTCATATAGCCCGAAGCCAGTGAAATTTTCGACCAGACGGACATCAGAAAGTTTTGCTAAAATTTTATAATATAAAGTCCTTAAAGCAAAAAATAAACGAGTTTCTTGGCTTTTTGCTTTTACTCCCATTACGACTTTATATCCCTCTTCCCATTTTTGAACAAAATCATTGATTAAGCTTGGAGGATCCTGTAAATCTGATGCCATAACGATGACGGCATCCCCCTCTGCTTGAAGAAGACCATAATATGGAGAACGGATGTGACCGAAATTCCGGGTATTAAGAATCACCTTAACATGTTTGTCCTGACTTGCCAGCTCACGCAGTATGGGTATGGTTTGATCTGTGGATGCGTTGTCAACAAAAATATGATCATATTCGATATCATGTAAGCCCACGACAATCTCCTTGATCTGGTGATAAAGTTCTATTACGTTCTCCTCTTCGTTGTAACATGGCGTAACAATACTGATTTTCCTCATAATAGCTACCTCGCGTTGTTTAACGGAGAGAAATAATGAATTTGTAAATCATTATTGAAGACACGATCATATTATGAGTGTACTTTATAGCAAAAATAGATAATTGATTGAACTGTTCTTATCAAATCTGAAAAATATATAAAGCATTTAAAGGCCTCGCTCATAAATCATTTTCCTCAAACCTTCATACCGACTATATGGATTATCGAGCATATCAACCATTATGGGACTGTCTTTAGAGCAGGCTTGGGAAAGGATTAGATCATTCAAGAGTTCTCGACACGATAGCTGTCCTTTTTGGAGCGGGATGGCGAGATAGTAATCCTCTGGAGTAAGGATATGACCGGCTGGCAAATCACATTTCGCATAGACACCGCGAACCAAGCTGATGAGGTATTCAATCTCTTTATGAACTGGTTGTGCTTTCTCGTTACCTGGCTGACCACACATTTCTTTTACCTTTTTATAGGCTTGAAACCATGTTCCGATTTGTTCTGGGGTTGAGCAGTAGAGAGATTTAGGTTGATCATCGGAATTGATATCAATGTGACGTTCGAAAGACCTTGCCCCTTTCGCATAGGCAATCATGATAGATGAAGTCCAATCGTGATATTCGTGTGTGGAGAAGCCTATCGTATGATTGGGATAACGATGTTTTAAGAAATCTATCTGGTTGAGTTGAAGCTCCGAATCTTCTGATGGATAAATGGCAACACAATGATTGATAGCTAACGGTATGTTGCGATTTTCAAAGAAAGTTACCATATCGTCGAGGTCTTTCAGAGAAGAACCACCCGTAGATACAATAACAGGCTTACGTGTCTTGGCAATCTTTTCTAGAAGAACCCAATCAGTAACATCCGAACTGGCGACTTTAATAAAATCAATACCTAACTCCAAACACTGATCGACCGATTTTTCATCGAAAGGCGTTGCCATCCGGAGGCAGTTCCCACGGCGGATTGCCTCAACTAAAATAGCAATGTTATCCTCCGTCATCTGGGTGTCAAGAGTCTTTTTGATATAACGGATATCGTCTCTATTCCGGAAGTCCTTGTGGATAAAGTTGTCCACGTCGCGAAATTGAAGCTTGATTGCTGCACGAACATTGTTATAACGAACAACAGCAGAAAACTCTTTGACGATTCTTAATCCTCGCTCTATGCTCCCCCAATGATTGTTAGCAAGTTCAAGTACAAATAGGTCTTCAAATATATCTCTATTGATCAATTCGACCTCCTTTCAATTATCCTTGATTGAAATCGAATAATAACTATCAGATTCTTATTATCTGAACTTAGTCAATTGCAAGATCAAGACCAATCAAAGATAACACTTGGTCTAAGTGTGAGATTGATGACAAACAATTGGGATCATGGATATTTTCTAAAGAGATATCACCATAGCCGTAATCTACCCCGATAAATTTGAGACAATTTTCCTTAGCTGCACGATAATCCTCTATGGAGTCACCGACTAAAACCGTTTGTTCACTAATCAATCGATGTTTTGCCAGGAGATACGTCACTGACTCCGATTTAGAATTGAATTTAGGAATTCTTGAATTCGGGCTAACCACCTCCTGAAAATATTGGCTAATGCCCAAATAGTTTAGGATCGAACAAGTCGGTTCCAATGGTTTATTGGTAACAATGTAACAGTCAATATTATTCCGAACAAGCTGACCTAAAATAAATTCAGCTCCTGCATACAAATGTACTTTCTGCCAGCCCTCTTGGTCATAAATAAGTCGGAAATGATTAAGAACTTTTGTACGATCCTCGTCTGTAAGTTCTGGGACATACTCGTTGAGGATCTTCCAAATGGGAGCCCCGATTTTTGCTCGTAGACTAGGAAGACGTTTTTCGGGTAAAACTAACTTTACTGCTTCCTGACAGGAGAATTCGATCCCCTTTATAGAGTTCACAAGTGTTCCATCGAGATCGAAAAAGATGTTTCGAATCGCCATCAATATTCCATGGGAGGGATGAGTAGGTTATCAAGAAGTTCCTTTCGATCCAAAAAAGGATACATATCTTCTAGGGGAGCAGATACTAACCGTCCATCTGGAAGTTGTTTTGAACTTATCCTTGGCTCGAATGTTTGGGCAGGATCTAGCATAACTTCTATGAGGCAAGGTCCAGAAGTGTTGAGTACTTGACTTATCGATTCTGAAAAATCGGAATGATCAATTTTGAAGGATGGAAGGCCATAAGCTTTACCGATCTTTTGCATATTGGGGAATGATAAACCGCTGGCTGGGCTTTCTCCGATGACCCGGCCAAAAAAGTTAGTCTGTGTGCTCCGAATCGAGAGATATCCGTTATTGTTTAATATAAAGATTTTGATCGGTAACTGATGATGGACAACGGTTTGTAGCTCTTGTATGTTTAGCTGAATACTCCCATCTCCTGCCAGACAGATCACCCTTTTGCCTTCTCTGGCGATTGCAGCTCCAATCGCGGCTGGGAGACCGTACCCCATGGATGCAGCGCCTGAATTACTGAACATTCGCTGTCCCTTTTTTAGCTTTGCCACTTGAAATGGCACAATACAAGCTGTAGCATCACCACATACCACAACATCATTTTCTATCAAATGATCAAAAAGGATATCCATAAAATGATAAGAATTGATTCGACCATTGAATACTCTATGTTTTGGGAGGACTGGCGGATATCGCATTAGTCGCTCACGACACCAATCTACCCATTCTTGATGTATCGAAGGATCGTAATCATCTTGATAAAGTTGCCTGTCCATTTCTTCGAGGAATAGTCGGGCATCCGAGATAATTGGATAATCCGGTTTTATTGTCGGTTTATTAAATTCAGCAGGATCAACATCCACCCATATTTTATAAGCATAGCGAGCGAAGGACTGCCAATTATAGCTGACCTGTCGGATATTTAACCGGCTACCGATGATGAGTAACATATCGGCATTCTGAACAGTAAAATTACCGGCCCGCGTGCCAATAGACCCAGGTCGTCCACAGAAAAGAGGGTCATCCGATGCGATTAGATCGTGAGTCCAGGCGGTTGTGACGGGGATGCATAATTTGTGGATTATCTTATGAAAGACCGCTATTGCGTTTGACAAACGAACCCCAGTCCCGGCCAGGATAACGGGGCGTTCAGCCGACTTAATGCGCTGAATCACCTCTTTCACCTCCAAGGCTAATAGTTCTGGATCACTTCCGGGAAATTCTTCTTTAGAGTCAAAGCTGCGTAGAGAGATTTCATCAACTTGGCTGTTTTGGATATCCGAAGGTATGTCTATCCAACAAGGACCAGGTCGACCGGAAGTTGCCAAATACAAGGCTTTTTCGAGATGGTAACGGATCTCCTGGGGGTCACGGACTAAGACGGCATATTTTGTAATCCTTTTTACCATACTAATAATATCTGCTTCTTGATCTCCTAATTGGCGGAGGCCGGGGTTGTCATGGAAACTCATACAGGTCTCTCGTTTTACCTGACCTGAAATGACTAATAAGGGGATTGAATCTGTCCAGGCTCCGAATACACCATTCAGCGCATTGATCCCACCCGGACCGGTTGTAACATTGATTACACCCAGGGTATTTCGGGTTCTTGCGTACCCTTCTGCAGCCATGGCGCAAGCCTGCTCATGATGATTGAATATGCATTGGATTCTATTTTCCCTCCCAAAACCATCATTTAAAAACATTGCTCCTCCACCGGTAAGCATAAAAACGTGGCGAACGCCCCGATCAGCGAGGGTTTTGGCAACATAATCAGCTAGACGGATCATGTGAGATTATCCTATATGGTGCACATACATGATGATTTAGAACCCATTGTACGCATGAGATCTCAGGTAGAACTCGTAACCCAACCCCCATTCACGTAGAAGCAATAGGATTTGCCATGAGTGAGCTGAGTGGTGATACAAACAAACCGCGAGTCCGGGGCGATTTGTGCTTCCCAACAGGCGGATAATAATATAATGATAACTCTTATCAATTGGCTAAAATATTCGATCGTTTTACCCATATATAGATTCACTCTCCATATAAAAGTAGAATTTGATTATTTAGGCCCATAGTATGGATTTTTTCGACGATAGCCTCTTCATGTATAGTTGTTGCGATCAAAATGGGCTGATTCAGTTTTCTGAGATTCTCTGGGTTTTGGATTTTCACATCATACAAGATTTTTCCCTGATTAATTGGGTTTCCATCCACAAAGGCAACGATTTTTGCCTCTGAGAGAGCTGTTTCAGCTAGGAGCTTCATTGTTAATTGACCAGTCCCCCATACAATGATCTCAGGATATGTTTTCAAGATGGCTCGTATCTTGTCGTCAAAAGCTTGCATCAATGCAGATGATTTCCTTATGTACTCTAAGATATTTCTTAGTAAATCAACGTTCGAATTAAGACTATTTGAGAAAGGTTCTATTGGGCTGAATTTCCTCCAGATGCTAAAAATCGCTGAATAGGGTTTTCCAGGAGAGGACTCGAATGATTTTTCATCACTCTTAAACAATTTAAAACCTTCCTGTCCCATTAAATTAGATATACATATTTGAGAAAAATGGTTTATATGCTCTGTGTTAAATTCTTGGAAGGGAGAGATCACCTCATCCTTATAGCGCATTGCATCTGGAACTTCTACATATATCCAACCATAATCATTGAGAATAGAACGTATAGTTTGAATAGCAGATCTAAGTTCCTGGATATGTTCAAGAACATGAGATAGTATGATGCAGTCGACTTTACCGATCTCCTTGGGAAGAGAAAATATCGATCCAGTAAAGGCGGAAATTTCAAGTTGTTGAGTATTATGGACACAGGTTGGAGAGGGATCTATGCCTATGATATTTTTATAACCTTTATTAGATAGCATCCTAAGTAAACCACCATTCGCACAACCGATATCTAATATACGCGCCTCCCGATTGGTTAAGAAATTTGATACTTGATAGGTAATTTGCCTAAACCTATCTCGATCACAAAGGTTATCACCTGCACCTGAAGAAATATATTTATCCTCATATTTTGAATAAATTTTATATAAATTATCGTAATCTGTCTGGGTCAATTGGGTATCGGCGTAGACAAAGCCACAATTCGTACAATATACTACATCATATTCATACTTAAGGGGTTGCTCATCCGGCATCACAAATTTCTGGGTATGGAGAATGTAAACTTCTGCTTGGTTGCAAATAGGGCAAGGTCTTAGAGCTTCTTTAATCCGGAAATATCCATTGACTATTGTCATATATTTTTCCTTAGACACCAATTAATTGTACGATGTAGAGCCTCACGAAACTCTACGTATTGGTTTAACTGTAGCTCACACCATGCTCGTTGGGTGTTGGGAACATACCTGTCGGGAAGTTTTCCAGTTTGTACATCTTTAGAGATTTGTACTTGAATTGTTGGAGTAAAGCAGTCCGCTACCTGGTAAGCAACATCTGAAATAGTGATACCGTATTCAGAACCAACATTGTAAGGCCGGGAGTTCTGGCCTCGTAAGAGAATAGTCCAAAGCCATATCAAAAGGTCCGCGACATAAAGATAAGACCTATAAGGTGTGCCATCTCCTTTTATTACTACAGGTCCTCCTTCTATTCCATCTCTTATGAAATTACCGATAGCGTAATGCCGGTCCAATGGAAGATAGGGTCCTACAAAAGCAAAACATCGAGCTATTTTCGCCTCGAAAATATATTGGTTAGCATATAAAGCGCACAACAGTTCCGCAAACCGTTTTCCTTCGCCATATGCAGAAAGTTTATCTTGACTTTTCGGTGCGCCTAGATAATCCTCTTGGATATGCGTTATTTCTGGAGGTTGTCTTCCATAAACCGCACCTGAACTGGTGAATAAAAATTTCTTTGTTCCACAGGTCGCTGCAAAATCTAATGTACGGCGGGTACCCTGGACGATTGTATCCAACATCAATAAAGGGTCTTCCTGGTTTAGTTTGGCGCTGGCTTTTGTAGCGGCATGGATCAAGAATGGGAAACGGCCTGGGGGAAATTCAAAATTTCGCACGTCGCCATGCCAAAAACTTATGGAGGGATGTTGGAAGAGATGGGGGGCTTTGCTCGAAAATTTCTCAGGAGATCGAGAAAGCACCAGTGCCTGGCTGCCCAGATTTTGCCTATCATTAGCCCAAGCGAAGCTCTCCAATAACCAGCAACCGAAAAAACCAGTGCCTCCGGTAATGAAAATACGTTCTCCGCGCAATTCACCCCAAAGACCTTCCGTGTGTTCTAGAATATGATCGAGATCCAATGCTAATGGATTGTCCATGTATCCTTCTATTCCCAGTCATCAATTCGAATGGATCCCTCATTAACTTTTCGGGACCTCAGGTCATCCGAAAGATCTTGAATCATTTGCGGAGGGCCTGAAAGGTAATAGATCATTTTCAGAGGATCCGGGATTGATGACCATACATTCGCAACCGAGAGCCGACCGATATTTATAGGTATGTCGGATGGTATTCTTCCTTCAGGTTTTGACTCGATGAATAATACTGGATGGAAATGAGGAACAGAGGCGGCGACTTTTGCAACGGCATCGTAGTAAATCAACAAATCATAGGATTGGGCGCCGTAAGAAAGGAAGATATCCTGATCGCCCTCAGGAGAAAGCTCTTCTAGAAATGCACTGAAGGCGGTGATACCAGTTCCACCGGCGAATAGAGCGATATCTGCATTGTGATTCACCACAAATTCTCCATAAGGCAATTTAACCCATACAGTGCCTCCTTCCTTGATCTCTTTCTCCATTCGAGAAGTAAAATATCCTTTTACAGCGTAAGAAATTCGCAAAAAATCTTGTTGAGAGGGAGAACTCGCTATTGAGAAAGCGCGTGATTCGGGCCAAAAATCACCGGGTTTGTACTCGTTCAAAGCGAGTTGCAAGAATTGGCCCGGTTGGAAGGTTGGGATTTTCCTTTCTGGAGATAATTCCAGTGTGAAAACGTGATTACGGTGAGATATCATTCTCGAAACTTTGCATCGAACCCGCCGGACTAATGCCATAATGAGACTAAAGCCTCTCTCCATTCATGAATCGATAAGATACCTTTTGGATCCATTCCATTTGTTGCGGTATTAATCCAGGATATACACCTATGAAGAAAGTGTTTGTCATAATAAGATTCGTATTTTTCAAATCACCTACGATCCGGCACTCGATATTTTGATAAGCAGGATGCATCAACAAGTTCCCACTGAACAGATTGCGGGTCTCAATTCGGTTTGATTCCAGAAAACGCGTGAGTTCCCTACGTGAGAACCCAGCGTTTTCCCGTACTGTAATCGCAAAAGCAAACCATGAAGGATCAGATTGAGGTATACCATGTGGCAATATCAATCGATCTTCATAAGGTTGTAGTACCTCAGATAATGTCTGGAAGTTGGCTTTGCGTTTTTCTATAAATTGGGGTAGTTTCTTTAATTGAGCACAGCCAATTGCAGCTTGCATGTCCGTAATTTTTAAGTTATATCCAATATGGCTGTAAACATATTTGTGGTCATAGCCATATGGCAGATTACCAAATTGTTGGTTGAAACGCTTACCGCAGGTATTATTTTCACCTCCCACACAGTAGCAGTCCCTACCCCAATCTCGAATCGAGCGAGCAATCCTGCTCAACTGCTCGTCCTTGGTGATCACACAACCACCCTCTCCCATGGTGATGTGGTGTGCTGGGTAAAATGAATGCGTGGCAAAATGGCCAAATGTACCGGTTAATCGACCTCGATACCTGGATCCGAGAGCATCGCAGTTATCTTCAATTAACCAGAGGTCATGTTTATTTACTAACTCCATCACGGCATCTAAATCAAAAGGCATGCCTAATGTATGGGCCATCATGATGGCGCGCGTCCTGGGCCCCACTGCAGCTTTAAGTTGTTCAATATCTGCAGTGTAATCGCCCAGGTTTACGTCAACAAATACTGGTTTCAGCTGATTTTGAATAATTGGATTGACTGTTGTGGGGAAACCTGCCGCAAGGGTAATAACTTCATCCCCTGGAATTAATCGCCTATCTCCTAATTTTGGCGAAGTTAGTGCTGTGAGTGCGACCAGATTAGCAGAGGAACCCGAGTTGACCAGAATGGCATTATTGACTTTGAAGAATTCTGCAAAGGATGCCTCGAACTCCTCAGCATAGCGATTGGCAGTTAAAAAGAAATCCAGGCTTGAGTCTATAAGATTGACCAGTTCCTCAGCGTCAAATACTCTACCCGCATAATGAACCAGATCAATTTCTGGGTCGAAAGTACGCTCTGTATATCTTTCCTGGTAATAATCAACCACTAAACTTAAGATTTGCTCACGCAAGGAGGTCATGATTCTTCAACCATTCTGAGTACCATTGAATCGTTCGAGTCAATCCTTCTTGAAGCGTAAATATGGGTTCCCAATCTAACAACCTATGAGCTTTTTCTGCGTTTAAATATTGATGCTGGATCTCATTAGACACTTCATTACGTATTTCGGGTTTCAAATTTGAATTCATCAAAGACAGGATCAACTCAACTAACTCCACTACTGGAATTTGCAATTCGTTGGAGAAGTTGAAGGCTTCGCCTCTTAATTCTGGATTCTCGGCAAGCTTCTGGGCGAGCATCATATAAGCAGCTGCGCCATCTTCAACGTAAAAATAATCCCGTATGTATTTTCCATCTGAACGGATAATAGGATTCTGTTCACGTACTATCGACCGAATCGTCCCAGGAATTATGCGATTCCAATTCAAATCACCTCCCCCAAAGAAATTACCACAACGGGTTATGCAAACGGGTAAACCATATGTTTTTGAATACGCATGGGCTATCAAATCCGCACATGATTTGCTAACATCATATGGATGCTGTCCCTGCAAAGGGGTTGTTTCTGTGTATGGTAAAACGAGCTGATCACCATAGGCCTTATCTGAAGAAGCGACCACGATTTGTCTAATTTGTGGGCTTCGTCGACAAGCTTCAAGCATGGACCATGTACCGGCGATGTTGCTCTCGAATGTTGAGATAGGGTTTCGATTAGCGATGGTAACAATTGTTTGGGCCGCGAGATGTATCACAGTCACAATCTCGTATTCTCCCAGGCACCGTTCAAGCAGTGGTTGGTCTCGGACGTCACCTCTCACCACTTTAATACGCTCGATATAACCAGATCTCACTAATTCGCTTTGAGGTACCCAATCTCTAATTAAACAAACCACTTCCGCCCCGGCATTCACCAAGCGATTTACTAACCAGCTTCCAACCAAGCCGGTTCCGCCCGTGACAAATGTCGGGCGATCCAGCCAAAAATTATTTCTCTCTAATCCCATAGTTTCCAAGGTGCCTTACCTTCCTGCCAAAGATGATCTAGATAACGAACATCCCTTAGCGTATCCATACCTTGCCAAAAACCTTGGTGCCTATAGCCAGCTATCTGACCTTTAGAGGCCAATCTCTCCATTGGCTTTCCTTCCCAGAGGGTATCCTCATCATCGATATAGGAAGCAATTGCTGGTTCCAGCACAAAGAATCCTCCGTTGATCCACCCTTCCGCAACTTGTGGTTTTTCCGCAAACGAGGCTACCATGTTCCCATTGAAACCAATCTCACCGAATCGAGAAGAAGGGTGTACTGCGGTGACGGTTACCATTCTTTTTTGTTGTTGATGGAATTTCAAGAGCTCTCCAATGTTAACGTCACTGACACCATCCCCATAAGTTAGAAAAAACGCTTCATTCCCAATGTATTGGGCAATTTTCTTAACTCTCCCACCGGTATTAGTAGCAAACCCTGTATCCAGCAAATGAACTATCCAATGTTCACTATGCCCGTTTTGATATGAAACTTCACCTGTGTCCATTTTTATAATTAGATTGCTACTCCGATAATTGTACATAAGGAAATAATCTTTAATTACTTCGCCTTTATAACCTAGTGCAATTACAAATTCATTAAACCCATAATGATAGTAAATCTTCATAATGTGCCAAAGAATCGGTTTCCCGCCGACTTCTACCATTGGTTTTGGTTTAACGACCGTTTCCTCGGATAATCGGGTTCCCATACCGCCAGCTAAGATCGCTACTTTCATTTCTTAATCTCCTATCAAGTATCATTTGCTGGTTTCATGATGGTATAGTAATTTTGCTCCGATTCCATCATAGACGAGATAATATTCGGATGAGGCAACTAATGACTTTTGTAATGCTAAAAGATCAACTGATGTGGATATATATAAGTACTCTATAGGGATATCATTTATTTGACTCCAGGATGAAATACATTCCACATCCTCTTTAGAGCAATCACTCAATTCTCGATATTGTCGCCATGTTTGATAAAAAGTTGCATTATTAAGCCATTCTGATCCTTGAACAGTGGTTAGGCTTTTTTGTCCGGTCATGGCTGGAAACCACTCCGATGAGACATCCGACCAAGCATCACCAGATGGAATAATTACAAAAGTACTTTTAGCCGGTGTATTATTCTTAATCCATTCCATAGCATCCTGTTCTTCTTTTGAAAGGATGTGGATTGGAGATTTTTCTGCTGCAGGAGCGAGATAAGCAGAAATCAAGGAAAAGACCAGGAAATACCCGATAATTATCTTAGAAGATTTATTATTCAGAAGGTCAAACTCATTTCGAATTGGGGTTATATAAGTTAATTTAGGATTAGATTGGAGGGTTTGTAGACTTATTCCTGGCAAAACCACTTGACTGATCCCGATGGCAATCAGGATGGCCAATGGGATCATCGCATAAATAGCCCCACTTCTTGGAGTAAGCATGAAGGTTGTCAATAACCAGACAGGCAGAAAAGCCTTCTTTTGGGTGAGATTAGCGAACACACCCAGTAATCCCATAACGGCTAAAAGGGTCGAAAAAGGCTCATCAGTTATGTCGAATCTTAATATCGGCACCCAAAACCACCAGGATTGCATGCCGGTCCTCGAGGCCGAAATTATGGGGGAGATTCCGTGGTTTTGTAAAATGGTCAACCACCAGGGAGATGTTAAGACTAATACCCCGAGGACTATGGCACCCGATTTGATAAAGTTCTTAGTGTTCCAGCCGAAAAATAGAAATAAGAGCAGAATACTGTATGCTGCAAACCAACTGGTTTCAGGATGGGATAAGACCGTCAGGCTTGAAAAGATTATAAGTAAGAAGGCATTTAATGATTTAGCTTTCGTATAAAAGAGATACGCTTGTTGAAGGGCTAATATCGCGAAGAGTAATCCGAAGGAACGCGTCAGGCCGCCACCCATGATCAGCCATTCGAAGCTTCGTGGCAGTAAAGCAAAGGCCATGGTGGCCAGAGCTATCCGAAAGCCCGAGCCCAAGAACGGCTTACACACCAAATAGAATGCGGGGATGGTCAAAATACTGATAATGGCGGGCAGCAAGCGCACCACGTCTAAAGCTGACCAACCGGCGAGATCTGATAGCCAGGCAGCTACATAGAAAGGAAGTGGAGGATAAGCGAATGGAATATTAGCAGAATTGTAGGAGGTATATAGCGGTAAATGGAAGTGAGCTTTTTTGAGGTCCTGGATCATGGTGTAAAAAAGCCCGCCGTCGTTGAGGGGAAAATCAGATGCTAAAACCGGCGCGAGCCTAACAAACCCACCCAAAAGTGTTGCGAGCGTAACCGTGTAAAGGCCGGCGATATCCACCCGATAATGTGTAATGACCTGTTTTATCGTTTGGGAGACAATCAACTTTCCATCCCTTCGACACACTCTATACTAGATGAGAGGTGGATAGATTCTAGTTTAGTTTGGATATGTAATTAATTACAAAGGTGTCAGCTAGAAAAGGAATTATATGGCATATATTATTGCATAACGTGTTTTCATAGAAAGGTTTAATCGGAGTGGTTATACTAGGTGAAACAATCAACCTGAAACGCTACTTTTCATTGGGTAAAGGTTATCACAGGTGAAGGGCAAAGAAAAGCGTATTGTCAGAATCAGGAATCGGCTTTCCATCACTTTTCTCATCGTCATAATTCTGGCGTCTTTTTTTATTGCTACCAGGATAGTATATTCCCAGGATTATGCAGATAGCGACTTTTTTTCCTTTTGGCTGGCTGGACGGATGAGCTTCACCAGCCAGTATCTATACCAACCTGACCAATGGATAGAAGGACATCATCAGTTCGGAGCCGAATGGATATCGGACCCAACATTCCTGTATCCTTTGCCTCTGGCGGTACTTTTTTACCCTTTAGGGTCCCTTAATCTCGGCCAGGCTTATGTCACCTGGGTGTTACTCTCCATGATCATGATCCTGGTATCTCTATATCTTTTGATGTCCCCTGGCTGGTCTGAAAGTAGCAAGCATTATGTGTTTCCAATCCTTGCAGGGGTTTTTTTGTTTCGCCCCACGATCATAACTCTCAAGAATGGTCAATTGGGCGCAGCTTTTTTATTCATCCTGGCAATCATCATATATTTATGGGAAAAGGGTAGATGGTTAGAGGGAGGTGTAGCCCTGGCGTTCTTGAGCCTGAAGCCCTCGCTTGGGCTCTCAATCACCGCCATGCTGGTCTTATGGCTCTTGCTTGCCAGGAAGTGGAGGGCAATTCTTGGGTTTATCGGGTCTTCAGCCGGGTTATTATTAATTGGCTGGCTGGTTGATTCATCCTGGCTAAGAGATTATATCCAGATAGGAAGCCAAAAGGTGGTCCAAAACTTTGGTTATACCCCAACCTTGTGGGGAGCCTCCGCCCTGGTATGCCATCAAGGACTGAAATGTAGGACTATTCTAGGGGGGATCGTTGCCGTCCTGATCATAATTATCTCCGTATATTTGTTCTCATCAAATGGCATTGATCTTGCTCCATCTTCAATGGTAAGCTTGATCATTCCCATAACGTTGCTGCTTACGCCATATTTGTGGGCATACGACCAGGTTTTATTAACCATCCCGATCGTCCTGGTTATGATGAAAATGTCAGATAAAGGATATCCGTATTTGCTGTCCTCCACGATTTTCTTGTTTTTTTCATTGGTAGCGGCGGGGCTTGTATTTATCGCCCTGCAGGTCAAAATCGATGGATGGAGTATGCTGGTTCCATTTCTGACCTGGATTTTGGTCCTTGGGGTGCTTTTCTCTAAAACCAGAGTAGCGAATTCTCTCACCCCCAGATGAATAAAGCTTAATTTTCAATATGATGAGTAGCTCCTGTAAGTACTTTGTCACCATAATCATCCTCCTCCTAACCTCCTCGCTCATTGTGGCTGCCGCTCACACACTCGACCTTCCAGCACCTGCCAACATGGATTTCATCA
>Ga0315555_1001799_pt1 | contig 15420 bp, 15 predicted proteins | sample SalMarSW160380MG_FD_202113 | JGI IMG/M metagenome (GOLD analysis project Ga0315555, IMG submission 202113) | Salt marsh sediment microbial communities from the Plum Island Ecosystem LTER, Massachusetts, United States - Salt Marsh Sediment SW1603-80 ... | reverse complement strand
TATTTTAACCAGCTTTCATCCCGAGAGCAAACAGAGAGCAGGGTGGAAACATAGAAGCCCCATGAGTTATTATGCTGGAGACCAAGCGATAATAAGTACTGTTGATAAACGAGGTGAAATATGAGTGGCCCGCTTGAAGGAATCAGAGTCCTTGACCTGACGCAGGTATTGTTCGGACCTTTCGCCACCATGTTGCTCAGTGATATGGGGGCTGAAGTTATCAAGATTGAGAGGCCGGAGGTGGGTGATATCGCCAGAGGCAATGGTCCCGTTGTCCGTGGGGTGAGTACCTACTTTCTGAGCCTCAATCGCGGGAAAAAAAGCCTTACATTGAATCTGGCCACAGAGAAAGGCGTCGAGTTGTTCTTAAAGCTGGTGCAGTCAGCAGACTTGCTGGTCGAGAACTTCACGCCGGGGACGATGGAGAAACTGGGTCTGGGCTACGAAAGAGTGCGAGAGCACAATCCCAGGATAATATACGTTGCTGGCTCAGGCTTTGGCCAGTATGGTCCCTATGCAGGCAAGCCGGCCTTCGATATCATTATTCAGGCTATGGGAGGAATCATGAGTATCACGGGTGAGGAAGGAGGACCACCAGTGAGGCCAGGAGCATCCTATGGTGACATTGCTGCTGGTTTATTCTTATGCGTTGCCGCTCTGGCTGCCCTGCAGGAGCGCCAGTCCAGTGGAGAAGGACAGCTGGTGGATATCAGCATGCTGGACTGTCAGGTGACCGTTCAAGAAAACGCTTTTGTCCGTTATCTTAATACTGGTGAGGTACCACATGCTCTCGGTACAAGGCACCCGGTGATAGCGCCGTTTCAAGCATTCCAGACGAAGGATGGCTACGTAGCAGTAGCCCTCAGGGGTGGTACGAAGGACCAGTGGCCTCTTTTTTGCGCTATCATCGACCGTCTTGATATTATGGATGACCCGCGATTTCGGAATGGCTGGTTGCGTATTCAGAATTATGAAGTGCTGGAACCAATCCTGCGAGAAGCAATGAAGACAAGGACCACCAGGGAATGGGTCAGCGAGCTGGAAAAGGTAGAAATACCCTGCGGGCCGGTAAACACGATTCCCCAGGTGGCGGACGACCCACAGATTGCCGCCAGGGATATGATTATCGATGTCAATCATCCGGCAGCAGGGGGATTCAAGGTCGTTAATACACCTTTCCGATTTTCCAGAACACCGTCCAGAGTGGAACGGGCCTCCCCCGAATTGGGGGAGCATACTCAAGATGTCCTGAGCCAGCTTCTGGGGATAAACGAAACGGAAATCGCTGAACTGAAAAAGTCAGGCGTGATTTAGGACGAGACAGTTATTATTGCAAGTGCCAAGAACGGGGGAAGAAATGAGTGATTTAGTTCTTGTAGAGACGAAGGAGCATATCTGTACTGTTACGCTCAATCGACCTGAAAAGCGGAATGCACTGAATCCTGAATTGCTGCGTCTCATGAAAGATGCCTTTAGTAGTATAAAGCCGGGAGGAGAAGTCAGGGTAGTGGTTCTCCGCGGTGTTGGAGAGAAGGCCTTTTGTGCGGGGGCAGACCTTACGGCCGTGCTGTCGGAGGAAGGTGGAGGGGATGTTGTTCAGGACGCACTAGAAAGCGTTGTTAACTGCCCCTGCCCGGTTATCGCTATGATTTATGGGTACGCCGTGGGCGCGGGGTGTGACCTTGCGGCAGCTTGTGATTTTAGAATAATCGCCGATTCAGCTCGGATAGGGATAAATCCGGTCAAAATCGGGCTGGTATATTCTCCGAAGGCGATAGCACGATTGATTAACCTTATTGGTCCGGGTTATACCAGGGAGCTATTTTTCACTGGCAGATTCTTCACAGCTGAAAGGGCGCAGAAAATAGGACTGGTAAATTATGTTGTCCCGGAGAATGAACTGCTGGCTACTACCTACTCCCTGGCCCAGGAAATCGCTGAAAATGCCCCCCTAGCCGTAGCCGGAACCAAGTCTATTATAAATAAATACCTTGATAGACGGCTGAACCCAGAAGATGAAAGAGAAATGCGGGCCATCGTGAGACATGCCCGGCAGACCGAGGACATGAAGGAAGGGGTGCAGGCCTTTGCCGAGAAACGCAAGCCCGAATTCCGGGGGAAATAACGCTCCCCGGACTGCGTCTTTAGTTACAAACTCAGTTTGGAGCCGGTGCCCCGCCCGGTATACCATCATTGCCTTGTTGAGCTGGTAAGGGCAGTCCCGGAGGACCTGCTCAGTATTGTCACGCCCTTAGAAGCGGGCGAGGATGTGAAGGTTGACGGTTTCAGATGGTTAATGGATAATGATAACCCTTATCAGATATTTCCTGAGACCGATAGCCGTTCTCGTCCCTCAAAAACTGCCTTTTATGAACACGGGATAGACTTAATCAAGAAGTTGACAGAGTATCTTCTGACCCTAATAGAATTTGAGCAGGATGGCCAGGCAATCAAGGTGGATGGCTTCAGACTGAAAAACTTTCAGGATTGGCAGGTTAGCAACTGCTACCCAGGGAACTCATGTTTTGTGTGTCCATACCGAGGCACCAAAGTGAATGACCAGAAACGTGCCGTCAGAAATATCTGATTGTTCAGCTATTTGATAAATACGCGATACGGGTTACCAATTTATTTATTGACTTCGGGGATAGCTGGAGTTTCCTCAATATCCGGTCCGTCAGCCCCTTCTCGCCACCAGGTTATCGGCCGGAATTCTCGCGGCACGATGCCCTCCTGTTTGAATCTCGGGTACCCCAGGACTATGGAGTTTACTATTGAAAAAGGGGGACGAAGCCCCAGTTTCTCCATGATAGAAGGCACCATATTGCATACGGCAATAAACCCGACCCAGGTAGCCTTTAGTCCCAAAGAGTTCGCCACGAGGACCATGTTAGTCCCACAGATACCTACCTGTATTTGCGGCCCGCCAATAGCCCGGCTGTCGGCGGCAATCAGAATCACCGCCGGGGCACCCAGCAAGACAGGGTGAATCCGGTTGGCAAGGCCTGTCCCAATCCCACCTTGAATAATACGGGGGTCGTAAGTCGCTGGATTTGGATTAGCCTCGTATCCGGCCGCCAGTGTTTTTACCGTGTCGTCATTAGCATACATCCGGTGGAGCCCGGTCAATATACCCCACGCTGCCTCATTCATCTCGTTGATAAGGGCCTTGTTGGTAACGACGATGAACTTCCAGGGTTGGGCGTTGCCGCTGCTGGGAGCGGCCCGCCCTGCCTCCAGCACCCTCCTGATTAGTGGTTCGGGTACCGATTTATCAGAGAAGTTCCTGACGCTGCGCCTTGCATATATAACCTTCTCGACCGCATTCCATTCATCAGGATTCCCTTCGGCATCCTGGGGTTGCAGGGGATATACCGCCGGCAGTGGATGGGGGTAAGTCTTCCAGAAGCCAGCGTCCACATGATATGGCTCAACAATGTCAATGGCATCTACTGGGCAAGCTACCATACAGTTATAGCAGCTGAAGCAGGCCCAGTTCTCCTTGAGCCGGGGAATACTATTCTCTCCCATTTCCCAGGTCCCGAAGGGGCAATTCTCGATACACAGGCCACAGCCAGTGCACTTATCCGGGTCCACCTTCATCTTTCCCATGTGGACATCTTCTGGACGGAATATCGGCTTCAGGTCTTTTTCCCAAGTCATTGGCATAGCCTGCCCTCCTCCGCTTTTAATGCATTAGGAACCTATTCTGCCGTGTACCAATAAAGGCTAGAGATGAATCCATTTTCCATCACTGATTGTCACTCCAAGCGGGTCAAGGCGGACACGCATGACGTCCAGCTCTTCCTCTGTGGGTGGCTTCATCCGCTCCAGCTTGGGGGCAACCAGCGGCTCGAAGTCCATCTTTTCCAGCACGTTCTTCACCTCAACCCACTCGGCAAGGGCCAGGAGCTTCATGTATCTTGTCTCTTCGTCGTAGCCAAACATCGCCTCGGGTGTTAAAAGACGGTACGGCCCGCTACCAGCCGGTAGTCCGGCCCTCTCCCTCGCCCCAAGCGAGCCATCCAGAAAACCAGGTGAAGAGACAAAGTCCATCTTTTTTACAAACTTGCGCTTCTCCTGTGTGGTCATAAGAATGGTGCGCCAGCACATTGAAGCGATTTCGTTGGCACCACCCGCCCCACCATAGCGCCTCCCCGGATGGTAGTAGTCGCCACCCAGAAACGAGGAGTTAATGTTGCCGTAGGGGTCTACCTGCAGGGTGGCCAGCATCCCGTAGTCGAAAAAGCCGGTCGACGCCAGGCTGCAGACGGTATTCATATTCGTCCAGGCAACCCCTCGATAGCTTGCCTTGGCGCTGACAAACTGCATCAGGGGCGAAAGTGGTACCAGGGGCTGTGGGGCAATTACCCCGTCTTCTGTACTGGCGGTGAGATTCGGCAGATACAGGGCCTGCGCCAGCAGTGAGGCAATCCGGGGTGGGCCACCCCCCACCACCCAGTAGCTCTTGTCCGCTTCCATCATGTTTGCCATGACGGAAATCATGGCTTCGGCCTCGGTAAAATCAGTTGCACTTGTCATAGGTAGTAGCCCTCCTTGATTTTGGCTGCCTGTTTCAGTGCCAGTAACCGCTTCAGCCCGATTCTCTGTTCCAGGTACTCCTGGTGGTTAGCCACACCGTAAACATACTTTTCCAGGTATTGCTTCAGTCCCTCTCCGCTTGGTTCCCTGCCTGCCTGCATGAGCTCCATTACGGCTGGCTGGTCACTGTCATACAACCCCTGGACCTCCCCGGGATGAGCGCCAAAAGGTGCCTCGACAACGGCGTCCACGAGATAGTAGGGTATGGTTGTCTTGCCGGGGTCACGCCTGATGTACTCAGTATCAATAATCTCCTCGGTAGAGATGATGAGTTTCTTAGAGGCCGCCGCTGTCTCCCAGGGTGATACGCTCGGACCGAAGATACGGGCGTTGCCATATACATCGCACTGGTGGACGTGTATCAGGGCAATATCGGGATTAAGGGCTGGCAGCAACGTAATCTCTTTTTCTGTCCAGGGGTCTTTGACCAGTTTAGCCGCCGAGTACTGAAAAGCCCCCGTCCCCCCGAGAAACCTCACCGGAATAAAGGGAATACCTAGAGCACCGGCCAGTTGCCTCATTGTCAACGCCGAATTGCTCCACTCGGTAACCGTGATATCCCCGCTGTCGAGGACGCGGGTCAGTGCCGAACCTACACCTATAAAGCCAACATCAATGTGACTGACACAGCCAGCACCTACCAGTAGATTGACAATGACGTAGGTAAAACGCCCACCCACACCCAGATTTTTCTTCCTCTGACGAACGACCTCACGCAAAAGTGAGCTGGGCCCCCGCATAACCATGTTGCAGTCGAAACAGAGATAATCACCATCGCTGACGAATTTGCTCACGGCTTCCTGTTCGGTCATTACCTTCTCTACCAGAGTGCGTGGTTTGTTGTCGCGTATGTAGGCCCTGTGTCTATCCGGGTCAGGCACATGAAACAGTCTGCCAATCCCTGAATCAAGAACTTCCATGGTGCTCCCTTCGTACCTTGTTTATTCTTACCAGAATCAATCTTTTTCCAGGATGTGGATAGTCATGGCGGCTTCCCCTGCGCCGACCGTACCACCGGCATTGTGGGTCATAGCGATACGGTGTTTTTTCACCTGTCGCTGGCCGGCCTCACCGCGGAGCTGGGTAACAAGTTCGTATATCTGTGCCAGCCCGGAAGCGCCGATAGGATGTCCTCGTGAGATTAACCCACCGCTGGGATTAACAGGAATTTTACCATTCAGTGCCGTATCCCCTCTTTCCGCTATCACGCCTCCCTCTCCTCTCGGGCAAAATCCCATCGATTCCATGGCAGAGACCTCTCCGAAGGCAGTGGCATCATGGACCTCCATCACGTCAATATCCTCGGGTCCCAGTCCGGCAATACTGAAGGCCCGTTTGGTGGCCCGCTCAACGATATCGCTACTCCCGGTCCGATTCCCCCCTTCGAGTATGGATGCCCGGATTTTCACTGCCCGGCTGTTAGGGTGCTTCTTGAGAAAGTCCTCGCTGCAGACAATGGCGGCTGCGGCACCATCACCAATGGGAGCGCACATTGCCCTGGTCAGTGGATAGGACACGATATAATCATTCAATACCTGCTCTACCGTCTGGGGAAAGGTGTACTGGGCCAGGGGATTCATGGTTGAGTTGTTGTGGTTTTTTGAAGCGATAACCGCAAGCTGGCGCTGGGTTGAGCCGTAGGCTTTCATATGCGCCCGGGCACCGGCGGCATAGAAGTCCATGAAGGCCGAATGACCGCCCTGCTCCTCTTGTCGCTGCGCTTCTGGACCTTTTCCCCTGGTTTTCTTCTCCTCTTCACGGAGTCGGGCCATTGGCTGTGCCGTCTCCTCGACATCAGTGGCTGCCGAGAAACTCTGCATTACCTTGACACGGTCTTCGTTATACTGTTTTTCAACCCCGATGGCAAGGGTACAATCGTAGAGTTCCGCCTTGATAGCGGACCAGGCACCATGAAGGGCAGTGCTGGCGCTGGCACAGGCATTTTCCACATTGGTTACCGGTATGCCCTGAAGCCCGCTCGCCGACAGGGCTACCTGTCCGCGTATCGAGTGTTGGAAAGAATAGAGGCCCCACGTGGTATTGGAGAACCAGGCAGCTTCAATATCATCCCTGGTGAGGTCACAGTCGCGGAGAACATCATCAAGGACCTCTCTGGTCATGTCCTTCATGCTTCGCTCGAGGAACTTGCCGAACTTTATCATGCCAACGCCGATTATATAGATATCGTTGCCCACTGCTCACCCCTCCGCTACTTTATTTCCCATTGTAAACCGGAATCCTCTAGTCGGCCAGAAGTCTTACCGCGCCTTCCAGGGCGAGGGTCTCATTGACGCCATCTTCAATCATGGATGCCCGCGCATCACGGAATATCTTCTCAATGACGAAGTCCTTGGAGAGCCCGTACCCACCGAAGATTTGTATCGCCATACTGGCCACGCGGAATGCTGTTTCGGTGCCCATTATCTTCGAAGCAATCGAATACTGGAGAGCCGGGGTCCTTGTCCGGGCGTTATAGAGTGAGACCCTTCGGGATAAAGAACGGGCGGCCTCAACCTGAGTAAACATGTCAAAAAGCCTTGCCCTGACACTCTGGTGCTCCATAATTGGCCTCCCGCCCTGGGACCGCTGCTTGGCATAGGCAAGGGCTTCGTCCAGGGCAGAACGTGCTGTGCCCACGAACATGGTCCCCATACCGGCATTCGCCCCGGCAAGTATATTATAAATCATCAATTTGTAGGTTGCCGCATCACTACAGACCATATAGTCCTTGGGAATCCGCACGTCATCGAAAAATATCTCACCCTGGTTGAGCGCCCGCTGCCCCAATTTATTGAGTGGTTTACCCCGGGAGACGCCAGGCAGGTCCAGAGGAACGACCGCGACCCCACAGTCCTCCATACTGCGGCATGGTTCGATACCCAGGAAAAGGGCAGCGTGGGTGGCAATGGTGCCATTGCTTACCCAGGCTGATTTCTGTCCGTTGAGGACGTACTCATCCCCTTTCAAGGCAGCCGTCACCTGAGGGATTGTCTTGGTCTTATCGGAATGCTCCCCATCAAAATAAAGCCAGTCGGAGCCTCGTTCAGGCTCGGTGATAGCCCAGCATCCGATTAGCTTAGCCTCGGTGTCCTCACAGTAACGGCGGACAAGGTACTGTAGCTCCTTGTTAGGTGACAACATGGCAATGTTGAAGGGGAATGCGGTCACACCCAGACTGATTGCCAGGTCGGGGGCGGCATAGCCCATCTCCTCGGATATGAGGTTCCCGGCCAGAGGGTCATTCATGGCCAGACCACCGTATGCCTCCGGGAAATTCCTCTTGTGGTAGCCAAGTTTATAGGTCTGGCGTAGAACATCCCATAAGATTGAGTCCTCGGCAATCACGTCCTGAGGGTCGGTAAGTTTGTCCAGCTGGATGGCGGCCGGACGCCACACATTCATAAAAAACCTTCTCGCCTCGTCACGAATCGCCCTCTGTTCGTCAGTCAGGTTGAAGTCCAGTTCAACTAGTCCCATGGTAATCCCCTTTCGGCCAATTACTACCCTATATAGTCATACATTAGTACCGTACACTCTGTGTCGCACCAAGAACAGCAAGCGTCTGATTTCTCTTAGCTGTATTTATCGTAGCATATGATTCTTTCAAGCGGCTTCCTGGGCCTTGGCTCTGGCCAAGAATCAGTATAGCCAACGGGCATCACAACCAGTACTCTTCTATCCTCGGGGACTGTTAGTAATTGCTTTATCTCACGCTCATCAAGGGCTGCAATCCAGCAGGTACCCAGGCCTTCTTCTGCAGCGACGAGCGTGAGGTGGTCCAGGGCAATTGCCAGGTCAATCTCCATGACACTCTGGTAATCAGCACTGTTTTTGTCAATCTCCGCTGGGACATCCCGCCCGATTGTCAGGGTTACCTGTTCGTCCTTGTAATACCGGACAACAGCACTCCCCTCGGAACCGCAAGCGACAATCACAACGGGGGCCTCAGCGACGAACCCATGGCCCTGCGGTCTACCCGGATACCATCTACACGCTGCAGCGAGTTTTACTTTTGTATCCTTGTCCTGCACAACAATGAATCTATATGGTTGGCGATTGCCGCCCGATGGAGCCAGTCGCATCGCCTCCAGCAGCTTGTCCATTATTTCGTCGGGTATTCTATCTGGTCTGAAGCTCCTTATGCTTCTCCGTTTCTTGATTGCGCTCATCACATCCACGGCTACGGACCTCCCTGTTATTATATCTCTGTCTGCTAGGTCAAGAGAAAGTTATTATGCTCATCAAACTTCGTGATAGTATTATCATATCACCACAGTCACGGGACACCAGTCAAGCTATGCCAGCAGACCACCATCGGCAACAAGGGTATGCCCTGTGACATAGCTGGAGGCATCCGATGCCAGAAACAGGGCCACACTGGCAATCTCACCCGGCTCGCCGATTCGCCCGAGCGGCACCTGTGACTCGAACTGTTTCATGAAATCGACGTTATCCCAAATAAACCGGAGCATCTCTGTTCTTATTCCTCCCGGAGCAATGGCATTTACCCGTATACCATAACTGCCCAGCTGTCGCGCCATCACCCGGGTAAGCATGATTATGCCCGCTTTGGAGACATTGTATGGCCTGCCGGCGAGTGTGAGCCCCGTTGGTACGGTGGGTACAGGTATCAATGGCGCAAGTGCCCTGGCTACTGCCCCTCCCCGTAACCCCTCCACTGAGGCTATATTGATGATGTTCCCCTTCTTACGCTCGACCATTCCCTCACTCACCGCCTGAGAGCAAAGATAACAACCGTTAAGATTAACATCGATGACCTTCTGCCAGTGTTCCTCTGTAAGTTCTGATTGGATACCGGCATTGTTTACCAGAATATCGATAGCCCCAAACTCAATTGTTACCCTTTTAATGAGTTCCTCGACTTCCGACTTCTGACTGACATCAGCCCGCACAGCCAGGCAACGCCGCCCGAGGCCCCTGATTTCATCAGCCACAACCTCTAACTCACCGTCATCAATGACGTAATCGGCAATGGCAACATCTGCCCCGGCTTCGGCCAGGACCAGAGCGATAGCCTTGCCTATCCCCCTCTTACTACCGGTAACAAGGGCCACCCTGTTTTCCAGAGATAAACTGGGTATAGTCATGGCCTGGCCTCCTCAATAGTCTGAAATCGGAAGTGATGGGATTGACTTTATATTGGGTGAATTCTATAGTATTGCTTAAAAAGAGGCAAGTGGTCAGTCAAGCAAGCGTTTTTGGCTTTTCTACTCCCTGCCTTCAGGTTACCACACCGAAGACACCATTGCGGGTAATGAAACAGGATGGTTGAGTGAGCCTAAAAGATAAATGTGCCATCGTGGGACTTGGCTACACTGTCCAGGGGAAGGTCCCCGGGCGGAGTGGTATGAGCTTCTACCTGGAAGCTACCAGGAATGCCCTTGATGATGCCGGTCTGAATATACAAGAAATTGATGGCGTCATCATTCAACCCTGTCCCACTGACCGCAGTGTTACTGCCTTCACACTTGCCCAGGAATTGGGTGTTAATCTACGCTATGGTGCTGACCAGCAGCTTCAGGGGGCCAGTGCCTGCGCCATTATCCAGCACGCCGCTATGGCCGTTGATGCCGGACTGTGTAATTACTGCCTCTGTGCCTTTGCCGATACCTCACGGTCAGCGCCCCAGGGTATCGTCTACCAGGTGGCGTGGGGTACCAGTGCCGCCTATGGTATGTTCGGTGTGGCCGCTAACTATGCGCTGATTGCCCGCCGCTACATGCACGAATACGGGATAACCAACCAGCAGTTCGGAGAGGTGGCCGTAGCCTTCAGGAAGCATGCGTCGCTAAACCCGATAGCCCAGATGCGCAATCCCATCACTATCGATGATTATCACAGCTCGCGCTGGATAGTAGAGCCGCTGCACCTCCTCGACTGCTGCCTTGTCTCTGATGGTGGTCGTGCCCTGATTGTCACCTCAGCCGAGCGGGCCCGTGACTTGAAACAGCCACCTGTTTATGTTATGGGTATGGGCCAGGGCCATCCCTTCGAAGACCCTTTACAACGTCCGACGCTAACAGTAACCGGAGCGGTGGAATCTGGAAAGACGGCCTTTGCCATGGCCGGTATCACCCCTGAAGACGTGGACGTGTGTGCTATCTATGACTCTTTCAGCTTCGTCGTACCGATGCAATTTGAAGACCTGGGTTTCTGTGGCAGGGGAGAAGGCGGTGCTTTTGTAGAGGGGGGCCGAATCGCCCTGGGAGGTGAGTTCCCCACCAACACCTCCGGCGGGCTTCTCTCAGAGGTCTATATTCAGGGCTGGGTGGGACCTCATGAGGCGGTACGTCAACTCCGTGGCGACTGTGGAGAGAGGCAGGTGCCCAGTGCGGAGATAGCCCTGGTAACAAGCAGCGGCGGTGTAATGAGCACTCACGCTACCCTGATATTGAGAAGGTAATCATGAGTGAGAGAAACCAGAAACCGTTACCCCGCATTGATGAGAGGAGTCGCCCTTACTGGGAGGCGGCCAAACGGCATGAACTCTTTCTCCAGAAGTGCCGGGAGTGTGGCCATTACCGTTATCCTCCGGGTGAGATGTGTCCCTCCTGCCTATCTGATAAGCTGGAGTGGGTAAAAGCCAGTGGTCGGGGTACGGTGTACACCTGGACGGTGTTCCACCAGGTATATCATCCGGCTTTTGAGAAGGATGTACCCTACGCGGTTGTTGCGGTGGAGTTGGAAGAAGGGCCGAGGTTGCTCACCAACCTAGTAGACTGCGAGGCGAAGGCTATCAATATTGGTATGCCAGTAGAGGTGGTCTTTGATGATGTTACCGAGGAAATAACTCTTCCCAGGTTCCGCCCTGTTTCTCAATAAGCCCAAAAATTGAGAAGTCCTTTCGGGTATTATTTCTTTCCAGATTATCTGATATTGTTCAGGAGAGAGAGGTGGAAAAAGGAATGTTGCACACAGAGTTATGTGATATGTTGGGGATTAAGCACCCGATTATTCAGGCGGGGATGGGGCCCTATAGTACTAACCGGCTGGCAGTAGCGGCGGCTAACGCCGGGGTATTAGGCGTTATCAGCACCAGCGGTTTCGGTTACCTGAGCGGCGACCCTGCTCGAAGGGGTACCGGTGTGTCAGAGCTGATAAAGACACTTACTGACGGGGAGGGTGGTACCTGGCAGGAGCAGATGAAGCGTGCTCTCCATCGGGTTAAGGAAGCAACCAGAGAGACGAAGGGCATATTCGGCATAAACTGCATGGTATCTTCCGAAATGGCTGGATTTGCCAGAGAGATTATTCGGACCACGATTGAAGCCAGAGACGAAGATTCGGGGATGAAAGAAAGGCTGAGGGTAATCATTACCTCAGCTGGTGACCCGCTGCCTCTAACGGAACTGATAAAGCCTTCGGGGGTAAAATGGTTCCACGTAGTCCCCTCTGTCCGTCACGCTAAGCGATGTGAGCGGGCCGGGGTAGACGCCGTAATTGCTTCAGGGCAGGAGGGCGGCGGGCACGTTGCCTGGGAGCCAGTCCATACTATGGTGTTGTTGCCAGCAGTGGCCAGGGCTGTTGATATTCCTGTTATCGGTGCTGGTGGTTTCGCTAACGGGGCCTCGCTGGTGGCTGCCCTGGCTCTAGGGGCGATTGGAGTCCAGATGGGGACGAGGTTCCTGGCTACCAGGGAGAGCGATTTCAATCAGGTGCATAAGGACTATATTCTCAAGAGTGGAGAGCGTGATACTATCGTAGCCAGGGGGGTTGTGGGGCCATTGAGATGGGTAAAGAACGAGGCGGCTACGGAGTTTGCCCGGCTAACAGTGAGTAAGGCCCCCGGGGTCTACCTCGGTGAGCCGGATGACTTGAGTGCCGTTGCCCGTGAGGTGGTCGCAATGGAGAATAGGGGCTGGGACGCCCAGTTCCGTGGTGATGGCCCGAGGGCACTGCTGCCTGCGGGAGAGGTGGCAGGTCTGGTAGACGACCTGCCCACGGTTAAGGAACTCGTCGAAAGAACGGTAAAAGAGGCCGAGGAACTCATCCAGAATATGCCTTCGAGATTCCTCAAGAACTAAATGTCTTGGTTTTGTTTGCATTTAGTTTGTTAAACTGTCATTACGAGGAGCGTAGCGACGAAGTAATCTCGTCGGGTGTAGAAATGAGATTGCCGCGGGGCCCAAAGCCCCCTCGCAATGACACACTACTGTTCTCTACTTGGTACAACCAAAACCAGACAGGACCAGTGTCTTAATTTCACTACAGGTATGACTGAAGACTGGTTACAGGCCCAGTTGTCTAGCCACCATCTCCCGATGGAAATTGCCATCGCCCAGGGTGACCTCGGCTGCTTTAGCCCTCTTGAAATATAGTGGCATGTCGTGGTCTTCTATAAAACCGACCCCGCCGAAAATCTGCTGCCCCAGGGCAGTAACTCGCTGATAAGCATCACTTGTCCAGGCCTTCGCCATTGCTGTCTCCATCGTGCAAGGGAGACCCTCACTGAGCTTCCAGGCCGCTTCGTAGGTCAGAAACCGGCAGCCATCGACGTCCATCATCATGTTGGCGATATAGTGATGAATCACCGGGAAGCTACCTAAGGGACGCCCGAACACCACTCTCTCTTTGGCGTAGTCAGCAGACATCTCCAGTACTTGCTGGGCTCCCCCAACCATCTCAGCACACTTGGCCAGCGCCGCCTGCTGAAGGGTCTTCTCCAACGGATCCCAGGCCTGGTCTAACTCCCCGACGATGTTCTCCCTCGGTACCCTTACTTTGTCAAAAACAATCTCATATTGCTTATCCCCGGCGATAGTCTTTAGCACGGTGCAACTGATGCCCGGACTCTTGCTATCCACTAGAAATGCAGTAATCCCATCCTCTGGCACTGTTCCCCTGCTGGTTCTGGTAACGCATATCATGTAATCGGCTATATGAGCATCTGGAATGAAGAGCTTGGTGCCACTGATGATATAGTCGTTATTATCACTTACGGCCTCAACCTCCACCGAGGCAGCATCATATCCGGCACTCGGTTCGGTCAGGGCCAGAGTGAGAATAACCTCTCCATTAGCCACCCTGGTCAGCAGTTCTCTTTTTTGCTGCTCAGTCCCGGCGTTCAGGATAAAAAGACCGCTTAGAATGACTGTAGAAAAGAAAGGGCCAGGCAAACAGGCACGCCCCATCTCTTCGAGAAGCACCGCCAGGTCAAGGAAACTCCCTCCGAGCCCTCCGTACTTCTCCGGGAATATCAAGCCTAACCATCCCAGTTCCGCTATCTTGCGCCATAGCTCTGGAGGATAGCCTCTATCATCCTTCAGCATCTCCCTGACCATGGACTTGGGGCACTCCTTACTCAGGAAGTCGCGTGCCGTTGTCTTAAGCATCTCCTGTTCTTCATTCAGGTCGAAGTCCATAGCTGCCCTCCTTTCTGCTCACATTCTCGGTTCCCGGGGCAGGTCCATGCCCCTGGTGGCAATAAGACTTCTCATGAGTTCATGAGAACCACCGCCATAAGTGAGGTGGACGGCGAACCGATAGAGGTGCTCTACGGACCCTCTTAGCGGTGCCCACCTGGAGTCGGGTTCAAGTTGACTGTATAGCCCCAGAATCTGCATGCCTGCGTTAGCAACCCGCTGGTCCAGCTCATTACCCCATACTTTGGCAATAGCCGCCGCCACGTCAGGAACAATTCCTTTGCTCATTAGCCAGGATGTACGGTGGCCGAACAAGCGTCTTATATTACTCTCAATGGCCAGCTGTGCTAGGCTCTGCCGCACAATGGGGTCTTCGGCCAGTGGTTTACCACCGTGTTCCGTCTCCTTGACATATTGTATTAATTCATCGACAATTCTTCTGACGTTTACCATGCCGGAGAGTGCCATTCTCTCAAAGCCCAGGGCCTCTCTTAGGTAGCCCCACCCCTGATTTTCCTCGCCTATGCGGTTTTTTCTGGGAACGCGGACATCATCGTAAAAGACCTCATTGGTCCTTTCCCCGGCCATTGTCAAAAGCGGTCTTATGGTCACGCCCGGACTGGCTAGGTCAACGACGAAAAGGGATATTCCCCGGTGCCTGGGTGCGTCAGCACTGGTCCTGGCGGCCAGCCAGTGGTGGGTGGCCTCGTGAGCGCCGGTACTATATATCTTCTGCCCGTTAATAACATAGTCGTCTCCATCTGGTACAGCGCGCATCTCTAACGACGCCAGGTCGGTGCCAGCATTAGGCTCGGAGTAGCCCAGCGACATCTCCATCTCTCCACGAGCAATCTTGGGCAGGAATTCTCTCTTCTGTTCTTCCGTACCATGAAGCATGATGACAGGGCCTACTATTGAGGTAGCGATGCCGCCACCCGCCGGTGCTCCGCGAGAAGACATCTCTTCGACGATAATACGTCTGTGGGCAGGGGAGCTTCCCAGCCCGCCGTACTCTTTAGGCCAGTGAGGAACCAGCCACCCCTTGGCGCCGAGCTTGCGGCTGAACTCCCGGGCATGGGGTCTGCCTTCGTAGTACTGGTCACGCTCCTCGAGAATCTTTTCGAGAATGTCAGGGGTTAACTGCTCGTCCAGAAAATCTCGCACCTCTTGCCTGAACTCTGCTTCCTCCTCCGTGTCCCTTTCCCCAACGGAATACTCCTTAAAATCCATGGCTCACCCCCTCCTTCGTGGTATCTCTCGCTTATGTGATTGCATTTGACTGCGGTGCTTTTTTATATATACTGATTATTGCCTTTTGTCAATCACTTCTGTCGTTATGCTAAGGGTAAAACAACTGCTTCGCCTCCTGCCTCAACTCCCCTCTGAAATCCGGGTGAGCAACGGCAATGAGCTCCTCGGCACGTTGACGACAGTC
>Ga0315555_1001795_pt1 | contig 15430 bp, 14 predicted proteins | sample SalMarSW160380MG_FD_202113 | JGI IMG/M metagenome (GOLD analysis project Ga0315555, IMG submission 202113) | Salt marsh sediment microbial communities from the Plum Island Ecosystem LTER, Massachusetts, United States - Salt Marsh Sediment SW1603-80 ... | reverse complement strand
CCCACTGCCAGAAAGGACAACCTTCGGTTTTCCACTTCCCGTAAACGGAACCCTTCTCTTTCCCTTCGGGCTGCAGGAAGGATCCTGCAGGATTGAGAGGAGGCAATAGAAAGTCTACGCCGCCCCCGTGGCGAGCATGTACTCGTGAAAGACCCGGTACGCCGGCTCATAGGAGCAGCCGATCCCTTTCGCGATCTCCGTCGGCGTCTTCATGCCCTGCTGGATAGCGGTGATGATGTCCGCCCGCCATGAGGGCCCGTACAGGTACCGGTTCCGGTACTGGGCGTTCGCGGCTATCAGCTCCTCCTGGCTCAGGACGTCGTCCTCCCGTATGCGCAGCGCCGAAGCCGGGACCCGAAAATTCAGCTTCTCGAGCCAGGGGACGCTCCCTTTCAGCGCGATCGCGCTTTCGGTCACGTCCTCGGGGAAGAGGTAGACCGGCGTTCGGGATCTCCTGGCCAGCTTCCGCCACTTCAGGCTGCAGGTCTCCGCGGCGAAAGCGGCCACAGCCGAGAGCCATACGATGGCGGGGAATTCGTTCTTCGGAAAGTGCTCCCGAGCGGTCTTCCGGAGCTTCTGCACGATCACGTACTTTCCGTGAACCTTGATCCAACTGAAGACGAGGGAAACCAGCCGGTGGTCATCGGGGAAACGAACGATCGCCCGCAGGAGCGTTTCCTCGATGTCCGCAGGAGCGTTTCTGCCGCGCGGGGACTCCCGCAGGCTCAGGCGCATGCCGATACGCACCAGGTCTCTATTCAGGTTCAAGCTCATATCCCAGTTTCTCCGCCAGCCTGCGAAGGGAAGTCTTCACATGGTCCGGCCACATCGCATTCGCGTCCCGCTCAACGAGCCACGGAAGGCAGGTCCGCAATTCCGCGGCCGTCGGCCGCAGCGCCTCGCAGTCCTCCAGATCCTGCTGTCGATCGCAGTACGCGAACAGCTTGGATCTCAGAAGATCCAGGCGGCCGAGCGTGTACAGCGTGAGATTCTTCCCGTCGTAGATCCGGACGATCTTCTTTTTCCAGCCCCCAGGCAGATCGAGCTTCAGGCTGGCCGGACCGTTGTTTAGCCAGTTCTCCTTCAGGGCCAGGTCGTCCGTCCGTTCCCGTGCGAAATCGACCGAGGCCTGCTTGATCTCCTCGGGAAGCTTCGGATCCAGGCAGTCTACGTCCTGAGTGACGCGATCGAGGACCTCCATCACGATGAGGGCCGCCCCACCGATCACCGTTCCGGTGAAGACGAGCCCCTTCGTACCGAGGTATTCGTCGAACCCAGCGATCGCTTCCATTATGCTCTTCATGGTTATTGTACTATACAATAATCTGTGCCCGGGGTCAACCCCCGGCTCAAGTTTTTCTCCGGAACACCCGAAATGCCCATTGACATAAACGGGAACGTTTATTACAAATGCGCCATCGGGAACATTGAGGATATCCGGACATGCAGCACGCCCTCGTGAAAGCGGTCGCCGCCGCGGCATCGACCGACGCCGCGAAGCAGGGCTTCCGCTCTGGTTGAAGCATTCTATGGGTTCTCGACTGGGTGGACCGACAATCATTGGGATTGTGCGATGACGCGTTCCGACACCGACGGACAATGATCCTGTAGCGCCGGGAAAGAACTTTCTACCGGTCACCCCTTCCTTCAATTGACATACCAGCAATCCTTCCATAGAATGGAGGTCACAAGTGAGGCGGCGGAGGCATTTCTCTTGACGGCATACGACCTCAAAGCGGATTGCGGGCACTGCGGCCACAGGCACCCGGTGCTGCATCATCTCACGTACGACAAGGACTTTCCTGCGGGAGAGGAGGTTCCTGTCGAGGAGTTCTTTGCGGGGAAAGAATTGCCCCGGAGGATAGCCGGCCTGTTCCGGGGAGGCCCGCTCCTCGGCCAGTGCCCGGCGACGCGCATGGTCTTCTCCGTGGAAGGTCCCGGCAAGCTTTACCTGTTTTCCACGGGTGAAATAATAGGGAAATGAAACGTCTGGCTCTTGCGACCTGGCCGTACATCGCCGCTTTGCTTGCGGGCGGCGCATTCTACATTCTTGGGTCTTTTCTCGAAGGCGATGTCGGCGCGCTGTTCCACGGGATAGCTGGCTCCTTTATCGCCATACCAATTCTCTATCTCATATATGAACGTTCCCGGCAGTACTCGCGCCGCCGTCTTTCCCGGGAGCTGCTCGACTACGCCAAGTTCCAGATAGACAGGGATCTGTTCTTCGGTCTCCGCTACCTCATGAAAGCGACCTGGCCGTACGAGCGGCAGGATCTCACCCTCGGCGGCGTGGCCGCGTTCCTCGACCAGGGCAGGGACGAAATAGCAGAGACGCTCCGGTCGGTCCGCTATCTCGGGTTCCAGGTCCTGAGGAACTGGGAGCACGGCCAGCGGGCGCTGGAGACGGTCCTGGAGAACCCCCTTGTCGTGGGGACGCTTTCGGAAGACCAGTGCATCGCGGTGATCGGAATCCTGCGCGACGTTCGCTCCCTGCAGTCGCTGTCCAGGGAAGCCGATGTCCTCTTCCAGCCGACCGGGGACCGCGCGGAAGGCTACCACGTGCAATCCGGCGCAGACATCAATCCCGCGAACGCAGGATACCCGGACCGATACCTTCTTCTCCGCGGGATCGGCAACGGCAAGTCCCGCGTCGTTGACTTCGCCGATTTCCCCGGGCACCGGGCGGAGATGCTCCTGGACCTGTACACAATCCGCGAGTCGGTTCTCAGTCCCTACGCGGAGGCCATTGCCGGCTTTCTCTCTTCAGTGAGCTGCTGGATAGAACTGACGGGGGGAGAGTTCCTCATTGACCCCCAGACGCTCAGGGTGGCCACGATGCCCCGGCAGGAGCCCCGGCGAGGCACGCGGAGCGAGTTTCCCCGTGAGCCCGCTTGAAACCGGATGAGTGGCGGTACGGACTGACGTGTCTCACTATTCCCGGCGGGCGTCTTCCGCAACAGTGTGTCACATTTGGATTTGGAACGTATTTTTCTCCCATTTCTTCTTGACCTTCGAACCGGTTTCCGTATAATTCACATGTGACCTTCGCCCGGCGGCAGAGGGTAGACAAGGTGCATGATGGGAGGAACAATGCTGGCAGTAGAAAATGACAGGAAGCTCGAGGCGGGAACACTGAAGCTGAGCATACCGGCTTCCACCGAGTATCTGGAAGAGCTGCGGGGCGATGTACGCGAGTTCCTCGTCATTTCCGGCGTCCCGGAAAAGGCCGCTCACGAGGTCGTCGTCGGCGTCGACGAGGCGGTGTCGAACGCCGTCGTTCATTCCTGCCGGAAGGACCCGGGGTGCCAGGTGGACCTCGACGTCAGGGTGAACGGGTCGGAGATCCAGGTGACGGTAACGAACCCAGGGCCAAGCTTCGACCCCACCGCGTTCACCGTGCCGGACACGGTGCTCGCGATAACGACAGGCATTCGCCCCTCCCTCGGGATTCAGCTGATGCGAAAAGTCTTTGACGACATGACCTACCTGTGCGTCCACGAAGGGGTCAATCACCTGGTGCTGACGAAAGATCTCGTTCCTGCTCCTCCTGCCAGCAGGCTCCGGATACTCCCCGAATAGTCCGTAAACGGTGGTGCAGGGCCCCACTCGGGCGGCCACTCCGGGAACGGCGGAAGAAGTTCAAGTAAGGGCCTGGCCGGTCCCTGAAGCTGTTCGAAACACTCTACCGCGTCTCCCTTTCTCCCTCTTCGCCGGGGAGCGGCTCTTCGATCAGAAGCTCCTGTGACGCCTTTCGATCTGGCCCCCGTCAACCTCGGATTCAAGTTTTTCTCCGGAACACCCGAAATACCCATTGACATAAACGGGAACGTTTATTACAACTTCGCAATCGGGAACGTAAAGGCTATCGGGGATATCCGGACATGCAGCACGCTCTGGTGAAAGCGGCCGCCGCCGCGGCGTCGACCGACGCGCGAAGCAGGGCTTCCGCCCTGGTCGAGGCATTCTTCTCGGATAAGAAGGAAAACACCCTCCGGGCCTACCGCCGGGATCTCGAGGACTTCCGCACATTCGTGGATGCCAAGTCCGTGGAGGAAGCCGCCTGCCTTCTCCTCTCCCGCGGACACGGAGAGGCTAACGCCATGGCCCTGGCCTACAAGGCGGACCTCAGGAATCGAGGGAACCCTCAGCCGGCGGCGAGCACGATCAACCGCCGACTGGCCGCTCTCCGCTCCCTCGTCGCTCTCGGCCGGACCCTGGGAATCGTTCCCTGGTCCCTCGAGGTCAAGGGCCTCAAGACGAAGGCCTACCGGGACACGCAGGGCCCCGGCCGCGCCGGCGTCCGGGCCATGATGGATAGGGCGGCGGTCCGCAACGACGCCAAGGGACAGCGCGATCGCGCGGCGCTTCGTCTCTTCCACGACCTGGCCCTCCGCCGAGGAGAGCTGGCGGCCCTGGACGTCGAGGACCTAGATCTGAACGCGAGGACGGTGGCTGTACTGGGGAAGAACCGGAACGAGAAGGAAATCCTTTCGCTGCCGGAGCAGACAAAGGATTCCCTCGCGGAGTGGCTCGCGTCACGCGGGGCGGAGCCGGGCCCGCTCTTCACGAACTTCGATCGCGCCGGGAAGGGACGCCGCCTCACGGGGACGAGCCTCTACCGGATCATCCGGGATCTCGGAGCGGAGGTGGGCTTGAAGACCCGGCCGCACGGCATACGCCACACCGCCATAACGGAGGCCTGCAAGGCGGCCCAGGCGAACGGAATCAACCTGGAGGAGGTCATGGATTTCTCCCGCCATGCGGACGTTAAGACACTGATGATATACCGCGATCGGGAGCGCAACGTACAGGGGCAGCTGGCGTCTCTCGTGGCGGGGGAGGTGTGAAGATGAAGGGCGCCGGATACGATTCAGCCGGGCCGGCGGAAAACGCTTGTCGCGGCCTTGGCCGCTTGCAGGTGAACCCGCCCGAAGGCGAGACCCTACGTATGGGGCGGTCTTCGAAAATCGCTCTACGGGCCTCCTGGAAGCTCGAAAAACGGGGAATGCCACGCAATCGGCCCGAAACCGGGAAAAGTGGGGGAGAGGCCCCGGGATCCGGGTGGCGGCCGAGTCCTCACAGAGGGAATGTCAGCCTCCTGCGGGCCCGGATTCTTCCGGGGTCGGCCGCGCGGGGCGGGGGGTAAGCTAGATGAGAACGATCGCGATCGCGAGCCAGAAGGGAGGCAGCGCCAAGACCACGACGGCCGTCAACCTGGCCGCCGCGCTGGGGGAGAAGGGTAGGGGGGTGCTCCTGGTGGACCTGGATCCCCAGGCCACCGCCTCCGCGTGGTACGGAGTGAAGGACGGCAGCCGCGGACTCCTGGATGTATTTACCGACAACGGGAACGTTTCGGACCTTGTCCACGAAACGGACGTAGAAGGGGTGGCTCTCGTTCCGTCTTCGTCGTGGCTGGTGGGGGTGGAAAAGGCTCTCGCCGGAGAGGTGGGCGCGGAGATCATCATGCGCCGGCAGATCGAGCGCCTGCCGGCGGGGCGGTGGGATTACGTGCTCCTGGATTGCCCGCCGGCGCTGGGGACCCTTACGGTTAACGCCCTGGTCGCCGTCCGGGAGATCTTCGTTCCGGTGGAAGCCCACGTCCTGGCGATGGCCGGGCTGGCCGAGCTCCTCAAGACGGTGGAAGTGGTCAAGAGCCGCTTGAATAAGGATCTCGAGATCTCCGGCATCGTGGCGTCCCGGGTGGATCTCCGGACGCGGCATTCCCAGGAGGTGGTGGAGCGTCTCCGGGAGCGATTCAAGAAACTGGTTTTCCGGACGGTCATACGAGAGAACGTTCGCCTTGCGGAATGCCCGTCCTTTGCTAAACCGATAACGACCTATGATTCGAAGAGCCGCGGCGCGGAAGATTTCCGGGCCCTGGCGCAGGAAGTCATCAAACAAGAGAGGAGGTCCTGAACATGGCGAAGAGAAAGACGATGGGGGAGAACCCGCTCGACGCGGTGATCCCGACGAGAGCCGCGGCGGCCGCCGCGAAAGCTGGCGGTCGGAGATCCGCGCCGGCAGCGACGGAGACGCCGCAAGAGAAGCGGGCCCGGGTAATCAAGGAGCGCCTTACGGTGCACCTACCCGTGCCGCTCATAGACCGCGTTAAGAATGCGGTATACTGGACACCCGGGCTTACCCTGGCCGGGCTGGCGGAGAAGTCCCTGGAGAACACCGTGGATAACATCGAGAAGAAAAACGGGGAGCCCTTCCCGCAGCGGAAAGCGAATCTCAAGGGGGGAAGGCCGCTCAAGTGAGGATGTTCTGAACCGATTTGCCCACAGTGCTAACGGGACACAAATGGGAGTAGGTAGATGACTGAAGAACAACCTAACGAATTGATTAAGAAAGAGGACTATGCCATTCAATTACAGTCCTTTGAAGAAGGCCTGTTATCCGTTGTTAGGCAGTGTGGTCTACCAGCTGAAAACATTTTCGTTGCGGTGCCCGAACGCGCCACGGTTTTTCGCAACATTGACATGGTGCTACAACAGATCCCAGGAGATCAACGCAAAGATTCTATGTACCTGTCGAAGTTTCTTGCTGCAACCGCAGGGGGGCTTTTCGACGCCGCTTTGAACTATTTATGGGATGAGACAATTCAAGAAATCCGCAAGCGTGTGATTCAATACGACGTTGAGTATTTTTATGATAATGCAACACACGAAGAGAAGCGAAAGAAACTCAAAGGTCCCGATGACATCGTCAAGCTCGATGATAGTGAATTGATCCAAGGGGCGCGAAATATCGGCCTGATTTCTGAACTTGGATACAAGCACCTGGACTACATCCGATATATGCGGAATTGGGCTAGTGCGGCACACCCGAATCAAAACCAGTTGACCGGCCTACAACTCATCTCTTGGCTGGAGACGTGTATCAAGGAAGTTATATCACTTCCTATCTCGACCATCGCTATCGAGATCAAACAACTGCTAGGCAATATCAGGAACAACGCGCTCACATCTGAAGACGCCAGACAAATTGCCCCGTTCTTTGTAAACTTAACAGCCAAACAAGTAAGTAACCTCGCTGCCGGTTTTTCCGGCATCTATGTCGATCCGGCTGCAACCCCGCAATCACGACAAAACATCAACTTCTTACTTCCGCATCTGTGGGACCGAGTAGATGAGGACACTCGCCAAGGATTCGGCATAAAGTACGGTAAGTTTATTGCAAACAATGAGCAAGACCGTGCGGCCCTAGCTCGTCAGTTTCTCGAGACGGTCGAAGCAGTCACGTATATTCCAGACAACCTCAAGGCTGCGGAAATTGAGACCGCGATACAAAACTTGCTCAGTGCACATCGAGCCTTTCAAAACTTCTATTCCGAACCGCCATTTGCACGTCAGCTCGCAAGCCTGGTGGGACAGACCGGAAGTATTCCGAAACAAGCCAGAAACACGTATATCCTAGGAATTGTCGAGGTGTTCCTTACAAACGGCAACGGTGTGGCATGGAACGCAGAGCCGTATTACATATCACTAATTAATTTGTTCGATCAAGAACAGGCTATTCTAAGTATTCTTTCGTTCCTGAATGAACGGATTGCGAGCAGCCTGCAGTTCACAATGTGTCAGAAGAAGTTCTGGGAACTCCTTGACCTTGTCGATGGCAAGATATCGGCACCGGCTGCCCGAGAGCTTCTTGACGAAATCCGCACCTTCAGTGCGCCTCTCGATAAGATGAAGGATGATTCGAGAATGAAGCGCAAAGTCTCCGCGATGCAAGCAATAACTGGCTGACAACGTTAGAAACTACGGAGAAAAGGATAATCGAATGCCGAAACTGACTGAACAGGAACAGCAGGAGATCATCCGCTATGTCGAAGCGGACAAACCTCTGCCGGACAAATACCGCTTTCTCTTGTTCGACGAGAAACGCGAGGTCGAGCTGGTCTGGAACGGCAAGACCGGCGAGGTCTGCAATATCGTACTGCCCTTCCAGACGATCGAGCAGGTAGATGAGCCGCGGGCAGAGAAGCCGGAAGAGACAACTGACGCCACGCCACTATTCACTGCCGCAGGAATCTCTCTGGATGGGCGCGGCCGCCAGCTCAAAGGGTGGACGAATAAACTGATATGGGGCGACAACAAGCTGGTTCTCTCGTCATTGAAGAACGGCCCGCTGCGGGAGGAGATCAAGGCCCAGGGCGGACTGAAACTGATCTATATCGACCCTCCCTTCGACGTGGGCGCGGATTTCTCGATGGACATCGAGATCGGCGACAACACCTTCACCAAAAAGCCCAATATCCTTGAAGAAATCGCCTACCGTGATACCTGGGGGCATGGTGCGGATTCTTTCATTGCCATGATTTACGAACGGCTTGTGCTCATGCGCGATCTGCTGGTCGAAGATGGGAGCATTTATGTGCATTGCGATTGGCGGGTGAATAGCTACCTACGATTAGCGCTAGATGAAGTCTTTGGCCGCATGAATTTTAGAAATGAACTCGCGTGGCAGAAAACAAGGGTCAGTAAGTCACAGAGCAGGACGTTCGGAAACATCAAGGATTCGATCCTCGTGTATGCAAAAAGCGAGTCGATTTTCAATCCCCAGTTTCTTCCGCATCCTGAATCATACAAGAAAAGCCATTACAACCTTGTCGAAAAAAGCACTGGCCGGAATTATGGTCTCTGGGATTTCACACAGAAAGGACAAGGCGAATCTCGACAGTTCGGCTCTAAGGTTTTGGATCCGCCACCAGGAAAACATTGGATTTGGACACAAGAACGAATCGACAAGGGGGTCAAGGAGGGGCGCATTGTATTCACATCCTCCGGCATGCCTCGTCTCAAGAGATACCTTGATGAATCTCAAGGTCATCAGGTCAGCGATGTGTGGACAGACGTTTTTGATGTTAACGCCGTAGCCGAAGAACGACAGGCGTATCCCACACAGAAACCAGAAGCATTGCTTGACCGTGTCATTAAAGCATCCTCCAACGAAGGAGACCTTATCGCCGACTTCTTCTGCGGCTCCGGCACCATGGCTGCCGTCGCCGAAAAACTTGGCCGCAAGTGGCTCGTCTGCGACCTCGGCAAGTTCGCCATCCACACCACCCGCAAGCGCATGATCGGTGTTCAACGTGGGCTCAAGGAGGACGGCGAGGACTACCGTGCCTTCGAGATCCTCAACTTAGGCAAGTACGAGCGGCAGCATTATATTGGCGTCAATCCGGACTTGCGTGAGGAAGAGCGGCAGAAACAGATCGAAGCGAAGGAGGCGGCGTTTCTCGATCTGATCCTGCGCGCTTATCGGGCAGAGAAGACCGAAGGCTTCGCCACGTTCCACGGCAAGAAGGCCGGACGGCTTGTTGCCGTCGGTCCGGTCAACCTGCCGGTGACCCGGCTGTTCGTGGAAGAAGTCATTCTGGAATGCCGCAAGAAACATATCACGAAGGTGGACATCCTGGGCTTTGAATTCGAGATGGGGCTCTTCCCGAACGTGCTGGACGATGCACGCGCCAAGGGGATCGACATTGCACCGAAGTACATCCCGGCCGAGGTGTTCGATAAGCGGGCGGTGGAGAAGAACCAGGTGGTGTTCCATGATGTTTCATTCATCGAGGTCAAGCCGCACGTGAAGAAGGGTAAGAAGGGCAAACCGTCCACCGTGGCGGTAGAGCTGACCGATTTTTCGGTGTTCTATTCGCAGGACTCGATCGCCAACGCCGAGGCGGCCATCAAGAATAAGGGCAGTCGCATAGTGGTGGAGAAGGGGCAGATCGTAAAGGTGAGCAAGGACAAGAACGGCATCGTCAACCGTGAGGTGCTTACGAAGAACTGGACAGACTGGATCGACTACTGGGCGGTGGATTTCGAGTTTGAGAGCAAGCGCGAGATCATCCGGGTGAAAAAAGAGCTGTCCCCCAAAGCGCAGAAAAGACTGGAGGGGATGGAGGAAGCGCAACGGAACCTCGAGATGTGGGAAGAGGTGTGGACGGGGGATTTCATCTTCGAGAACGAATGGCAAGCATTCCGGACAAAGAAGGACCGCTCCCTGGAGATGACGAGTGTCTTCCGTGAATGCTCGGCGGGGCGGCGCAAGATCGCGGTTAAGGTGGTGGACATCTTCGGCAACGATACGATGACCATTATTGAGGTGACGGTATGAGCGAACAAGTACCCGCCAACCCTGATATGCTTCGATGGGCAAGAGAGACTGGCGGTTTTGATATAGACGATGTTGTTGTCAAGCTTAAGCGGAAACGGATAACTTCCGAAACCGTTGCATCCTGGGAAGAAGGTGCAACTAGCCCGACATATGTTCAATTGGAACGGCTTGCTTATGAAGTCTACAGGCGCCCCCTAGCCTTGTTCTTTTTTCCTGAACGGCCTGAAGAAGAAGCTCCTAAAGAATCCTTTAGGACATTACCCCAAGCCGAAATTAACCTCTTGGAGCCGCGGTTGCTCTATCTGGTACGCCAGGCAAGAGTGATGCAAGAGAATCTCAGAGAACTATTTGACGGGGGCAGCCCTGCAAAACAACGGGTATGTTCTGATATTACTATACGCGAATCGGATACCATTTCCAGTGTGGCCAAATCGGTTCGGGAATATCTAGGGGTTGATATGGAGGAGCAGTATACGCTACCAACAAATGACAGTGCATTGAAATATTGGCGGAATGTGCTGGAGGAACACGGAGTCTTTGTCTTTAAGGATGCTTTTAAGGACGCTGAATGTTCAGGGTTCTGTCTATACGACGATGTGTTTCCCATAATCTATATTAACAACAGTCAGGCAAAGATACGGCAGATATTTACGCTCTTCCACGAATTAGCACATCTGTTGTTCAAGACTGGCGGTATCGATTTGAGACACGATGCTTTTGTCCAGAAGCTTAGGGGGAACAGCAAGCGAGTAGAGGTGTTCTGCAATAAATTTGCGGGGGAATTCCTTGTTCCTACCGAGGACATTGAACCGCGAATACGAAATCAAACCATAGATGATAACCTCCTAACGCGATTTGCTAGGAAGTATAGTGTCAGTCGTGAGGTGGTCTTGAGGAAATGCCTTGATCTTAACTTCATTACAAAAGCTGTTTATGAGGCAAAAGTAAACGAGTGGAAAGAAGAAAGGCCGCCAGGCGGAAATTCTACTCCGGGCGGCAATCCATATTACACGAAAGGGGCATACCTAGGACCGCACTATATTGAAAAAGCTTTTGGGAAGTATTACCAGGGCGCTATATCAAGAACACAGCTTGCCGATTACCTTGGCATGAATGAAAAGCATGTGGACTCATTTGAGGGCTATGCGCTTCATGGCGGTGCAAGGATATGAAATATGTTTTTGATAGCGATTCTCTTATTAACCTGTTCAGGCATTATTATCCAGAAAGATTTCCTACGCTGTGAGAGAGGTTTGATGCTTTGGTTTCAGAAGGAAGCCTTATGTCGGTTAGGGAGGTTTTTAATGAAATTGGATCAAGCGAAGACTCCTTAGCGCGTTGGGCAAGAGAACGAGCAAACACATTGTTTTCGAAGTCGACTGCAGAGGAACTTGCATTTGTAGGAGAGATTTTTCGAGTGCGGCATTTTCAGGCAATGGTTCGCAAGCAAGAAAGACTCAAGGGGAAGCCAGTTGCTGATCCTTTTGTTATTGCCAGAGCGCAAATATCTGGTGGCTGTGTGGTAACCGAAGAGAAGAATACGAAGAATGCCGCAAGGATCCCTAATGTCTGCGCTCATTTTCACATGCCCTGCATAAATCTTGAAGGTTTTATGGAAAAAGAAAACTGGAAATTTTAGGAAAGATTGATATGGCATTGCATGCTGACTTCCCTGATTCGCCGCACGCTATCCTCGACCCGGACATCCGGTGGTTCCCCGCTGATGAAGCCCTGCGCGAGACCACCATGGACAAGCTCATGCCGCCCCTGGTATCGCAACTACGCAGGAAGGTAAAGGAGTTCCGGGACGGCGGCTACGTCGGCGCGGCCGACACCAGCAAGAGCTTGCTCAACTGGTGGTTCAATGCTCCGCACATGCTCCAGCAGGCCGACGGAACGATGATTCAGTTTCAGTACTATTTCGCCCAGCGCGAAGCACTGGAAACTATCGTGTACCTGTACGACGTGGTCGGTGTTCAGGACAAACACGACATGATGCGCTTCGATGCAAGCGGCCAGGTGTCGGGGAGCATGTTCGACGAGACGTGGCGACGTTTTGTCGTGAAGATGGCCACCGGAAGCGGCAAGACAAAGGTCCTCAGTCTGGCGTTGGCCTGGAGCTTCTTCCACAAGCTCTACGAGCCGGAGTCCGAGATGGCGCGCAACTTCCTGGTAATCACACCCAATATCATCGTGCTCGATCGTGTGTATCGGGACTTTCAAGGACTCCGGATCTTCTTTGAGGATCCGGTGCTTCCGGACAACGGCGTGGACGGCCGCAACTGGCGTGATGATTTCCAGCTCACCCTGCACAAGCAGGACGAGGTCAACATCACCAGGCCCACCGGCAATATCTTCCTGACTAATATCCACCGTGTTTACGCCGGCGACGACATCCCGCCCTCGCCGGACGACGAAAACACCATGGACTTCTTCCTGGGCAAGCGACCCACGGGGGCGACTACGGATTCCAAGGTGGATCTGGGCATGATCGTACGCGACATCGAGGAGCTGATGGTCCTGAACGACGAAGCCCACCACATCCACGATCCGCGCATGGCCTGGTTCAAGTCTATCGAAGATATCCACAATCGCCTCAAGCAGAAAGGATCCGCCCTGTCACTTCAGGTCGATGTGACCGCCACGCCGAAACACAACAACGGCGCTATCTTCGTGCAGACCATCGCAGATTATCCTCTGGTGGAAGCCATTTCGCAAAACGTGGTCAAGCACCCCGTTCTACCGGACGCCGCCAGCCGCGCAAAATTGACAGAGAGCCAGAGCGCCAAGTTCACCGAGAAATACGCCGACTACATCCATCTCGGAGTCATTGAGTGGCGCAAGGCGTATGCCGAGCACCAGAAGCCCGGCAAGAAAGCCATCCTGTTCGTCATGACTGACGACACCCGCAACTGCGATGACGTCGCGGAATATCTCGATGGGAATTACCCCGATCTGAAGGACTCTGTCCTGGTAATCCACACGAAGAACAACGGCGAGATCTCCGAGGCGCAGTCCGGCAAAGGCAAAGAGGAGCTGGAGACCTTACGCAAACAGGCCAATGAGATTGACAACGTCGACAACCCTTACAAGGCGATCGTTTCCGTGATGATGCTCAAGGAAGGGTGGGACGTGCGCAATGTCACGACCATCGTCGGGCTGCGCGCCTATTCGGCCAAGAGCAACATTCTCCCGGAACAGACGCTGGGCCGTGGGCTTCGCAAAATGTACCCCGGCGGCATGGAGGAATACGTCAGCGTAGTCGGCACGAATGCCTTCATGGACTTTGTCGAATCCATCCAAGCCGAAGGGGTGGTCCTGGAGCGCAAGGCGATGGGGGAGGGGACCGCTCCCAATACGCCGCTGGTGGTGGAAATCGACAAAGAGAACGAGAAGAAAGACATCAATGCGCTGGATATTGAGATCCCCATCCTGACGCCCCGTGTTTACCGGGAATACAAAAACCTCAACGATCTGGACGTGACAGCCCTGGGTCATCAACGTGTTGCCTACCTGCAATTCAGCGAGGAAGAGCAGCGCGAGATCGTGTTCAAGGACATCACCAACGGCGAGATCACCCACACCACAATCCTCGATACGGCCGGTGTCGCTGACTACCGTAGCGTGATCGGCTACTTTACGCAAACCATCCTGAAGGATCTGCACCTGGTCAGCGGTTACGACATTCTCTACGGCAAAGTCAAAGCCTTCGTGCAGGACGAGCTGTTTGAGCACCCGGTAGAACTCGAAAGCCCCAATACCCTGCGCAACCTGTCCGAGCTGCCCGCGACAAAGATGCTGCTCGAGTCCTTCAAGAAAACGATCAACGCCCTTACCGTGCAAGACAAAGGCAACGCGGAGATCCGTGACACTATCAAGCTCCGCCAGACTCGCCCCTTTGTAGCCAAGGACCAAGGCTACCTGGTCCCGAAGAAAAGCGTCTTCAACCGGATCATCGGCGACAGCCAACTGGAGCTCCGCTTCGCCGGGTTCCTCGAAGATTGCTCAGACGTGGTGTCCTATGCCAAGAACTATCTGGCCGTGCATTTCAAGCTCGATTACGTGAACTCCGATGGCGACATTTCCAACTACTATCCCGACTTCCTGGTGAAGCTGTCAGATGGATGCATTGTGGTTGTGGAAACCAAGGGGAGAGAAGAACTCGATGTTCCGCTGAAGATCCGGCGATTGGGCCTGTGGTGCGAGGATATCAACGCGGCACAGTCGGCCGTGACATATGATTTCGTGTACGTGGATGAGGAGAGCTTCGAGAAGTATCACCCGAAGTCGTTCTCGGATCTCCTCGCCGGCTTTCGAGAATATAAGGACTAGAAATGTGTACGAAAATATACATTATCGTACACATAATAATGCAGGAACGCCCCGCCTGAAAAACCGCGCCAAGAGGCGCGCTTCTTCCGAAATCGGATTGTCCGGCCGCCAATAATAACACTTGACAACAATAACGCAGCGCGTTACCTTACATCATGATCAGATCGTTTAAATGCAAAGAGACGGAGAAGATCTTTAGCCGGCAGTTTTCCCGGAAACTACCGCACAACATCCAGAAAATCGCAATCCGGAAATTATGGATGCTGGACGGCGCCGCCGCCATTAGCGACTTGCGGGTTCCGCCCGGCAACCGACTGGAGGCGCTGAAAGGGAACAGGAAGCTGCAGCATAGCATTCGCATCAATGACCAATGGCGGATCTGTTTCAGATGGAAGGAAGGGAATGCTTACGATGTGGAGATTACCGATTACCATTAGGAGGTGGCAGCGATGAAAAAGATTCCGGCCGTTCACCCGGGTGAGATTCTTCGGGAAGAGTTCTTGAATGCGATGGGGATCAGCCAGTACCGGCTCGCAAAGGACATCAGCGTCCCTGCCCGCCGGATCAATGAGATTGTGCACGAGACCAGGGCCATCACGGCCAACACGGCATTGCGACTCGCCAAGTTCTTCGGCACATCACCGCAGTTCTGGCTCAATCTTCAGTCCCACTACGATCTCGAAATCGAGCGGGATAAAATGGGCCCCCGCCTGGCCCGCGATGTCCATGCCATGACGGCTTCATGACTCATGCGTACGGAGGAAAAAGAGATCTCGATGGACAATGCCTTGCTTGAGAATGCAGCGCGGGTTGCCTTCAACAGACAAGGAAGCCACAGGACCTTGCATCGCCTCAATGCGGTGTACGCGGAAAAGAGCGTGCACGGCGAGGTTGTGGAACGGAGGAGGGCAACGCATCGGCGGCAGGTAGGAGAGAAAGGGTAGACGAGCAGGAGACGACCTCATGAAAAAGGGCT
>Ga0315555_1001794_pt1 | contig 15449 bp, 16 predicted proteins | sample SalMarSW160380MG_FD_202113 | JGI IMG/M metagenome (GOLD analysis project Ga0315555, IMG submission 202113) | Salt marsh sediment microbial communities from the Plum Island Ecosystem LTER, Massachusetts, United States - Salt Marsh Sediment SW1603-80 ... | reverse complement strand
GAAGAAGGAAGGCTCCAAGCCGCCCACCATCGAACTCGTCGAGAACCCGGATATTGCGGCGGAAACGGCGGAGTTATGCCCCGGCTTCACGATTGGATTTGCGCTGGAGACTGCCGCTTCCGTCGAGAACGCCGAGAAAAAGCTGAAACGCAAGGGATTGGGCGCTATCCTGTTGAACACCCAAGATGTTATCGGTTCCGAGTCTTCCCAGTTGACCTGGATTCAGCCCGGGCAGCAATCCGAAACCTCCGGCGAAGTGAGCAAGCGCGATGCCGCTCGCTGGGTGATCTCTCGTCTCGCCGAACGCATCCACTCCTAGGCGAATTTGGTTGCCCCGGCGGCGGGCTGTCGTCGTACCTTCCTCTCGCGGGCCAGATCCGGCTCGAAACATTCTATTGCCATGAAGAACAAGAACATAAAACGAGATACGGCCCGCTTTCTCGCCCAACGGGCGGAGCGGGGCCGACTGCTCTGGATGCGTCCGGCCGGGGTTCGGCCCTTCGCGGACCATGGTGCTCCGGGGGAGGTTGAAGTCTCAAGCGCGTCGTCTGCAGAGACTTCTCGGACGCCGATGAAGTCGATGAAGAAAGGCCGGGACCAGGCTGGGCGGGAATGGGCTCCGCCAAGTGTCACCGAACAGGGGAAGAAAGTGGAGTGGCCGCACGGCGCGCCAGAACCGGAACCGGTGATTCCGCTCCCGGGGCAAGTCGAAGATCCTTTTCCCGATTACGACGATCTGGATGCCTTCAACGAGGCGATTTCCGGCTGCCACAAATGCCCGCTCGGCGCAACGAGGAACAAATTCGTTTTCGGCGTTGGCGATCCGAATGCGGATCTTGTGCTTATCGGGGAAGCGCCGGGGGCCGAAGAAGACAGGCTGGGCGAACCGTTCGTCGGCCGCGCGGGGAAACTGCTGGACCAGATCCTGGAAGCTGTTGACCTGAAACGGGGGGACGGGGTGTACATCGGCAACATTCTCAAGTGCCGCCCGCCGGGAAACCGCGACCCGATCCCTTCGGAGGTCGAACAGTGTGAACCGCACCTGGTCAAGCAGCTTCAGTTGTTGCAGCCGAAATTGATCGTATCACTGGGACGCATCGCAGCCCAGACCCTGCTAAGAACCAGTGCGCCCCTTTCCAAATTGAGGACGAGAGTCCACGATTATCACGGGATTCCGCTGATGGTCACCTTCCACCCGGCGGCGTTGTTGCGCAACCCGCAATGGAAACGGCCGACCTGGGAGGACGTGCAAAAGATGAAAAAGCTCCTCGACGAGCTACGCGCAAAAAGCTGACAAACCGCCGCCTGCCTGAGTACGTTAGAACACTGGCTGGATGGGATGGAGATGAACGAACGAGATCGAAATACGAGGTATGGCGACAACGGCGGGGAGCGCCCTGTCAAGGTCCCGCCGAGCGATTACCAGGCCGAACAGGCTGTGCTCGGCGCAATCCTGCTCGACTCCACCGCGTTTGCCAAGGCCAATGAATTCGTGCACGACGGGTCCTTCTATTGGGAAAAGCACGCGAGGATCTTCCGCGTGATGCACCACCTGTTCGATGACAGCCGTCCCACCGACCTGGTCACCGTCTCCGCTGAACTGAAAGCTGCCGAGCAGCTTGAGAACGTGGGCGGCGACTACTATCTGACCGAGCTTTCCGAGGCGGTGCCATTCCCGCGGAATGTCGACTATTACGCGAGAATCGTCAAGGAAAAGTATCTGCTCCGCGAAGTGTCTGCGGTTTCCGAAGAGATCGGGGAGCGGGTGTACGATCCGGCCGCCGAGCCCGAAGAGTTGCTCGACTGGACTCTCGGACGCTATTTCGACCTGCAGCGCCACAATGAGCGGTCGGGCTATCGCGGACTCGACCACATCTCCCAGGACGCGATGGAAGAGATCGAACGGATCGCCCAGCGCAAGGGATCGTTGACGGGCATCGGTTCAGGATTTCCGCGCCTGGACGAAATGACCGGCGGCTTTCAGACCAGCGACCTGATCGTTCTCGCGGCGCGGCCGTCGATGGGCAAAACCGCGCTGGCGCTCTGTTTCGCGTTCAACGCCTCGCGGATCCACAAGATTCCCGTCGGCGTCATCAGTCTCGAAATGAGCGCCAAGCAGATCGCGATGAGGTTGATGAGTCTTGAGTCGCATGTGCCTCTCTACAAAATCCGCACGGCGAAAGGCACCGACGAGGAGTGGATGCGGATCGGTCGCGCGACTTCGAACCTCGCACAATTGCCGATTTTCATCGACGATACGCCCAGCCAGACGATCACCGATGTGCGCGCCAGGGCAAGACTGCTGCGCAGCCAGCACAAGTGCGGGATGATCATCCTCGACTACTTGCAGCTGATGCAGCCTCCTTCGGGCGCCGAGAACCAGCAGCAGGCGATCGCGCAGATCAGCAGGCAGCTGAAGGGATTGTCGAAGGAGCTCGAGGTCCCCGTCGTCGCCCTCTCCCAGCTATCACGAGCGGTCGAGACACGGGGCGGTTCGAAGCGCCCGATCCTGTCCGACCTGCGCGATTCCGGCGCCATCGAGCAGGACGCGGACGTGGTCATGTTCGTCTACCGCCAGGCTTATTATGACCGCCTCGAAAGGAAGCCGGAGGAAATCGATGCCGGGCCCGTCGACAACACTTCTGAGGTTATCGTCGCAAAGCAGCGGAATGGCCCCACGGGAACCGTAAAACTCGTTTTCCGCCCCGAATTCACCGAATTCGCCAACCTCGAAGCGAGCGAAGCCGGCGACGAAGTGCCTGAAGATATTGGAAGTGAGGTGCCCTTCTAGGATGGCCACTGCGGAGGTCAAGACGACCGGCGAGGAACGCTTCGCCACCGATGACCAGCTGCCGGACGGGATTCTCACCCGCTGGCAGGAGGTGGTCGCAACGCTGCACCTGCCGAAGAACGATCCCTTTCACGAGCACTTGGATCGCGCCCTCCGCTTCGCCGCACGAGCGCATGAAGGGCAGACCCGCCTCACCGGCGAACCCTACATCACGCACCCGGTGGAAGTTGCGGCGATCCTCGCCGAACTCCACGTCGATCACGTCACCCTGATCGGTGCACTGCTGCACGACGTCATCGAGGACACCGGCGTCGAGGTGGACGATGTCGCAAAGACCTTCGGCCCCGTCGTCGGACTGCTCGTCGAGGGGATGACGAAACTCTCCTCGCTCCGCTACGAGAGCAAGACAAACGAAGACCGCCAGGCGGAATACTTCCGCAAGATGCTGCTCTCGATGGCGCAGGACATGCGCGTGATCCTGATCAAGCTCGCCGATCGGCTGCACAACATGCGCACCCTCGACGCGATGCCGCCGAAAAGCCGCAAACGGATTGCCGAGGAGACGCTCGAGGTCTACGCGCCGCTCGCTCACCGCTTTGGCGTTGGCCGCATCAAGTGGGAGCTCGAAGACCTGGCGCTGAAGGTCGTCGATGAATCCGCCTACCGCAAAATCGCTGAGCGCGTCAACATGCGCCGCGACGAGCGGGAGCGGGCGCTCAAGAAGTTTATCAGCCCCCTCCAGAAACGGCTCGAAGAGGAGAAAATCGAGGCGAACATCGCCGGCCGCGCGAAGCATTTCTTCAGCATCTACAACAAGATCAAACGGCGCGGAAAGAGCTTCGAGGAGATTCTCGACCTGCTTGCCGTGCGCATCATCGTCACCTCCATCAGCGACTGCTACCGCACCCTGGGCGTCGTGCACAGTGTCTACAAACCGATCCTCGAGCGGTTCAGCGATTACATCGCGATGCCCAAGGCGAACATGTACCAGTCGCTGCACACCAAGGTGATCGACAGCGAGGGACGCGTCGTCGAGGTGCAGATACGCACCCGCGATATGGACCTCGTTGCCGAAGTGGGCATCGCCGCGCACTGGCAGTACAAGGAGGGGGGAGACGGCACCGCCAACAAGGAAGCCCTCTCGGATTACTACCTCTGGCTGCGTCAATTGATCGAGGGCTCTAAGGAGGAGTCGTCCAGCGAAGAGTTCATGCGCACGCTAAAGGTGAACCTGTTCACCGACGAGGTGTTCGTCTTCACTCCGCGCGGACGTTTGATCCAGCTTCCCATCGGAAGCACGCCGATCGATTTCGCCTTTGCCGTGCACACCGACGTCGGCCTCACCACGCTCGGCGCCAAGGTCAACGGGAAGATGGCGCCCCTCGAGTACCGTCTCAAGAACGGCGATACGGTCGAGATCCTGACGAGCAATGCGGCGAAACCGCGCGTCGACTGGCTACGCATCGTGAACACTCACCGGGCACGTAGCAAGATCAAGCGGTATTTCCGCCAGGCGCACTTCGACGAATCCGTCCGGCTCGGCGAGGAGATGCTGAAACGCGAGCTGACACGCCTCCGGAAGAAGATGACTTCGCAGGAATTAAGCGAGCTCGCGGACCGTCTCGGACACGAATCTCTTGAGAGCCTCTTTGCGGCGGTCGGGGCCGGAGACCTCTCGACTCGCGCTGTGCTCTCTAAAATCGAGGGACTCGAGAAAAGGGAGCAGGAGCCCGAACAGAAAAAGACACGGTTCTTCGCCGGGGCGCGCAAAGAGATGGTCGGAGTCCGCGTCAAAGGCGCCGACAATCTGATGATCAGTTTTGGCAATTGCTGCAATCCGCTCCCGGGAGACCGCATTATCGGGTACATCAGCAAGGGGAGAGGCATCCTCGTTCACCGGACGGATTGTCCCAATATTGCGGACCTTACGAAGGACAAAGAACGCCTCGTCGAGGTGGAATGGGATGTCAGCCCGCAGGATCGGTTCAACGCGCGGCTGCGCATCGTAACCGAAGATCGGCCAAACTTACTCCGTGATATTGCTGAAGTTATCAGCAAATTGGACGTCACTGTTCTGGAACTTAACCTGCGCACGGAAGGCTCGATCGGGGTTGGTACGGTGGTGATCAACGTGCGCTCGCTCTCCCATCTGACGCGTCTCCGCAACAAGATCGCCAAGCTTAAAGGAGTTGTGCAGGTGGAACGCGTGGGAGTTGCCGACGTCGCAGAGCGAGTGTTATAATTAAAACGTTGACGATCTAAGATTTAGGTCGTCCGAAAGCGCACCGGACATCGCCCGACCGACCTGGGAGGAAACCCGATGAAGACCTACATCAAAAAAGATGTGGTTGAGCGCGTTATCGAGAAGACCGGCGAAAAGCCGGAAATTGTCGCCCGCGTGACTAACGAAATCTTCAACAGTCTGCGTGAGATCATGACGGGCGACGACATCGAGCTTCGTATTGAAATCCGTGATTTTGGTGTCTTTGAAGTGAAGAAGACGAAGCCGAAACCGAAGGCGCGTAATCCGAAGACGAACGACATCATCTACGTGCCGGCACGCCGCAAGACGCACTTCAAACCGGGCAAGCTTCTGAAGCAGGCGCTGAAGGTTCCGATCTCCGAACTCGAACGGGCCGAGCAGCCGCAGGAGTCGATGCAGCAGTCCGAACCCGAACCGCCGCCCGCGCCGCCGCCGATGCAGGAAGGGTACTGACGACCTTCAGGAGTGACTACGCTCGATGACGCGCATCCTTGCCCTCGACTGGGGAACGGTTCGAGTCGGCGCGGCACTCTCCGATCCACTCGGAAAGATCGCCTCTCCCTACGAAACGTTTCCGGCCAAACCCCAGGTTGAGTTGGTCCGGCGCATTCGGGAAACGGTCGAGAAGGAGCACGTTGAGCGCATCATCGTCGGGTTGCCCCTGAACATGGATGGCAGCGAAGGATCGAGTGCGGCGAGCGCGAGGGCGTTCGCAGAAGATGTTCGGCGAGATCTCGCGATCCCTGTTGAAATGGTTGATGAGCGGCTTTCGAGTTTTGAAGCGGAATACAGACTGCGAGCAATTGGGCGAAAGCCCAGCCGGGACAAGGGGAGGGTGGACCGGGCTGCGGCGGCCATATTGTTGCAGGAGTATCTGGATCAACACGCCAGCGGATCCTGAGATTCGGATGGCGTTTTTCGTGCCCCGGGGTTGAACGATGAGTGCTACACCGCAGGGAAAGATCGAACCACTTCCTTCCAACCGTCCGGTGCGGGTGGCAGTGATCGGCATGGGGCACGCCGCCCAGCTGATTCATCTACCGATCCTCACGGAAATGGAGTCCGTGGAGCTCGTCGCACTCGCGGATCTCGAGGGGTACAAGCTCGCCAAGGTCGCCGACCGCTACAAGGTCCCCGGTTACGTTGACAGCGAGGTCCTGCTCCAGAAGCAGCAGCCAGACGTCGTCTACGTCTGCGCTCCCACGATCAACCATTTGCCGCTGGCGTTGACGGCGCTGCAGGCCGGCTCACACGTCATCGTGGAAAAACCGGTCGCGAGAACGCTCGAGGAATCGCGCCGCCTGCAGGAAGCCGCCCACTCGGCGGGGAAGCACGTTTTCGTCGCCATGAACCAGCGCTTCCGCCAGGATGTGGAAGTCCTGCGGAATTTCCTGCTCTCGGGAGAGCTCGGCGACATCTGGAGGGTGCGCACCGGCTGGCTCAAGCGGTTCGGCGCCTGGGACCGCAGCCCCTGGCTGGACAAGAAAAGCATCAGCGGTGGGGGAGTGCTGCTCGACCTGGGGATCCAGCTGCTCGACGTGGTGCTCTACCTGCTCGATTACCCGGTGTTGACTCGGACCGTGGCGTACATGCATCACCAGAACCTGAACAAAGAGGTGGAAGACACACTGACAACCTCGCTCACGTTCGAGAACGGCACCCTTGTCCACCTCGACTGTTCCTGGGGCATCATGGCGGAGCGAAACACCGCCTACACCTGGTTCGAGGGGACAAAAGCGTCCGCCACGCTGAATCCGCTGGTGCTGCACAAGGTGCTGCAGGACGAACTCGTCACCGTCCGGCCCGTCAAGTCGGCCGACCCCCTCGACCTCTACCAGGCTTCGTTCGAATCCCAGACTCACCATTTCATGGCTGCCCTGCGCGGCGAGCGGCCGCCGGTTTCCACGGTCGACGAAGCGGTGAAGGTGATGGAGGTCGTGGACCGGATTTATGCAAGCGCTTCCGCCGGGAAAGAGATTTCCTGAGATGGCTTCTCGCCGATCCCGCCTCCTCTGGGTGCTGTTCTCGGGCGTGTTGCTCGCGCTCTCGATGCCGCCCATACCCCTCGGTTTTCTCGCCTGGTTCGCGCTGATTCCGCTCCTGCTTGCATTGGAGAAAAGTGAGAGTTGGGGGGAGGGGTACCTGCTTGGATTTCTCTTCGGCGCTGTCTACCTGCTCGGCACGATTCACTGGATCGCCTGGAACACCGGCACGAACATCTTCTTTCGCCTCGCGTCGATGCTCGGCGCGGTGCTCCTGATGTCGAGCACGCTGGGGCTGTTTATCCTGCTGCACCGCCGCCTCGTTTTTTCCTGGGGGCGGATCGCACACTTCCTCTTTCCGATTGTCTGGGTGGGTTGGGAAGCGCTCTGGCACCATACCGAATTCGCCTTTCCCTGGCCGCTGCTGGCACTCTCGCAAGCGCGCTACCTCTCCGTGATTCAGCTCGCCGCGGTGGGCGGAACGGCCACGGTCGGTCTTTGGGTCGCGGCGGTCAACGGCGTGATTGCCGCGGGGCGGTCGCGGAGGTTGACCGGAGTGGTGGTTATTCTGATGGTTGTTTCGGTCTTGATCGGCGGCTATTTCCGGCTCTTCCACCTCGACATGATCCTCGCCCGGAATCAACTGGGCAGGATTGCGCTCGTGCAGGGAAATGTCGAAGCTGCGCTGAAGTGGGATCTCGGCCCGGAGTACAGCCTCGACGCGTATCTTAACCAGACGCGCGATGTCGCCCGCCAGGATGTGGATCTGATTGTTTGGCCGGAAACCGCGATGCCGGTGTTCGTCCAGCAGTCCACCCGGTGGAGGCGCTTTTTCCAGGCGTTCGTCGACAGCCTCGGCATCCCCCTGATCACCGGAGGGCGTTACACCGATTTCAGCGACGGCGGGCGCATACCCTACAATCCCGCTTTCTTGATCCGGCCCGGCGGCATGGGCGTGATGGAACGGTACGAAAAGGTGTACCTGGTGCCGTTCGGGGAACGGGTGCCGCTGCAGAAGCTGATCCCTGCGCTTGGACGGCTGAACCTCGGACAGGCGGAGTTCGCCCCCGGCAAAGACGCCGTGGTCTGGTCGATTACCGGACGCAGCGGAACGTTTCGGGTTGCGCCCAACATCTGCTTCGAGTCCATCTTTCCGCGGCACCTGCAACGCTCGGTGCAGCTCGGCGCCGAGGTGCAGCTGAACCTGACCAACGACGGCTGGTACATCGGCACCGCGGGAACACGCCAGCACCTGATGTTGAGCCGGATCAGCGCGGTTGAAACCGGCCGCGCCGTCGTGCGTGCTACCAACACCGGGATTTCCGCGCTGATCTCCCCTTCCGGCAGGTTTCTCAAGCTGTTGCCCGAGGGGGTGCGGGGGACGATCGCGGACGATATCCCCGTTCCCGTGAACACTCCCTTCAACATCTGGGGGTGGAGGATTGGTGATTGGGTCTTGATCCTGTCGCTGATTTGTGGAGCGTTCGCTGTTGCCTGGAGCTGGAAGCGGCGGGATCGGAACGGGGCGGAGAAATGAAACCGATTGGGCTCGCTGCGTTTCTGCTGGCGTTGCTGGTTTCCACGGGAACCCTGGCGCAGTCTGTCCGCCAGCAGCCGGATTCGCTCGCGGCGACCGCACAGGATACTGCGGGGATCGCGGTGGATTCGACCCTGTCTCAGCCCGTCGCCGGCGGTGGAGACCGCGTGGTAACTGCCCCACAGACGGGGCGGATCGAACGCTATCTTGTCCCGGCCCTGATTACGGTGGTGGCGGGTGTCGTCACCTGGCTTCTGTTTACAGTTCGGAGTTCCTGATGCAGCGCGGATTTCGTTACCTGGCCGGCGTTCTGGTTCTGATCACCACTGCAACCCTGTTTTTCTCGGGATGCGGCGGCGCGCGGCGCTATGAAGAATTGCCGATGGACGCATCCTGGGCCAGGATCAGAAATTATTACGATCGCGAAAAGTACCTCAACGCCATCGACCGGCTCGAAGTCTTTCTCATCAACTATTCCGGCTCGGCGCTGGCTGACTCCGCACAATTCCTGCTCGCCGAGTGCCATTTCAACATCAAGGAATACATCATCTCCTCCAGCGAATACGAGAAGCTGACCCAGCAGTATCCGCAGAGTAACCTGGCGGCGGAAGCCGAGTACAAGCGGGGAGTAAGCTACTTTCGGCTCGCGCCCAAGTACGCCCTCGACCAGACGTATACGAATAAGGCGATCGAAACGCTCCAGTTGTTCATCGAAGACTACCCGGATTCTCCGTTGGTCTCCAGCGCTGAGCAGTTGATCGCCCGGGCGCGCAACAAATTGGCGCGGAAGCAGTACGCGAGTGGCCGCCTGTACCACCGCATGGGCGAATACGCCTCCGCGCGGATCTACTACGACCTCGTGCTCGAAAATTATTACGATACCAAGTACGCCCCCGACGCCCAGTTCTACAAGGCGGTGACCTTCGAAAAAAGCAAGGACTGGCAGAACGCGATACGCGAATACCAGCTATTCCTGCAGAAATACCCGGGCAACGATATGGAAACGCGGGCGCTGGAAGGGTTGAATCGCGCCCGCAACCGCAAGATGGAAGAGGAAGAACTCGCACGGGAGAGTGGGTGAATCCCGGCACAGGGAACAAGGCGGGCTCCTCACCGCGGACGGTGGGGCTGTTGGGGGGCACCTTCGACCCTCCCACCGTTGCCCATCTGGTCGTCGCAGACTGGGTCCGCCAGGAACTCGGTCTTGAGCAGGTCTGGTTCATCCCTGCCCACCTCAATCCACTGAAAATGGACCGTGAGATCACCTCCGATGAGCTGCGCCTTGAGATGGTCCGGGCCGCAATCGCCGGGTTCGACGCCTTTCGGGTGAAAACCCTTGAGCTGGAGCGGGGTGGTGCGAGTTTCACTATCGACACCCTGCGGACGCTGCAGCAGGACCATCCCGCCACAGCGTTCCACCTCGTTCTCGGGTCGGATGCCTTCCTGCAAATGCAGGCTTGGAAAGAAGTTGGCGAGATCTTCAAGCGCGCTGAGGTGGTTGTTGTCACCCGCCCGAAAGTCGATCTTTCCGCCGTCGCCGAAGACCTGCTCGATCGAGTGAAGTTCTTGGATATACCGGAGATAGCGATCTCTTCGACGCTTGTTCGGGAACGTGTCCGCGAGGGGTGGGATGTGCGCGCGCTCGTTCCTGGAGGAGTCGCGGAAATCATCGCCCGCCACGGCCTCTACCGTCCCTGATCCATCCTCTGTCCGCTCCGGGCAATTCCCTCCGCTCGGGCAGGGCAGTCTCTGCCGACAGCACCGTTCCCCGCACTGGAATAGCGCGTCTAACTGCCCTATTCACAAATTGATACCCCGTTCCACGCCTTGGCACGCTGGTTGCTTTTCATCCCGCGAATGCTCTCGAAGGAGACCGCCATGCTACGGCAGATTCTCTACTCCAATACGAATATGCCGCTCTACAAAAACGCGCTGGACGCCTATACAGAACGCCAGCGCGCCGTGGCGTCGAACATCGCGAACGCCTCGACGCCGAAATATGAAGCGAGGCGGGTGAGCTTCGAGAAGCGGCTCAGCGAGGCCCTGGGAAGGCCGAACGAGCCGATGCAGGCTACGGACAAACACCACATGCCCCTGAAAACGGACCCGGCGAAGGTTCGGCCCCTCGTCGTCAAGGATGACCCTGCGTCACCGGCGACCGGGATCAACGGAGTCGATGTGGAACGTGAGATGGGCCGGCTGGCCACGACTCAGCTGCAATACGACATGACAGCAAAAAGCGCCAGGTGGATCTTTGAACAGATCCGCACCCTGGCCAAGCTGCCGTAAGGAGGCCGCGATGAAGATCCGCGGAATCTTCACATCCATCGACATCAGCGCCACGGGTCTTTCCGCGCAGCGCCAGCGGATGGATGCGATAGCTGAAAACATCGCAAACGTCAATACCACTCGCACCCCCGGAGGCGGACCCTACAAACGCCGTATTTCCGTTTTCACCGAACAACCTGCCGAAGCGACGACTCTTCACCTGCAGAAAGATCCACCGACGCGAATGACAATGGAGAGCACGTCGCGCGGACACCTCAAGCCCTTCGAGAGGTACATGAAAGAAAGCCAGTTTTCCGGCGTCAGACGCAAAGAAATACGGGACAACACGACGCCGGAATACTATTACGATCCCCAGCACCCGGACGCCAACGAGTTCGGGTACGTGGCGAAACCGAAAATCAACATCATCACCGAAATGGTGGATATGATCGCGGCGACACGCAATTATGAGGCGAACGTTTCAGCCATCGAGTCGGCAAAGCAGATGGCGAAAAAGGCGATGGAGATTTAAACTTTGATCGAGGCGATGCGTGCAAATTGATCCAAAACTGGAGCGCCTGACCGCATTAATCGCACAGAAACGGGCTCAACAGCACCTCGGGCCTCAACCCGGGACTGTTGGGCGTCCGGGCAATCCACGTTTCGCCGACGCCGCAAACAGGGTTCAATTGGCCCGTGAGGGCCGTTGGACTCCAGGTCAGAGTCAAGATATACAACGAGATAAAAGAACTGATTTGGCGCGTCTCGCGTCTCTTCGCACTGCCACCCATGTACGGGCCATCTCCTCGTCTCAGGGGCCTCAACCGAGCGACCAGTTGACGCCGGTCCATGGATCGGGGCACCTTTATGCGGAAGAGACTCCCCGGCCACTTTCAGCCAGCGCGCCGCACCTCGGACGCAACTTCGATACCTACGCCTGACGAATGGGACCGGAAAGACCGGTCCCCGCAAGGAGGAGTGATGGCGGATATATCGAGAATCGGACTCAGGCCCGGACAGCTCCCCAGCGAGCTGCCGAAACGCCCGGATTCCACGAAAAAGAGCGAAGGTCCGTCCTTCGGCGACACCCTGAAGGGACTCATCGGCGATGTCGACAAGATGCAGAAAACCGCCGAGGAGACGACCAAACGGATGCTCACCGGCGAAATTGAGGATGTCCATCAGGTAATGGTGGCGATGGAAGAGGCGCAAACCTCGTTCCAGCTGATGATGGAGATCCGCAATAAGATCGTCGATGCTTACAAAGAAGTTATGCGGATGCAGGTGTAAACCATGGCCAACATGTTCGGAACTATCGGCGAACGTTTCGCGAACGTTTTCGCCAACATGTCCTCCAGCCAGAAGCTGACGCTGATCATTGTCGTCGTCGTCGGCCTCGCGGGGATTATCGGTGTCGTCCATTGGGCGAGCAGCCCCGATTATGTTCCCCTGTTTTCGAATCTGCCCCCCGCGGACGCCGGCAAAATCGTCGACTGGCTCACCGACAACAAGATCCCCTACAGGCTGGAGCAGAATGGAAGTCGCATCCTCGTGCCGCGCGGAAACCAGTACGACGCCCGCATCAAACTCGCCCAGGAAGGGTTGCCCAACCAGCACAACACCGGATATGAAATCTTCGACAAGACCAACCTGGGGATGAGCGAGTTCGTGCAGAAACTCAACTTCCGTCGTGCGCTCGAAGGAGAACTTGCGCGGACCATCGAAACCCTGGACCAGGTCACCGAGGCACGCGTCCACATCGTCATCCCGGAACCGGCACTGTTCCGTGAGAAGGAAAAACCGCCCACGGCCTCCGTCGCCCTGAAATTGAACAACAAATTGACGGAAAATCAGGTTACCGGCATCAGCCACCTGATCGCCTCTTCCGTGGAGGGTCTCGAAACCGAGAACATCACCATCATCGACTCGCGCGGCAACGTGCTCACCAACCTCACCGAGAGCAATCCGATGATGGCGATGAGCACCACGCAGCTGCAGCTGAAGCAGAACATGGAACAGAACCTCACTGACAAGGTCGGCACGATGCTGGACAGGATGCTCGGGCCGGACAAATCGATCGTCCGCGTGGCTGTCGACCTGGACTTCACCCAGAGCGAAGTCTCCAGCGAGGTCTATGACCCGGATCAAACCGCGGTGAGATCCGAAGAGATCGTCGAAAACTCCCGGCAGCAGCAGGACCAGAACCAGGTCAATCCCGTCGACGCGACCCAGCCCCCGCTCGGACAGAGCGACGTCACAAACGAATCCAATACGATAACCAATTACGAAGTCTCGAAAACGACTACGAACACTTCGACGCAGGGAGGCGGGCTCAAGCGCATCTCTGCCTCGGTGGTCGTCGATGGCGTCTATGAACCCGCGACGACGGCGGGAGGCGGTCAGGGAGAGCTGCAATACCGGGACCGCACTCCCCAGGAATTGGACGCCATCCGGAATGTCGTCCAGGGGGCGCTCGGATTCGATGAAAACCGCGGCGACCAGATCTCGGTGATCACGATGGCCTTCCAGGAGCCCGCGGATGTGATCCCCAAACCTTCCCTCTGGGAATGGCTGCGCACCAACGGGATGAGCATCCTGCGCAACGTGCTGCTCGGTGGCGCGGTCCTCGGCCTGCTGTTCTACCTGCGCAACCTGCTGCAGCGGACCGGTCAGGCGGCCCGGGAATCCTGGGAGCGGCGTTTGGCCGCCCTCCCGACCGGCCGTGGCGCCCTGCCGGGCGCAATCGGCGGAGTAGAGGAGCGCCTCGCTTTGCCCGACATCGACAGTGAGCTGCCGCCCGAGGTGATGGAGGCGAATCAGCTTCAGGAACAAATCATCGACTTCGCAACGGAAAAACCGGAGGTGGCCGCACGTCTGTTGAAGACGTGGCTGGTGGAAACGCCGAGCTAAGGAGCTGACAGTGAACAGAGCAAAATCGTCAGTAGAGAAAATGCCGGGGATGAAAAAGGCTGCGATCTTCATGGTCGCCCTCGGCACCCAGCCTTCGGCGGAGATCTACAAGTATCTTTCCGAGGCGGAAGTCGAACGTCTGACCCGCGAAATCGCGAGGCTCGAGGGCGTGCCCAGCAGCGTCCTGCACGAGGTGAATCAGGAATTCCACCAGATGATCCTCGCCCAGCAGTACATCGCCGCGGGCGGCCTCAATTACGCCCAGGAAGTGCTCGAGGCGGCGCTCGGCGAAGCCAAGGCGCTGGAGATCATCAAACGCGTCCAGCGCGCCCTCCAGGTCAAGGGATTCAACGTGCTGCAGAACGTCGATACGAACCAGCTGCTCGCGTTCCTGCAGAAAGAGCACCCGCAGACGATCGCTCTCGTGCTCACCCAGTTGAACCCGGTGCAGGCGGCGAACGTGCTCACCGATCTCTCTCCCCAATTGCAGGTGGACGTGATGTACCGCCTCGCCCAGATGGAGAGGGTCAGCCCGGAAACGATCAACGCCGTCGAGCGCGTGCTCGAATCCCGCATCGACTTCACCAGCAGCGCGAGCAAACTGGGCGGCATTCAGACCGCCGCGGACATCCTCAACCTCGTCGGCCAGCGATTCGAAAAGAACATCCTCGCCGGCATCGCAAAGGAAAATCCGGATCTCGCGGCCGAAATCAAGAACCTGATGTTCGTGTTCGAGGACATGATCAATCTCGACGACCGGTCGATTCAGAAGGTCCTGCGCGAGGTGGACAACAAGGAGCTGGCTTTGGGCCTGAAGGCCGCCAGCGAAGAGCTCAAGTCGAAAATCCTTGCCAATATGTCCCGCCGCGCCGCGGAGATGGTCGAAGAAGAGTTGTCCTACATGGGTCCTGTGCGGCTGCGTGAGGTCGAGGAGGTGCAGCAGCGGATCATCGATGTTATCCGCCGCCTCGAGGATGAAGGCCAGATCGTCATTGGCCACGGCGCTGCGGAGGAGCAGATGGTGTAGCGATGAACACCTACTTCAATCCTGGACAGAAGAATCGCGATCGTGAAAAGATGTCGCGCGATCGAAAAGAGAGATCGGTGCCGAAGGCCAAGGTGATTCACGGCGGCATCGAGATCGAGGACAACTCCGAGGAAATCCGCCGTCTCCTCGAAAGCTTGGTGCCTCAGGCTGTGGTCCGCGGCAAGGTCAACCTGAATGACTCATCGGAGAAAAAGGGGGTCGATCTCAGCTATGCGCCCGAGCAGTACGGGCTCGGCAGGATTGAAACGCTGGAGGAGATGCGGCTGCGCCACCGCGCCGAAATCGAAGCTTTACAATCGGAGATGGAACGCCGCGTGAAGGAAAGTCACGACAAGGGATTCGCCGAGGGCCGTTCGCAGGGCCACGAGGAAGGTGTCGGCGAGGTGAAGGCGGAGTTCGAAAAACACGTCGAACTGCTCGTTTCGATGATTCAATCGGTTGCGGATGCGACGAAGCGTTATTTCTCCGACGTCGAGCAGCGGCTGGTCGATTTTGCCCTCCATATTGCCCGCAGGGTTGTAGGCGACGCCGCCGATCAACACCGCGACGTCGCCGTCAAACTCGCCGGCGAAGCGATCCGGCAGGCGACGGATCGGACAAAGGTTGTGCTCCGCTGCAACCCGCGAGACGTCGAAACCTTGAAGGCCGCC
>Ga0315555_1001793_pt1 | contig 15453 bp, 23 predicted proteins | sample SalMarSW160380MG_FD_202113 | JGI IMG/M metagenome (GOLD analysis project Ga0315555, IMG submission 202113) | Salt marsh sediment microbial communities from the Plum Island Ecosystem LTER, Massachusetts, United States - Salt Marsh Sediment SW1603-80 ... | reverse complement strand
GTGATGTTCTTGCAGAGCAGGTTATATCATAGGTGGAGAGATAACAGCATCAAATAGCATATTTCCTTGAGGGAGGACTCCTCATTACCCTGCTACAGGGCTATGGTACAACCGGTTTGGATATTCAATGATGATTTCTCTCTGAGAACCTCTTGTCTGGCATCTAGCGCCGTTTCTGAGGCGTAGTTGCTCTATATCGCTAATCTTGGTCAGTTGCTCTCGAGCAAGCTCATATGCTGGCTCAAGGTCGTATCCATCGTAATAGCTTTCCGTGGGCAATTCCCTACTTCTCCTCCGACAGCCAAGTCAGCCAACACTTTTTGTCTAAGGCGGTAGCAACAGCTTAACTAGAGGCTCCTCCGTCTTTTGCCCTTATCTGTTTTTTAAAGAATTCCTCCAGCTTGCTTTTTATCTGCCGAGCCACCATAGCACTCCTGGGTGCTGAATGGTAAACATTACTACCCTGAGCGTCGGCACGAAGCAAATCGGGGTCAAAATCCATAAAACTTAGGATTTCGTAATCAGGCAGGTGCTCCTCGATAAATTGATGTGCTGATTCGTTGTTCGTCTTAGAGGCGACTATGAAGCAATGCCTTACCCCCAGACCAGAGGCATATTTTCTGACTGCCCGGGCGGTCTGAAAACTACGCTGCCCCGGTTCAACCACAATTATGAAAGCATCCACCCCTTGAGCTGTTCCCCGGCCCAGGTGTTCTACCCCGGCATCCATGTCCAGAATTAGAAGCTCGTCCTGCCCAAGGATCAGATGGGTGAACAATGCTTTCAGCATGGCGCTCTCGGGGCAGACGCAACCTGCAAGCGGACCTTTGATCGTCCCCATAACCAGAAGCCTGATTCCCTCCCACTCCACAGAGAAGCGATCTGGAATATCATCAACCTTTGGATTTAGGCGGAAGAAGCTGCCAATAGTGCCTGGCTGGGCTCCGGTACGCTCATAGATCAGGTCTCCCATTTCAACGATGGGGGTAATGCCCTCAGCTAATTCCGGCGGAATACCCAAGGCGGAGGCCATGTTACCATCTGGGTCAGCGTCAGCTATGATGACTCTGTAACCGCTCTCCGCGTAAGCCATACCCAGGAGCGCTGCCAGTGTGGTTTTTCCCACGCCCCCTTTCCCTGAGATAGCTATCTTCATTGGCTTCTACTCCTCTTAAATTATTTCATCAGCCATCTTGCGAAAGACTCCTTTTTCTTTCCTTTCTCTGTAAATAGCGATGGATTAAGCTCATAGATGGGTGTTCCTGCTCGGGACACTTCAGCGAGTGAACCCAGCTTCGGACTCATCACCCCGCTGCCTTTGAGCTCAGCTATCAGGCCATCGACCCTATCCCCCAAGCCCAATTCATTGCACACCGTCTTTATCTGACTTGCAGTAATTCTGTGGTCCTTTGCCTGCTTCTCTAGCCGTGCAACCATTTTTGGTATTTGCTCCCAGTTTGGTTCACCCATGTCCCTGAAAAGCTCAGCTAAGGCGTGTCCTTCTTCCCAACGTCCATAATTATTGTGGTATCCAACAAAACCGCGAGTACTCTTTCCAAAAACTGTTACTCGTTGCATAGATACGTAACTGGCTCGCTAGTTATCGGTCAAGAGATGGGCATCTATCCTGATGAAACTTTATTGGCGAGTTCGCACTGCATGCCTAACCATATTTCTTCAGCAATTCCTCCGCCTGTTTTAGCAGTTCCTCGGGGTTTACCGGCTTCTGAACATACCCATCAGCTTCCGTGGTTACCCCTGCTGAAAGCGGGATATTCGTCTTTCCTATGCCACGGGGGAATACAGTTAGCAGCAACACCGGAATCTTAGAGAAAAAGTGGTAATGGGGATTCTCCTTAAGTTCTTTGCAAACTGCAAACCCGTCCTTTCCGGGCATAACCACATCCAAGATAATCAAATCGGGCCTTTCCTCTACCACTTTCTTTAAGCCATCATCCCCATTATATGCGGTAATGACCTGGTATTTGCTCTCTAGGACGGTCTTTGTTGCCTCTACAAAATCAAGGTCATCATCAACGAGAAGCACCTTAACCTGCTTTTGCATCACTTTTTTCTCCTTTCCACTGTCCTAATCCACCGTGCCAAAACTCAGGGTTATGTCCTCTTCTGCAAAAGTTTCTCTACTCGAGTAACCAAAGTATGGGGATCGATCGGCTTATCCAGATAATCATCCACATTGAGCTGCAACCCTGTTTCTAGCTCGTATCTCCGACGGCTAGCATCCTCTCTTACTGAGGTCAAAATCAGGATTGGTATATTGCTATACTTGGACCGCCTGGGATCTTGAAGTTCCTTCAAAACAACAAACCCGTCCATCCTAGGCATTAAAAGATCCAGGATTATCAAATCTGGTTTTTCCTCCCGCAGTTTTTCTAAGCCCTCCTCACCGTCGCAAGCAGTAACCACCTGGTAGGAATGAGCCTTCAGAACGGCACATATCGCTTCCAGGATGTCAGGGTCATCGTCCACAGCCAATATCTTTGCTTGCTTTTGCATTTTACCTCCTATATCAATGGTCGAGGTAGTAATCCCGCCTTTTCCACGATCGTTGGTACGATATCCTCCCAAGCCACTGCCATTATATGGATACCGTGAACACCGGGTATGTCCTTAATCTGCTCTATTATCTCAAGGCATATCTTTAATCCTTCTTCGCGGGTATCCTTAGCGTCCTCCATCCTGGTGACTATCTCGTCCGGGACGCTTACCCCTGGGACGTTGTCCCGCATATAACGGGCCATCCCCGCCGATCTGATCGGTATTACCCCGGCTAGGATATGTATCTTCTTGTCCAGCCCTCGATCTGTTACCATTTCCATCCATTTGGTGAACTTGCCGACATCGAAAATGGCTTGGGCCTGGATGAAATCCGCCCCAGCCTTTACCTTCTTGACTAATCTCAGGACCCGGTATTCAAAGGGATCAGCATAGGGATTCTCCGCAGCCCCAATGAACAGTGGCACCTCTCCCGAAATCTTTTCTCCAGAAAGGAATTTCTTCTCGTCTCGCATTTGTCTCAACATTTGAATAAGTTGAATGGAATCCAGGTCAAAGACGCCTTTGGCGGAAGGATGATCACCGAACTTCTGGTGGTCACCAGTTAAACAAAGCACATTCCCAATGCCTAGCGCTATCGCCCCTAAGATATCGCTTTGAAGGGCAATCCTGTTTCTGTCACGGCAAACCATTTGTATTACCGGGTCAACCCCCAGTTGTTTCAAGAGGATACAGCCACTAATGCTTGACATTCGAACAATGGCGGTCTGGTTATCAGTTACATTCAATGCGTCACAAGAAGCCTTGAGCAACTCACCCTTTCTTTGGATGACACTTGGTACAGCCCCTCTTGGGGGACCTGCTTCAGCGGTTACCGCAAAGCCCCCGCTTTCTAAGACCTTCTCTAGGTTGGTTCCTGCTTTCATGACCTTGTCACTCTTCCCTCCTCTCAATCTGGGTTATAGCTATGTTTTTAGGCAAAGTGAAAGAGAATTTGCTTCCTATTCCACTTTCGGGGCAAGGGCTTTCCACCCAGATCTTGCCACCATGGGCTTCAACAATCCTCTTGGCTATGGAGAGTCCTAAGCCAGCTCCTTTTGAGTCCAGCCTGATACCTCGATAAAAGTCATCAAATATCCTGGGCAGTTCTTCAGATGAGATGCCAATGCCTGTATCCATAACCTCCACCAGAATATGGCCATCTTCCTCTCTTACTTTAAGAGTTACTGTTCCCCCTTCATAGGTAAACTTAACTGCATTGCCCAGCAGATTGGTAAACACCTGCTGTAGGCGATCCGAGGCAGCGGGGATGAGGGGCAACTCCTTGGACACCTCGACCTCCAGTTGCATCCCTTTTTCTTCAGCTAGAGGCTGGATGATTCCCCTGGTGCTTTCCACCACTTTAAGCAGAGACGTTGCCTCCATCTTTAACTCTCTGGCGCCGATGCGGGAAATGTCCAAGATATTATCAATTAGATTTAGGAGCCCTGTTATCCTATCACTACTTCTTAATAGCATATTCTTTTGTTTTTCGGTGATTTCTCCAGCATAGCCATCGAGCATAACTTGATGATAGCTTTCAACGGCAGCCAAGGGAGCTTTTAGGTCATGTGAAGCTATGGATAAAATGTGCGCTAGCGTGTTCCCACTAAGTTGGAACCTGGAGCGCCATATGCTGGCAAGCCTTCGCATAATGGTGTATCCAGCATAGACATTCTCTTCCAAGAAGTGGCAGAGTTTTTCCCCATTGAAAGCAAGAACCTTGGTTTTTTCGATGCACCTTGCCGACGCAGTACACATTTGTGTCTCACAGATCGCTGAGCAGCCCAAAGTGGCTCCCTTGGTTATTACATCAATTGTTCCCCGTCTCCCTGGGCCAGATCCAAGGCGAAGTGTTACCTCTAGAGCGACCCTTCCATCTTGAACGATGTAAAGCTCCTTCGCTTCATCGCCTTCCCTAAAAATGCTTGTACCTGGTTTGTAAACCTGCTCCCGGCATAGCTGTGATATCTTGTCTAGTTCGTCGCCGGTCAGTCCGCCAAATAGCTGGGATGTTGCTAAAGCTTGCTTAATAGACATAATAAGCTTTCCTCACCTTCCCCAAGCGGTTGCTGCTCAAATTATACAACTATAGCTTGCCAGTGCCTATAAAACTGCCTTTAATGCTTGTTGCAAAATGCGCAGACATTATCCTATCAATTCTATCATTCGAGGACAAGCGGACTGACTTCGATCTTGCGCGGCCTTTCCGTACGGCTCCAGTCCTTTGGTTCGATTATTTCTTCTAATTTCTCAAGTTCACCCAATTTGCTCAGCCGCTCAATGATCAATGTCCAGGCACAGTCACGCTCAGGGTCTACTTCACACTTACCATTCTCTGAACCTCCACATGGACCATTTAGTAATCCTTTAGGACACTGCGTCATCGGGCAAATGCCGGCGAACTGGCCAAGCAAGCACTCGCCGCACTGTATGCACTTCTCCCGAAATTTACTGGGGCCTCCACCCATATGCCCTATAGCATCATTTGCTGGATAGATAGGTTTCACCAACCCAAATTCATCCTCTAGCACGAACTCCCTCACAACCTGAAGCCCATCGCCACAGGACATCATCAAAATAGCGTCACATTCTTCAATCTCCTGGCGGTACTTGCTCAGACGCTCTTTACTCCAGGGAGCGTAGCAGGTGAACTCTCCGAAGGGTGGAGCAATGGCAGCCAGGATATTTTTCCCATGCCTAGAAAGAGTATCTGCCATTTCTTTTACCTCTGGCTCACCGCCAGTGTGGAAGACTGTGGCGCAACCACCGCAGCCATAGAGGACCAACTTCTCCTTTCCGTCCAGCATCTCTAGAATCTCTTCCATAGGCTTTTGCACTTGTCCAATCACTTTTCCTCTCCTTTCTCTGTAAATAGCGATGGATTAAGCTCATAGATGGGTGTACCGGCTCGGGACACTTCAGCAAGTGAACCCAGCTTCGGACTCATCACCCCGCTGCCTTTGAGCTCAGCTATCAGGACATCGACCCTATCCCCCAAGCCCAATTCATTGCACACCGTCTTTATCTGACTCGCAGTAATTCTGTGGTCCTTTGCCTGCTTCTCTAGCCGTGCAACCATTTTTGGTATTTGCTCCCAGTTTGGTTCACCCATGTCCCTGAAAAGCCCAGCTAAGGCGTGTCCTTCTTCCCAACGTCCCGTTTTTCGGGCGCCTTCCACTAGATACTTGACAATGTTGGGTATTTCATACAATTCTGTTGGCTCAGCCAGCAGCAGCCGGTCCTCCCAGGCAGCGCTCTTGAGTGTTCTCACTGGAAGAAGCAGCCTCCATTCGTTGCCCAAGAGTAAAATATCCTCGGCATCGCCATTGATCATCTCCTCTATTTCACGATAGGCTACTCTGCCTCTTTCAGAGGCGTGGGCCAGGACTTGCGCCAGATGATTTGTTAGCTCTCCATGACCCAACAGTTCGCTTAAGGCCTTTTCCAGCCTATTCATGTGATCCCATTTCTTTTTACGTAATACTGACCGATGGCTTTACCGTCTTCAGTAGCCGTAGATGTCCCCTAAAGAAAAACTCTTCTTCAGAGTCGGTGAACCCTTCACTCCGAAGCATTTCCTTCATATCGATCTTGAGGAATTCCACAGCCAGCTGGCATTCCCAATGGGTGAATGCGAAGCGAAGAGGAAGCCATATTTTCGCAAGGTCGAACTCACTATAGTCTAGAATGTAAAAGGTTCCTCCCGTCTTCAAAGCCTGATGAGCACTGTGAATAATCCCCAGCTTCTGGTCATTCTCAAACCCGTGTAAGACAAAGGAGATGAGCACCTTGTCGAACTCTCCCTTGTACGGCACAGATAGCTCTATCCGCTGCTTCTTGAAAGTGATGTTAGGATAACTGCCACAGCGGTTCCACGCTCGGCTTAACATCTCATCGTTGATGTCTAAGCCCACAATTCTGCCCTGAGAGCCTACCTTTTCAGCCATAAAGCAATCGTTCTTGCCCGTGCCTGAGCCGAGGTCGAGTATTGATTGACCGGGCTTGATGCCCATCTTCTCAACAACGCTCTTGATGAAGTGAGAATACTGCCCTAGTGAAAGCAGGTTTAAGAAGAGATCATAGTAGCGTGCTCCACCTGGGCCAATCTCTACTTTAGATCTTGCTGGTGGCAAATATACCCCCTACTTGAGCGTCTCCAGATACTCGACAGCGTACTTACCGTTTTTAGCCCCCTCGAACATCTCCCCTTTCTTTACCTTTTCCAGTGCCGAGTACTCACTGACAGCCATGCCAGCAGAGGCTCCTTGGCTCCCGTCTTTCTTATTTTCCAGGCCTGATGGCGTCTAAAAGCAGTCCTTTTAATCTGTCTGGCGTGACGCTGTGAGGTTCAATTGGAATCCCCATCCAGTCCGAAAATTCTAGTACTTTCTCCGGAAAATCTTGAATATATCTCCCATAAAAGCCCAGAGCATCTAGAAGGATCGCTTTATCATATCTTGGAAATGTCTCATTGGCCTTGGCCGCATCCCAATCGATAAATATTGCTTTCCAGTATTTAAGCCAACCTGGGGTAATCCAGTAAACCTTTTCTCCTTTACTGACTTTCGCCCTATTTTTTGAATCCGCGAGCATGTCGATGCACCTGGCAGCTCTTATTCTAGAAATGTTCCCTTCACCTCTGTTAATCAGATCATCGATACTTTCAGGTGGTTCCTTCTCGAGATCCAGATAACAACTACTACCATAAACCACAATGATGTTCTTTGAATATTCTATTGCTTTTTCTAATTTATTGATGAGCTGCTCTTTGAGTCTTCTATAATCCTCGTGTAAACCAGGAGCCGTATACAAGATCTTTTTTGTATTTAGAAAACCACTTTCCTTCAAATGGTCCAACTCTGGACGCAGTGTACCGCAGGATACAATGGTATAGTTTTTAAATGATGGTTTGTAGTCCATGATCTTACCTACCTTGGGTCTGAATTTAGTAAAGATACTCCATATTTAATTGATAGAACAAGTGGGGCAGTTATGGCTCTTTCTGGTGCTGGAGTGGCATTTTTACTAACCTGGTATTTATCCATTTTGTATATTGATAGCCTTTAACGGACATTCTCGGACACAGTCTCCACATCCCACGCACATTCTGGTTGAATAAAGCATCGGGGGATCCCCTGGTTCCTCTTGTATCAAGAGATCATGAGAGCATGCCTGAACGGCTTTACAAATCCCTTGATGGGGACCACATTTGTCCGGTTCACAAACTTGGTAGTTTATAACCGCGTACTTTGTTCCTAGCTCCATTTTTAGACCTTTTCTTCTTTTACTGACTTAAGCAGTCACAGATGTTTCCCTGAAAATGTTTTTCAAAGAGTTAAAAATATATTAAGTATCACAATTTATTCCATTCTTTTTCGATAAAATCGATCACATATTAAGATTTCATATAAAGCCTCCGCTTTATACCCTTGAACTCGCTTCTGGGAGGGGGGCGGGGATTCGCCGTAGGCGAATCAGCCTGTTGTTCGTATTGGCTGCATGAGTTCTCTTAAGGATAAACCCCTCAACGTCGGAGACGAGCTCCGACGCTACGAAAAAATGGATGTAGCGTCGCACCTTGTGTGCGACGTTATCTCTGGCGCGACACAGCGCTACATCAAACTGCAGCATAAGGACCAACTCCGCTTAGACCTTTAGGCTTTTGCCTTTCAATGCCCCTTTAGCTTACTGCGGGGTTCTTTGCCGACTTAAAAAGGACTCTTGAGTCAAAGGGCATTTCCTTCAAACAAAATTCGTTATGCCCCGGAACAAATAATCCCCTACCTTTCTTTGGGGTCGTAAATACGTCTTCTACGATCTCTTCTCTAACCTCCTAGGGAAATCCATGCAAAACAAAGGAAAGGAGCGCCTTATCAAACACGGATGTCCCGTTAATCGTTGCAACCGACATCCTCATGGCCTCCATTCCTTACGTATCAAATCTTAGCGCGAAGCTGCTCTCATTGTCAACACCGACGTACGCGAAATGCAAGGCATACGAGTGCCGGGGATGCCTCATCACCGTCGTCTTCCACTTGCTCAATCTCTTCCTGAAGCCAGTTTAGAAGTCTGTCCTTCAGCGCTTTCAGGTCCTTGCAATCTCGCGTTACCTTCAAATGCGCGAGCAGCTAGGCTGATTTCGTCTGAAAGCAGGCTTATTAATCGGTCTAGGGTTACGCTGTAAGGTTCCATCGGGATCCCCATCCAGTCAGAGAACTCGAGGATTTTCTCCGGATTACTTTTCATAACTTCCTTATAATATCCAATAGCATCCAGCATAAGGGCTCCCCCCGTGTGCTTGGGAAAATTCTTGTTGGCTAAACCTTTGTCGCATCCCTGATATACATAATGACGGTATTTCATCCATCCCGGGGTAAGCCAGTAGACATCCTTACCCTGGCTTATTCTTTCCCTTTCTTGCTTACTGGCTAGCATATCAACGCAATTGGTAGCTTTTATTCTGGAAATTCTAATTCCACGTTCCTCTTGCTCCTGAATTATCGTGTCAATATCCCGATTCGGATTATCAGCATTAACATAGCAGAACTTACCGCCATAGACAACGATAATTTTGCTAGCGTATTTCTTAGCGATGCCTATCTGTCTTATAAGCTGGCTCTCAAGTTCACGAGGAATCTCATGCCGTCCGGGTGTGGTATAGAGAATTTTTCTGGCATCAAGAAAGCCGCTGTCTTTAAGATGGTTTAGTTCCATATTCATCGTGCCGCAGGCAACAATAGCGTAATCTTGAAACGCGACGCGATTTTGCATATCTTCCCCTTTATAGGCTTTACCTCATCCCAGCCTCGATTATGGCTTCAGCACAATATGTTCCCTGTCTGCCCCCCTGCTATTTTGTTCCACTATTCTATCTATGTTGTTATGGAGTACTTCAATTGCATTAGCGATGGCATCTGTTCTCACTACTACACAGGCAAGTTTCTTAAGCAACCTTGGAAGGTTAGGGCCAAATTTTCTGCCCACAAGGACATCCACACCTTCCAGAACGGAAGACGTAGCCTTAGCTTTCTTTGGGTCGCCATGCTTTATCGATTCATCCTCCTTAAACTCAACATTCCTCCTCTGTTCAACAAGCTCTTCTTTACCATCGGAGAACTTGTAAACGTAGAAATATTTCGCCATGCCTACATGGTCATTGTTTAAACTCTCACCATCGTCGGTGCCAAAAGCAATCAAGAGCTCCATTGTTTACCCCCCTAGTGAGTAATCCTTTCTACCAACATAGATTGACACTTTAAGCCGGTTCTCCATCGCGCCCACGCTTCTAGTCTTTTGAGCAAACCTGTTCACCCAATATTGTATTGCCGCACATTGGACAACTAGCTACCAGCGGCACCTAACACTCCCAGGCATAAACCTGAGCCTTTGGGTTCATAAAAGCATTTTGGACAGACATACTTGATATACTGCACCATATCACTTTTATGCTATTTACTTAGTTTATCTATCAAACGGTGTAACGGCACGGCTAACTGATCCTCTTGAACATGAGGCGAGTAGCAGCTATCAATCTGTACCAGTTTGATAAGTGGCATTTTGCTGGCGATGGCCACTGCTAGCTTATCAACTGTACCTGATACTATTTCCTCAGAGACTATTTGCGCCCCAACTAGCGTCCTGGTCTTACCATTGGCAATAAGCTTGTACCGGGCGGGGTGGCCGTTAAACCTCTCTCGAAGTCGAGGAGTGTCAACGGTAACAGAGGTAGGGTCTAACCCTTTTTCCCTTGCTTCCCTCTCAGTAAAGCCTACCGCCCCTATCTGATGACCAAATACTTTGGTGACAAAGGGCATAGCCGTTCCTTCATAAGTGATACAGTTACCTAAAATAGCATTTCTACCAGCTATGTAGCCAGTTCTGACGGCATTGGCAGCCAGTTGGTGTCGCCTCCTTGTACCGGTAATGATATCCCAGTTCTCCATGCAGTCTCCTATGGCATAGATATCAGGGTCACTTGTCTGTAGGTATTGGTTCACAGCTATTGCGCCGGTCTCGCCTATCTGTAGGCCCGCTTTTTGTGCCAGCTCAACGTTAGGCTTGGATCCGGTAGCAAAGAAAACGAAGTCCACCTCCAGTTCCCCCTCAGAAAGACTCACCCGCTTCCTTTTCACCCTGCTCACTATGCCCTCTATCTTGGCTGGCATGATAAACTCCAGTCCGTTTTGCTTGATCACGCCCTCTAACGTTTCTGCCATATCCTCATCTAAGTATGCCCGTAAAATACCCCGTCTGACTAACAGGTAGGTCTTGACGTAGCCCCTTGCTCTTAGGGCAGTAGCTATTTCTAGCCCGATGAACCCCCCGCCGACAATAGCTGCCTCAGTATGCTGGCTAATGGCATTCCCCAGGGCTACACCATCAGCCATATCAGTACTCAGGGCGAATTCATTTTTGCCATCCAATCCCGGGAAAGAAGGGATGGAGGGCGTAGCGCCCAGGGCTAAGACAAGTTTATCGTAGCCATACCTTGCACCTCCGGCCATGATGTATTTTCCGGCCGGCAAGATATCAGTAACCTCAGCATTCAAGTGAAGCTTTATGTTCCTCTTTTTCCAGAAGGACCTCTGGCGGAAGCCACGAATCAGTTCATCCCAGGTGGCAACGCTTCCGTTAATGACCAACGGCATCTCACAAGGTGGACAGCCAAGCTTAGCCCTCTTGCTAAAGATGTCAATCCGTGTCTCGCTATCCAGGCGACGGATCTGATTTGCTGCCGTTGCCCCGCCATCTCCGGCACCGACAATGCAGACTCTCATTTCTTGCCTCCCACTCTTAATGTTCTTCTGCCAAGGGGTAGCCCTTTTCCCCAGCAGGTATCGGCACTTCAAGCCAGTTCTCCACAGGCACAAAGGGGCAGGTATAGGCTTCGCTGTACGCACACCAAGGATTGTAAGCCCGGTTAAAGTCCAGGACCCATTTCCCTTCTTGAGTGCGATCTCTATCTTGCTCAAGGTCAAGATAGCGGCCAGCACCATATGTTTCTTTGCCAGAGGTCACATCCCTAAAAGGAACAAACAGGGTCTCTTCCTGAGGGTTGCTCGTATAGGCCTGGAGGACTCGCTCCTTTCCGGCTATTTTGAAGCGAAATTCGCCCCAACGTATGAGATCTTGCTCGTTGCCTTTGCTGTAAGCCATCCTTACCACCTGTTTTTCAGGGTGCTCGTGAAGCTCAAGCTTGAATCTATAGCTTGGGTCAGGAGGGTAATACTCTAAGCCTCTGAACCGGGGTCGATCTTGCGGAGGTATTGGTGATTGCCGGTGTTGGGCAAAGAAAACATCCTTCCTTTCCCGCGCATCTTCCAGATTTTTCTTCCATCCGCGAGCCTGCACGGCGTTTTCATCTCCTTCTAAGAGCCAGAGAGAACCTCATTAATTTCTGACTTTTAAATCCGCATCATGGTAGCGATAATGCCTTGTAGATTGTTATGAAGGCGAGGGCTGTAACCAGTACCGTGAGCCCAATTTCTAACCATGTGGGGTTAGTTTTTAGCGATATGCGGCTCCCAATTCTTGCACCAATCATCGACCCTATAAGCACGAATACTGCTGGCAGCCAGATTATATCGCCGCGATGCCAGTAAATAATTACCGCAGCAATAGCTGTAAAAATGGTCACAAACAGTGATGTAGCAATTGCCCTATGAATATCGAGTCTCATGGCTCTTAGGAAAGGGGGGAAGAGAGAACCGCCACTCCCACCACGCATACCAGTTATTAGGTTTAAACCTAGTGAACCGGCAATAATGTTCCATGAACCTGGGTTTATCTTGCGGGCAAGTTCCGGGGTAATCCTGTCAAGATAGATTCCGAATACAGTTATGACAGAAATGATAACGAAGATGACTGCCAGAGCCAGTGTTGGAATCAATCCAGCGAGAAATGCACCCGTTACTGAACCTAAAGTCCCCCCAGTTATCATGTATAGAGCAATTCTCTTATCGATGTTCCTTCTTTGACTCACTGCCCCTACTGATGACGAGAAAGGTATGACTAGCAGGTTAATCCCAAAAGCACTCAATAAAGGCAACCCTGCCAGATTGAGCAAGGGTATCCTGACAGAACCTCCGCCAATACCAAACATGCCGCTCATGAAACCCGAGAAAAGTCCGACACACAGGTAGGGTGTGATTTCTGTGATCAATTATTTTCGCTCAAGAATAATCTTAGAAGAGTTAGATTAATTTCCTGTTTGTTCCGCATCTTATCTCCTTGTCTTCAGGTTTTCTATTCTTGCTAGGATATCATCCACCCCCTGAGATAACTCCTTAAACTCTTCTCTTAAGGTCTTTAAGTTCATTGTAGAAGAGCTAACCCTTAGCTCGGGAAGGAGAACCTGCTGGAATCTGTGGCCATGGGCTGGCACTTCCGCTCCGATAATTTCGCTTATTCTGTAACCTGGCCAGGGATTCTGCCTGCAGCCAAAAGGTGAGGCTCTTCCTTCGGCTACTGCTTTTGCGAATTGACCGCAATTACCATACCCACAGAGCCCACAATTAAGCTTAGGCAGAGCTTCATAGATTTTTCTTATTTTCTCTTTATTACTGGCTGTCACCGTTCCTCCCTATCCACTTAATGATATTTGGCAAAGCTACAGCCCTCAAATTTCCAAGTGATCCACGGCTCAGTCTCGCCGTTTCCATTTATCCCGCTTGCTATAGTTCCCTCAGCACTTGGAATAGCTGCTCATTGGCTTTTTCCAGCTCTGCTGCTGCCTGTAATGCGCTATTGTAGATTGGGTCACTCTTGACATTTTGGGTTTTCTCAGTCCATTTCCTGAATTTCTCACTGTGCTTCTTGTTATGCTCCGCCCAGGAGGTCAAGACCACTTTGAGCCTACTCTTCTCATCTATTGGGAAACTTTGGGAAACACTATCAACCGTTGTTCGGATGGTGCTCTCGGGAACTGCACCGAGGATTTCATCAACCTTTTGCCCGTCAACGAAGAACATCTGCATCGGTATGCTCATAATCTGATATTTCACTGCTGTCCGTTGGTTTTCATCCACGTTCATCTTGCAGAACTTGAACCTGCCATCGTATTCCTGTGCGAGTTTGTCATATATCGGTGAAACCATCATACAGGGGCCACACCAAGGCGCCCAGAAATCAACCTCTGTGGGAAGGTCTGAATTGAGGACCTCCTCTTCAAAATTTTGATCTGTAACTTCTATTACTTTGCTCACATTACCTCCTTTAGTGTTTGTCTTTATTTCGCGACCCTTTTCTGAAATTCAAAATTTTTCCTTCCTCAAGGTCCCTATCCTCGTGAACAAGCATCGCGGAGAGTTCCTCTTCCAAATGAAAATCCGCGTTTTTTATCTCATCTTCAGTCTCAGATTTCATATGTTTTGGCCAGACCGACATAAGCGCAGAGGGTTTCATGATTCTATAAATTTCACCTAGTAATCTTCTCCTATCGCTTGCCTGCGGGAAATAGTAAAAATGAAAGACATCAAACAGGAGAACCACGTCTACAGACTCATCAGTTAACGCGATTTCTAGTTTTCCCGATGTCTGCATTCTTTCTATGTTTCTTGAGCCTGTTGACTCGACTTTTTGCATCAGCTCATCCAGGGCTTCCTTATCTTTATCTAAAGCGTACACTCTTCCCTGCTCACCAACTATTTTGGCAGCCGGAATAGTATACGTTCCAGAGCCACAGCCAAGATCCAGTACAGTGTGACCTCTCCTAATCCCTATCCTCTCTAATACATGAAGGACTCGTGATTCCAGCTTCATTTCCTTATTTCTTGGAGATATTTAAATGTGGACAAGGCGGCAGTGGCACCATCCCCAACTGCAGCAGCAATCTGGCGAGGTGAGTTCCTGCGGATGTCGCCGGCCGCAAAAATGCCAGGAGCTGAAGTAGTCATCGTTTCATCAGTGACGATGTAGCCGGCGTCGTCCGTTTCCAGAATATTGAAGAAGCTCTGGCTATTGGGCGTGAGCCCTATGGCAACAAAGACGCCATCCACTTTTAGGATAGATTGTTGTCCTGTTTCAACATTGCGCAGTTTCAGCCCCTCCAGTACTTTCTCTCCCAAGACCTCCTCTACCACCATACTCCAGATGAACTCTAACTTGGGATGAGCAAAGGCGCGCTCTTGAAGGACTTGTCCCGCCCGGAGCTGGTCCCGCCGATGTATTACGTAGACCTTGCTGACAAGCTGGCTCAGTTCCAGGGCATCGGTAATGGCAGTATCACCTCCCCCCACCACTGCCACCTCCCGGCCGCGGAAGAAAAAGCCGTCGCAGGTAGCACAATAGGAAACGCCACGGCCAGCGAGCCTTTCCTCACCAGCAACTCCCAGTTTGCGATACTCTGAACCAGCGGCGATGATTATGGCCCCAACCTCGAAGCTGCCCTCGGTGGTAGCTACACCATAGGATTGTCCTTGAGCAATGCTCGTAACCTCAGCGGTCACCACCTCCAGACCATATCTGAGAGCCTGTCGATGCATGAGTGAACCCAGCTCGGAGCCAGCTATACCCTCAGGAAACCCGGGGTAATTCTCCACCAGCGTAGTATTTACCATCTGACCTCCCAGCGGGCCTCGTTCCACCAGCAGGCTTTTGAGCCCAGCCCGTGAGGTATAGAGTCCAGCAGTAAGCCCGGCAGGGCCACCTCCGATAATGATTACTTCATACCTAGCCATTGTCCGCTCCGTTTCCCTCTGAAGCTATCTCCCCTTCCAACCTTCCTGCTCCATGGCCAGGAAAGCCAGCCGTTCTTCCTCATTCATCTCCGCTATCCTGATCTCAACGTTGGCGCCCAGCCTCATTACCGCCTGGCGCAGACTGTTCATAAGGTAGTCCTTGATTGAAGCAGGGATGCCAAGAAAAGGAAGCACAAGGGTAAGCATAACCTTAGCA